>RRZU012049207.1_pt1 | contig 13524 bp, 10 predicted proteins | sample 2165561 | NCBI WGS metagenome assembly RRZU01 (sample SAMN10456909, study PRJNA506462) | wastewater metagenome | isolation source: wastewater sludge | place: USA: Moscow, Idaho
GTCATTTTAATATTTCCATCTGCATCTATATCTATTTGAACATCACTATTATTGAATTGCCATGGAACAATATCTTTATTTAATATATATAGACATTGATTATTGTTTGGTTTATTTTTATCATATCTACCTGATACTAAAATATCAGTGTAATCTAATAAAACTTTTTGAGAATTACTTTGAAGTTCCTCTATAGCAAATCCACTGAATATCTGAATATTTAAATTAGTATTTTCTTTTAGCAACTGAGCTAATTTTGAAAGTTCATCAGATTGTAAAAATGGTTCTCCTCCAGTAAATGTTATACCATCAATTGTATCTTTTAAATTCAAGATTTCTTCAAAAACTTCATCAACCGTTTTTAATATATTTTTTTCAAAACTCCAAGTTTCACTATTCCAACAACCTATACATCCTAAGTTACAACCCTGAAGCCATAATACATATCTACAACCATTGCCATTAACATAGTTAGAAGTTTCAATATTATAAATATTCAACATTTAATAGGTTCTTTTTTGAAGTACTAATCTAATAGTATTATCTTCTTGTATTTGTTTTTTTAACTTATACCCTTGCTTTTTAGCATTTTCAATTGCTTTATTAGCTATTTCTTCTCTTCTTATTCTTTTCTCTTCTTCTATCTTTAGTCTCTCTGCTTCTGCTATTTCTTCTAAGTACTTATTGAATTTCTGGGTATAAAGAGATTCTATTTTTTCAATCTCTTTTCTCTTTTGGTTTTCATCGATTTGATCCCATCTATCATATTCGTTAAATATGAATCGCTTGTTTTCTATTTTAATATCTAATCCTAACTCATTTAGTACTTCTCTAGCTATTTGAATGTTTTGAATTAATAGGTGACCTTTTATATTTATAGTTCTACTCATTTTCAGCTCCTACAACTACTTTATAATCCTTATCACAATATCTTTGTTTTAATTCATTTGCTTTGCTAATATCTTTTTTATAAACTATTTCTAAAAAGTAAGAGTTATTTGTTTCATATAGTACACCAACTTCAGGTAATATAAATTTTGGAATATTTAACTTTTTATATTCATTTGAATTTGTTTTGTTTTTATTGAAATTTTTAATCTCATTTTGTTTTGTATTATATTTAAACTCAAAGTAGTTATCTTCTAATTCTTTTTTTAGTTTATTTATTTCAAATTCAATAGATTTTATATTTTTATCTAACTTTCCTTTTTTATGTTCATCTTTTAGACTATTTAATTCTTTATTCTTTTCTGCAAGTTCGGTTTCTTTAGATTTCAAGTTCTTACTTTTCTGTTCTTTTTCATTTTTCCAATTGTCTTCAGATTCTTTTCTTTTTTTATCTTCTTTGAAATCTGTATTAGCTTTTATTATACTCTCAAAAAACTCTTTAAATTCAATTTCAATAAATTTTTCTAAATCAACCTTTGAAAGCTTAGTTAAATCCTTTGTTTTATACTCTTCAATCTTTTTAATGTTTTGTTTTGCTTTTCTATTCGCACCAATAAAAAAATCTCTAATACTACTTTCTTTTTCCAAGTCAATAAGTACACTATTTAATATATCTAATTGATTTTTAAATTCATTATTTAATTTTTCATAAGAACTATATAAGTCAGATTTCTTTGCATTAGTAGGTTTTAAAGGTGGTATTACTTCCCATGAAAAGTTTATCTCTTTAATATATTTTTCCACTAGAATCTCTGCTTGAGTTGTTTCCATTTCTTCAATTGTTTTAGCTTCTATACTTTCAAGCTGGATTTTTTTATTATCTTGAATATTTGTAGTCTCATGCCAATTTTCATCAATAGGAATTATTCTATTTTCCTTTCTTATATTTTTTAAGATATTTTGTTTAAATACCCATTTGTTAGTAATATTAAATCTAATTTCTTTAAATAGTAAACGACCTATTTGTAGTAAGTTTTGCTTTTGATATATTATTGAGTTTATATCATCGCTGATATATTTATATTCACTTTGTTTATCTAATAAAATTGATTTGTATTTTTTATCTCTTGGTAGGTATAACTTTTCAATATTATCTAAATCATATTCAGCAATGTTAATATAATCTAATTCTCTTTGAGAAATAAGAGGAAAAGGAGATTCCACAGGTTCACTTATATCATCTACTAGCTTTTCAAGTGTTGAACAATCCCAAAAATAGTGGTTAAAAATGTATTTTAAATCTTTTGTTTTATATTCATCTATTTTTATAAATATATTTTCCTTATTATCTAGTGAGTTAATAAATACATATGAAATATTATCAATTATGATTATATTGTTTTCTATCTCTTTTACTTCTCTTAAGACAGCTGGGTTTCTACTATCAAATCTATCTAATGTTTGTTTAGCACTATCAAATGATTTTAATATAATATATATATTTGCTTCATTATTTGCATAAAGTGCATCTATTATTTCATTTGAAATATTTTCAGTAGATGATAATTGAATTGTTTTTTTTGCATTGTGAATTTTATGGACTATTTCTTCATAGCTTTGCAAATTACTATTAGTATCATCTTCTTTTATTAAATAGGAAATAGTTTCACCAGAGTAATCAATTGTTTTATTTAAACTTAGTTTTTCTATTTTACTCATTATTTTATTTCCTCTAACAGTTTAATTACTCTTGGAGCAATTTTTTTAATATCCTCTAATTCAAACAAATCAAAACTTGTATTATGAATTCCATCGGTACTTTCTCCAGTTCTATATATCAGACTATTATTAACTATCCAATGTCTAGTGTGTTCAATTTCATTTTTTTCTTTTATCAATCTTTTTATATTATGCTTATCTATAAAATCTTCTATCTCATCTGACTCATTTTTATAATGATCTTTAGTTGTGATAATTGTGACGCTTGGATTATCTAAGTTGTTTAATATATTTTCAAAAATAGATAAGTTTCTTTTTGAGTTTAGGTGTCTATCCATAACTGTTAATTCTTTTATATCTATTTTAAATTTATTTTTATAGTCTTCAATACTTTCTATTATAACCCTTTCTTTTGGTACTATATTCGTATCAAAAGGATACAAGTCAATACCAGCTTGTAAAAGCCAGTAGTATTTAGAACTTTTACCAAATTCTTTTAAAATTAATTCAAAGTCAAACTCTAAATCAAACCTTTTAAATATTGAATACTTTTCTTTTATATTTTCCCATAACTCATTTAGTTCACTTTTTGATATATATCTATTCAATTGTTCAATTTCATCTTTTAAAATATAAATAAACCATTCTTTTGCATCATATTCTGTCTTTGGCATAATATCAACATCTTGAAAGTTACCATTCAATTTACCATAATTATCAAGTTCAATATCTTCAAAAAATGATCTTTTAAAAGATTTAATGCATTTGTCATCTTCTTTAATATTTGAGAAATTCATCATAAGTGCATTGTGTTCTTCATCCCAATCTTCAAATAAACTTTTAAAATTTATATCTTCCATTTTAAAGCTATTATTTTCTAGAAGATAATGCCATTTTTGATCAATGTATCTTATTACTAGTTTTGAATCTCCTAGAGCTTGTAAATTTGCTTTATTATTTTCTATAGTATTTACTCTGAACTCTTTATTTTCATTATCTTGAACTAATTTTATATACTGTTCACTTTGATTAATGTTTTCTGCTGAATTATAGCTTACTGCTTTTTCTCTTTTTATTTGTTTGTTTTTATTTTTAAAAGGTAATATAGTGTTATTTTCAAATATTTCTAAAGTATATTTTCCATACTCTTTTTCTGGAAACCCTTTTTCTATATTTTCTAAATAACCATTTTTTAGAACTCTTAGACCTTCTAGTTTTGTTACAATATTTTTTATTGCAGCTTCTGGCATATTCTTATGTCTTAATTTTTCTTTTAACTCATCTTCTGTTTCTATATTCTTTAGTAAATTAATATATGGTGATTTATCATCAAAAAAATCTACCTCACCTACAAATCCTATTTGATATATTTGAATATCTTTACTTAACTCTATTTTCATTAGATACCTTCTCTCTCAGCTAATCTTTTTAGTTCTTGAGAACCATTTTGTTTATTAAAAAAGTTTTTATCCCCTACAATTACTCTTTGATATTTTGCTCTAGTTAGTGCTACATTTAGTCTATTTATATTATCCATAAAGCCTATTGATTTACCTCTAACCATACTTAGAAATACTAAATCAGCTTCCATCCCTTGAAACTTATCAACTGTATAAAGTAGTATATTTATTTCATTCTTATGAAATCTAGACATTTTATTTGGTTGATTACATAGTTTTCTCAATCCTTCTCTTAAAATAGTTTCTTGAGGCTTATAAAAAGTAAGTACAGCTATACTCCATGGCTCTCCATCTTTATTTTTTGGATATAGTTTTGTAAATTCTAAAAATCTTTCAATTTCTTTTAAAATAGTAGCTACTTCTTTATAGTGTTTTCTATCATTATTCTTTTCTTTATCACTTTTAGGTGTATCAATCCAAACTGCCCTTGAATTATATTTAGTATAATCCCAAGATCTATCAATACTACTTGCATTTTGTAAAGCTTGCATTCCTTCATTATCAGTATAAAATTCTTCTCTCGAAAATTTTGATATATCTGGTGACATTCTATGTTGAGTTTTTAAAACTTCATGTCTTTGTTTTAAATCTTTTTTGTCAAATCCATCTGTAATAGTTGTAGCATTTTTATGATTTTCTCCATTACCTATTTGAATAGACTCTAATATTGATGGTAGAGTCATATTATAAATCCTTTCTACAGGATTATTTTCTTCAACTGGTTTAAGTAATTCATATGTCTTTTCATAATATGAATCTCTCTTTTTTAACATTCTTCTTTCATAAACTCTTATCATTCTCCACGATATAGCTTTTGCCCAGTTTTGTTCTTTTAACATAGCTTTAAATAAAGAGTTATATTCATAAGGATTATTATCCTTAGATTCTTCATTATTAATTTTATAAAACTTTCTCAATTGCTTTTTTTTATTAAGATAGTTTTGTTTAAACCAAAAATCATCATTCTCATTGTCATTTTTTAAAATAACAATATGTGTCTTAGGTAAAGTTTTTTTTCTTTCTTCCCAAGTTCCCTCATTTATTAAAATTAAGTCACTACCTAATAATTTAAATAAATCTTCTTCATCACTATAAGAAACTATCTTATCTATATATGGATTATCATCTTTTTGTGACCAAGTAGTTAAATATTTTTTTATTTCTCTTTCTTCATTAGTTGATACTTCAACTATATATGGATTAGGATTGTTATGTAGTGTTTCAAATATTATTCTAATAGCTTTTTGAGTATCTTTGCGCATTGAAACATTTAAATTATGAACAATGTGAGATTGTTCTATAAAAGGTGATAGTTGTTTAATATCTCCAACTAGAATCCATTTTTTTGCTAACATTGCAGGTACTAAAAACTCTTGAAAAGTTGTTTTACTAGATTCATCTATAATCATATAGTCAAAAATAGTATCCATTGGTAAAAGAGAATCTTCTCTTCTACCATCTTTAAAATTTATTCTATCTATAATTGGTGGAAATTGATTTATTCCCATAGTTGTACCACATACTAAGTTAGCACTATCAAGTACAATTTTTTTAGCTATCTCTTCATTAAACCCATTATTAATGTATGTTTCTATTTTAGCATCTATCTGTAAATGATTAATAGCTTCTCCTACGCTTTCATTTCTTCCTATTCTTAGAGCTTCAACATTATTATCTATATCATATTTATATATTCTTTCTAGTACATTATCAATTGCAACATGTGTAGAAGCTGATAATAGTATCTTTTTCCCTAATTTTAGTAATTGTAAAATTAGTTCTAAAATAGTTGTTGTCTTACCACTTCCTGGAGGACCCTCTAGTAAGGCAAAGTCATCTGTTGCAATAGCTTTCTTCACAAATTCTCTTTGATCAATTGTACCATCAAAGTTTTCATTATTTAAAATATACCAATAATCTATATCTATATTTTTACTATTTCTCCAAAGCCTGTCATTTTTCTTTTCAAAAAGTTTTATTAGATTTTGTTGTGCTTTTACTGGTGAATTATTTAATAGCTTTATACTATCTTGTTGTTTTTTTAAATTTCCAGTATCTACTTTTATTTTTATTGGTTCATTTTGTATTAGATGTTTAGGATTTCTAAAATCTTGTCTAAGAATAAGAATTTTATCTTCTATCTTTTTTGCTTTTATATCAAAAGTAGTTTTTTTATTATCATCTTGATAGATAGTTTTTACATCATCCGCAAGAAAATATTCTGATATAGTTTCATCATCATTTTGATCATTATCTATAAGTTGAATAACAATATCGCTTGATTTTGTATTATTTATCTTTTTCCATTCGTATTCTATATTATTTTCATCTTTAAGTATTTTTGAGATTGGCTCACTTTTACACTGGTATTCATTTCCCATTTTTTCATAGAAAAACTCTATATCATTATCAAATAACTGATTAAATGTATGTGAATATTTTGTACTTTTTAATACTTTACCATTAAACTTTAGTTCTTTTATATTTTTGTTAGTCCTAATTTCAATATTCCATCCATCCTCAAGAGTTTCAATATTTTCAATTTTAAATTTTTCATTTTGACTTTCAAGAATATCATTTTCATTTATCGATAAGTTTTCTATCTCATATTTAACTTCAATATTATTAATCTCTACTATCTCATTTTCAAGGGGTAATACATCAATATCTAAATAAATACAGTTTTTATCTATATCAACACTATCTTTATCAAATCTTCTTGTTTTATCTTGTGTATCAAAAAACAATTTATTTCTAGTTTCTTCTAATATATTTATATTTTGAAGTATAACTTTAAACATACTCTTTGGTTTTTCAATTTTAAATTTACTATATACTGGTGTGATAGATAAATTAAAATTCGATTCTATTTTTTTCCAATCTATTTGATAAGAGCCTTTTTCTTCTTCTGCTTTAATAGCTTCATTCAAAAACTCATAATATGGTGTTAAAGCTTCTTTTGTAGTATGTCTAAGGGCATCTACAACTTTTTCATTATTGTTAAAACAAGTGAAATATAATTTATCGCCAAGCTGTAGTTTATTTTGCCAATTGGATTTTCTTTTTTTATTCTTTACCATTAATATTACTTTATAAAAGGATTATGCTTTTCTTGTGCAAGTGTAGGTATTTTTTCATCTGATTTTGGTAATTCTTCACTTACACTATTTGAGGCAAACCTAGCTCTAACTTTTGCCCAGTCTCTTAAATCTTTTATGATATTAGCCATAGTTTTAGAAAGTGGAAATGTCTCTTTTAATGCAACTTCAATATCTTTAGTTTCAATTTCTCTTCCATCATTATATGCGATAAATAGTGCTTCATTTACTGCTTCTTCTATCTCAGCACCACTAAAACCAATTGATAAACTTGATAGTTTGTCTAAATCAAAATTTGATATATCTCTTTCTTTTTTCTCAATGTGTATTTCAAATATTTCTTTTCGCTCAGAAGATGATGGTAAATCTACAAAAAATATTTCATCAAATCTTCCTTTTCTTAAAAGTTCAGGTGGTAATGCTTCTATTTTATTGGCTGTTGATATTACAAAAACTTCATTTTTCTTTTCTTGCATCCATGTAAGAAGAGTACCAAATACTTTTGCACTAGTGCCATTATCTCCACCATCAGAAATACCACTTAATCCTTTTTCTATTTCATCAATCCACAAAATAGATGGTGAAATAGCTTCACTCAGTTTTAGTGCTTCTCTCATACGAGCTTCACTCTCTCCAACTAATGAACCAAATACATTCCCCAAATCTAATTTCAAAAGTGGTAATTCCCATTCATTTGCAATTGTTTTAGAAACTAAACTTTTACCACACCCTGGAATACCTAAAAGCATAACACCTTTTGGTGAAACTAGTCCAAAATCTTTTGCATCTTTTGTAAATGCTTTACCTCTTTTTTCAAGCCAATCCTTGAGGTTTTCCATACCTCCAACTTCTCTAAAGTCACCTTGAGGATGAAAATATTCAAGTACACCACTTTTCTTTATTATTTGTTCTTTCTCTTGTATTATTGAAGAAATCTCATATTTAGTAAGTCTATTTTTATCAGCAATGATTTTTCGATAAGTCCACTCTGCTTCCATTATAGATAACCCCTTAGATGCAGTAACTATTTCTCTTTTGTCTTCACTATTTGGTTTGTTGTCATAATCTAAATTATCAGTAACTGATTCTAATATTGCTTCAAGTGTTTCCTCATTAGGTAATTCTATTTCTAACAAAGGAATTTCTTTTTCAAATTCTTTTACATTTAAGTTAAATGGTGTTTGAATAATTAATGTCTTTTTTAAACTAGAATCAATTCTACATATCTCTCTGATTTGTCTTATTGCTTCAAAGTTATTGTTTGTTATAAATGGATGGAAATCTTCAAGTATTAAAATACATTCTTTTCTACTCTTTTCTTTAAACCATTCCAGTAAGTCTATAGGATCTTTTTCTTCACTTTCATCTATGAAAACTCTACTATTTTTATCCCATTTTTTACATCCACTTGTAACACTCCAAGTAAACAGGTCTAGTTTATTGTCTTGTGCAATTCCAACACAAAAACCATAAAGCCTTTGCCATTCATAAGTTATTATTTGAATTGCAGGTATATTTGCTTTTATTAAATTTTTTAATTCATTGTCAAAATTCATTTTAACCCCTATACTTCTTAAAGTTGGAATGACCCAAGTTATTAGACACTTTTTTATTCAGTTAACACCTTGGGTTGAGTAACACTATCATTATATCTTTTCTCAAATTCATTTAGACTTATAAAATCAAAAAAACTATAGAATATATTATTTTAATAAATATAGTAATTATAATAGTCTTATTAAATAGTTAAAAAATATACTAATACACATTACAGGAAAATAATGCTTTTAGAGAATCATTTAATATATTTTGACATAACACAGATTTGTGGAATAGGTTGTGATTTTTGTATGTATTCAGATAAACATACAGTAAAAGATCATTTGATTTTGACAAATAAAGCACGAGAAAATATAGCTAAGATTATTAATCACAACGAAATAAAGAAAGTATCTATTAGTGGAGAAGGCGAACCATTAAATAATATTAAAGTTTTTAAAGAAATCTTATTATTGTCTAGCGGAGGTATTTCTTTCGAATTTATAACTAGCGGAAATCTTTCTCATGATAAATTAATAAGTTTTTACAATGAAGTGAATCAAATAATTTCTAAAAATGGCGACACTTGTAATATTAGATTAAGTACTGATTTTTATCATATTCCTAAAATTGATTACAAACCTCATGGAATAAGTATTCAATATTACTTAAACAATAACTTAACGAACATGACATTTTCTTTTAGGTCAATTGATATTGACAAAGAATTTACAAGAAATTATTTGCAAAATGAATTAAAGCAATTAAATATAGAATCAAAGATTTTAAAAGTAGATGAGCTTGAAGACGTATTGGTTATTAATAACAAAAATTTTCAAATCGATTATAAAAATTTAGTTAAACCAACCTTTTTAAAGAATAATGAATACATGACTTTGTCTGAATATGTCAAAGCAAAAGAAAAAAAGTTAGGTAAAAATTTTACCCTCGGAAATATTAATCCAGAACCACTATTAAATGGAATGGGAATAACAATTAAACCAAATGGCGATGTGTATTTTTATGGAATTGAATCTCACTTGTTAGGTAATATTCATATAGACAATTTAAATATTGATTATTTCAAAAACAAAATTTTTACAAACCAACTTATAAAGACTTTATACACTAAACCCTTTATGGAATTGATGAATCACATCTCAACAAATATTGAAATTAGGAAATTAATTAATGACACAAATAATCCGTATTGGATTATTAAAGAAATTGTTAAATATGACAAATCGTTATTGAATAAGCTGGTTGACTATGATTGATTCTCATATCCACTCATACTATTCAAAACATGCTATAGGAACAATCGAAGAAATAGTTGTATCTGCTATAGAAAAAAACATAAAGTATCTTACAATTACTGATCATGCTCCATTTCTGATAGATAAGAATAATCGTTTGCAAGACTATGAATTAAAATATTATTTTGAAGATATAAATACTGTTCAATCAAAATATTCAAAAGATATCACTATACTTAAGGGATTGGAAGTTGACTTTGTTCCAAAATATATTAGCTATACTGAAAATTTAATTTCTGATATGAATCTAGATTTTTTAATTGGTTCGATTCATTTTATATTTTTTGAAAATGAAAGAATAAATATTTGGGATATTCATAAAATACATGATGAAAAGGTTGTTTCGAAATATTTTTTATATTTAAAAGAACTTATTCTATCTGGACTATTTGATTCCATTGGGCATCCGGATGCAATTTTGAGAGGTGGTATTGATGAAAAGATATATTATGAAAAATTTTTCCCACTAATAAAATTAATGAAATTAAAAAATACATCTTATGAACTCAATACATCAGGCTTACGAAAATCCACATACGATATAAATACTAATAGTGAAAATAATGGCATATGGAATTACCCTTGTAAATCTTTATTATCAACTCTAAATAATAATAATATATCTTTTACAATTGGTTCTGACGCTCATAATCCTAATGAAATAAATATGGGTATTCAACATATTCTAAAAATAATTAAAAATGTTGGTATTGAAAAAATAAGTTATTATCAAAACAGAAATATTGTTAATATTGATATTGATAAATGTATTAAAAAGGATAATGAATAATGATAATTTCAAATTGTTTTCTTACAATAAATGATCAAAATGATTTTATTGATATGAGAAACTATGAGGATATGAGTCAATTGGCAAAACAATATAGTTTAGCTAAGTATGGAAGTATAAAAGATATTAAAATATTTTCTAATATGATTATAAAAAATGTTTTTAGAGAAATAGATAATCCTAAAAGTGAATTTAGAAATATTCTTGAGATAGCTAAAAAGAATAATGATTACATTGTGCTTATGACCCCAGGTTATAGAAATGTAAAAGCATCTGCAAATATAATATTTGATATTGCTCTTCAGCATATAAATACAAAACTATCTATTATGAGACTTCCAATTATAGCCAAACTTAAACTTCCTAGATTAGCTAGTCCTTGTGAGAATTATGCATCTCTAACTAGCGAAGAAAGAAAAATTGCAGGTTTAACTACTGATCATATATTGCCAGATAATAAATTTTATGAAAATAATAATATTCATGTTATATATGGTGATGATATACTTATAACTGGCTCATCATCTAAAAAAGCCGAATCTGATGCTTTATCAAAAGGAGCTAAATCATTTACTTCTATTTTTTCAATTGTAATGGATCAAAAAATTGCACTTAATAATCCATCCATAGAAGAATATCTGAATAAGTTTGAAGTTACAGAAAAGCTTGATAACAGTGCAAAAGAAATATTTCAACAAAATGATTTTATACCTGTATTAAGATCATTAAGATTGATTCTAAATATAGACAATTTACCAGATTTAAAAGAGTTTTTAAATGACATTCCAAATCATAATCTTTTGAAAACTTATATAGCATACATAACAAATGAATCTTTGAGTAATAAAAAATATATTAAATCATTTGAAATTTTAAAAGAGTATTTAATAATGGTAAATGAAATTAATGATAATGGATTATTATATTAAATAGGATAAACATTATTATGATTAAACTTAAATTCATTTATAAAAATTATGAAAACTTAATTCAATTAATGCTCAAAACTTATTTGTCAATTCGAACATTCAATGATTAATATTTACGGAACAATTGTGCAAGGTGAATCTTCTGCATCTGGTCAAAAAATGAATTGGAATGGGAAAGGCTCTATATTTCATCAGATGAATTATTTTAAAAACTATTACCCATCATTTTTTGAAAAAATTATTGATTGTCAAATGGCAACGATTAATATTAAGTTGAATAAAAAACTAAATATAAAATCTTGGGAATATACATTTGATCAAGTTTATTGGTTACCTAATTCCAATACATGGTACGAAAAACTTTCTTTTACTCCTATAATTTTTATATATAAGTATCAACAAGTAAATGCTTGGTTGTATAAAGCGTATAAATCACCACATAAAAATAATGATTTTCTTGTCGAAGTTATATCCCCCTATATTGAAGATTTAAGAACTAAACAAATTTGCGAACTTAAAATAAATGAAAAATATTTTAAATAAAATAGTGTATCGACTATGTAGAAAAATTGGAATTTTCCTCTTTGATAAACAATTGAATAAGTCATTAATCGACATCAATAGTATTTTAATAATTAATTGGCATGGCAAAATAGGTGATGCTATAATTTCTTCATTTTTAATTAGAGAAATTAAAGAAAAAACAAATATTAAAATATCAATAGTTACAACCACAAACTTATCTGAATTATACGAGATCTATAATGTTGATTATATTTACACTATTGACAAAAAACATAATATATTTGATTTAAATAATCTTGCAAATAAAATTAAATCAATTGATGCAATTATTCCACTAATAGGAACATTGGGATTTAAAGATTTATTTTTAATAAGAAAGCTTATGCCAATATATGTTTTTTCGACAGATACAAGTTTAAAACAATCAAATGAAATGTTTGTTCAAGAAATTAACAATAAAACTGTAGATGAAATATATTATAAAATTTTAGAATTCATTAAAATTGAAAATATTTATGATAAGTATTATATACCTTATATTGAAAATAAATCACAAATTACAAAATATGATATATTATTTAATTCATTTGGGAGTAGAAATGATAAGTCACTATCGATAAGAAAGTCAGTTTCTATTTTAATAGACATCAATAAAGTTTACCCAAATTATAAAATTATAGTTATATATTCCCCTGCAACGAAGGATATTGCTCAAGAAATTGTTAAAACCGTTAATCAGAAAAATATTATTTTAGCAGAAGATATTGTTACCATCGAAGATAGTATCATGCTAATAAATGAATCTAATTTAATTATATCAGTTGATACAGCGATTGTACATATTGGAATAGGAATGAACAAAAAAATTATTGCAATTTATTATCAACCTGGTGATATATTCAATGTTTGGTTACCTAAAAAAACATCATTGATAAAGATTGTTTTTAGTTTAGGTATAAGTAATTATGTAAAAAAAGATATGAATAATTTTAATAACAAAGAAATTTTAAATCATATAAATTTTTTCAAGGCTTAAAATTATGAAAAATGGTAAAAATGTATTTTTATTTTGGAATAAAGCAGAAGATCAAATACCACTTATTCACAAAATGAATATAGATAATATTAGAAAACGATTAGAGAATACTGGCTGGAATATTATTTTAACAACACTTGATAAAAATTCAAAATATTACATAGAAAATTTGATTTCACTTCCAGAATATTTTTTTAATTTGAAAAATAAAATAAAAGATCATA
>RRZU010063917.1_pt1 | contig 13522 bp, 12 predicted proteins | sample 2165561 | NCBI WGS metagenome assembly RRZU01 (sample SAMN10456909, study PRJNA506462) | wastewater metagenome | isolation source: wastewater sludge | place: USA: Moscow, Idaho
GCTAAAAAGTCTCCATCTTTAGCCAAAGAGGGAGTTTGGTCATTTAACATTTGTTATTTTCTACTAACTTAATGACATTGGGCTAAGAAGTCTCCCTCTTTAGCCAAAGGGGGAGATTTAGAGGGGGTTTGGTCTTTTTAACTTTTACCATTTCCCCCTAAGTTGATGACATTGGGCGTTGCCCCGAACCCCATAAAAACAAAAGAATTAAATTTATTTATTACCTCATGCCTGAGCAGTTACAAAAAAATAAGGATTCAAAACTGAATCCTCATTAATAATTTTCTTTATTTTACAGGTACAAAACCTTCATCTACAACAGCTTTTTGACCTTTATCAGACAACATATAATCTACAAGAGCTTTTATTCCTTCAGACATATTTTTGTCTACATACCAATAAACTGGTCTTGCTATAGGATAAGTTTTGTTTTTTACATTATCCAAGCTAGCTAATACACCTTCTATTTGTACTAGTTTTACGCTATCATCTACATAACCCAAACCTAAATAACCAATAGCACCATCTACATCATTAATTTGTTTTTTTATACTTTCATTTGAAGGTAAAAATAATACTGTTGTTGCAAACTCTTCTGTTCCTTTTGAATTTCCTTCTCTAAGTACATGTTCTTTGAAATAAACATGAGTTCCTGAACTTGAATCTCTTGATAAAACAACTATTTTTTTATCTGCACCACCAAGTTCTTTCCAGTTAGTAGTTACACCAGTATAAATATCTTTCAGTTGTTTCAATTTTAAGTTTTCTACACCATTATTTTTATTTACAGCTATTGATATCGCATCATAAGCTATTGTTACTTCTTCCAAATCTATACCTTGTTTTTTAGCATCTTCTATTTCTGATTCTTTAATATCTCTTGAAGACATAGCAATATCTACAGTTTTATTTATAATTGCAGCTATTCCAGTTCCACTTCCTCCACCAGTTACGGATATTCTTGCTTTTGGATTAGCTTTTAAATAGTCTTCAGTAACTTTTTGTGTAAGATTAAGAATAGTATCAGAACCTTTAATTTGTATCATTTGATTACTTGATTTTTTCCCACAAGCTATAAATAAACTACTCATCGTTAACACTAGCAATAACATTTTTAACATATTTTTAATTTTCATAATAAACCTCCGTCTTTGAATTAAGTAGATTATAACCAAAGTTTGTTAAAGAGGTATAAAATAATTGTAAAAAACAAGTAAAAATTTTTACCTTGTGCTTACTTCACCAATTTTCAATTTTCTAATTATTCCTTTTTCATCTAATACAAGTTCACCTTCATTGCCAATTTCCCTTACAATTCCTTCATAAGTTCTCTCAGGTGAAAAAAACTTTACATTCTTATTTTTTAGGTAATTTACTGAATTTATTTTCCCCAAAATATCTTTCCAATTTCCTCTATAAAATTCAAATAGAAATTCCTTCATTTTATTTATTATTATTTCAGCTACCCTAACTTTATCATAATTTTTTTCTGTTATGCTTTTTAAAGAAATTGCATTCAAATCTCCAAATTCCAGTATATTGAGATTAACGCCTATTCCTACTATAAAATCTTCATCATTTTTTTCCATAAGTATACCTGATAACTTCTTATCTTCTAAGTAAATATCATTTGTCCATTTAAACATATAATCTAAATCTTCTACTTCCTTCAATGCTTCCAAAAGAGCCATTCCAGCTATAAGTGGTAATTTCATATACTCTTCTATAGATACATTTTTTTCTTCTTTTATCACAAAACTAAACATCAACACTCCTTCAGTTGAAAGCCATGCTCTTCCCCTAGTTCCTCTACCTTTAGTTTGTTTGTGAGCCAAAACTGTGTCAAAATTTTTATTTATCCTTCTTTTTAAATAATCATTAGTTGAATCAATTTCATCCAAAATTTCTATCATTTTCTTCTCCTTATTTATACGTAACTACTCAGGCTACACCTAATCGTCCACGCCTTTGGCGTGGACGATTAGGTTTGAAATTACGGGGCTATCGCCCCGAACCCCATAAAAATAAAAGAATTAAATTTATTTACTACCTCATGCCTGAGCAGTTACATTTATACAATAAAAAATCAGGCAAATGCCTGATTTTATTTAAATCCACCACCAAAGAAAGTAACCATTGTTAGGAACAAAAACATAAATATAAGTTTTAAATCCATCTCTACATACCTCTTTACTTTTTTATTCTCAACAAATTTTATCACTTTTTTTCCTATTTGACAAGTAAATAATATTAAGATTGTAAATACCCAGATTACATCCAAGGGTCCACGCCAAAGGCGTGAACCCTTGGATGATGAATTGCGGGGCTTTGCCCCGAACCCCATAAAAACAAAAGAATTAAATTTATTTATCTCCTTATGCCTGAGATTTACTTAGAATTTTATAAATATCTTATCCAAATATAAATTGAAGCTAAGATTAAAGATTCTAAAACTATTATAGCTGAGAATTTCATAAACTGTACAAAGCCAATTTTTAAACCTGATTTATCTCCAACAGAAACTGCCACAACATTTGTAGCTGCACCTAATATTGTAAGGTTTCCTCCCAAACAAGCTCCAAATGATAAAGCCCACCATAAAGCTTGGGTATTCATTCCAGAAAAATGAGGCTCCAAGAAATGAACTATTTGGGAAAAAGTTGTTGCAGTAGCTACGTTTCCTAAGATAGAAGCAAACATTGCCGATATCCACATAAGAAGTAGGCTAGCTAGTTTAAATCTTCCTTCAGTAAGCTTTACAAGTTCTTCTCCCACATATTCTATTATTTTTATATTTTCTAAGCCTTTTACCATAATAAAAAGCCCTATAAAAAAGAATAAAGTATCCCACTCTACTGCTTTAAAAGCATCATGGGGAGTTTTTTTAGCAATTATCATAAGAACAACTGCACCACTTAAGGAAATTACTGCAAGTCCCTTATTAATAAAATTATTTAGAATAAAACCTAAAATTACTATTCCAAAGACTATCAATGCTTTCTTCAAAAGTTTTACATCTTTCAAAGTTCTTGAAGGGTCAAGCTCCATAATCCTAGCTTTAAGCTCGTTGCTAACTATTAATTCTTTTCTGTATAAAAAATATACAGTTATAATTAAAAATCCTAAAGCTATAAGTGCAAGTGGAGCTGTATTCATAAGAAAATCATTAAAACTCAAATTCCCTTCACTTCCTATAATAAGTTGTGTAGGGTCTCCTATAAGAGTTGCTGCTCCCCCTATATTTGCACCCATAACTTCAGCCATAAGAAAAGGAAATGCACTAAGCTCTAGTTGTTTTGCAAGTAGTATAGAAACTGGAGCCATAAGTAGTATAGTAGTCACATTATCTAAAAAAGCTGAAAATACTGCAGTTACTATAGAAAGTATAGCAATAAGAGCCATAGGATTTCCCCGAACTCCTTGAGCTACCTTTATTGCAAACCATTGGAATAATCCTGTTTCAGATATAATCCAAACTATTATCATCATTGCCACAAGTAAAAATATTATCTCAAGTCTGTGTCCTATGGCTTCAAGCATTTCTTCTTCATTAATTATACCCACTAGAGCCATCAAAAGCCCTGAACCCAGCGTAGCATAAGGTGAAGGTAGTTTTTCACTTATTATAAGATAAAATGCACCTACAAATACTATAATTCCAATTATCAAAAACATAAGAACCTCCAGCTTTTAAGTAATCGTACCTACTCAGGCTACATCCAAGCGTCCACGCATAGGCGTGGACGCTTGGACGGGAAATTTCGGGTTTTTGCCCCAAACCCCATAAAAACAAAAACTAAAATTATTTATCTAGTTATATCTGAGTATTTACAAGTAATCTTTCACAATAAGCTTAAATATGAAGTACCTTCTTAATTATATCAGACCTAAATATAGTTCCGTAATATTTATTATCTTCTACTACATATAGTCTCGTATTTCCTTGAGTAACCATTAAAAAACTTATTTCCATTATAGAAGCTTTTCTATCTGTAATTTTAGCATTTTTTCTGTAAAGATCATTTACAGTTACTTTACTTTCATTTTTAAAATATTCTTCAAAGGGTTCTCCCACTGTCATAAAGCTTAAGTCACTCATCAAAGAAGTATATTTTGGCATACCAAATTCTATAAGCTCTCTTTCTGTTATTTCCCCTACAAATCTTCCTTTGTCATCAACTACAGGAAGTCCTGCTCTATTTTCTTTTATAAGTCTTGTTGCTATTTCTTCCAAAGTATCTGTTAACTTTGCTGGAATCAAGTCTGTACACATTACATCTTCTGCTGTAATTCTATCTTTTACGTCTACTTCATAACCTTGAATAAGTTTTATTATTGCTCTTGGATCTTTTTCTTTTCTTATTTTATCAAGAAATTCATCTTTTTGAGCCAATCTACTTATAGATGACATAAGCTTTAGAACTGTTTTATTTTTAGTTTTCCCTGCAATAATCATAAAGATAAGGTCTACTTTATCTATAGTGTGTAGAGCCGCTATTTCATCTTCTACAGGTTTTGATAATTTTGCTATTATAACAGAAACATCGTTATACTCATTTATTCTTGCATGGGGAATAGCTATCCCTTTACCTATAGCTGTTGGTATCTCGTGTTCTCTTTTTATCACAGCTTCTTCTATTATTGCTTTACAAGAATTAACTGTTTTATCACAATTTGACACTTTTGCTACAACATTATAGATTATCTCGTCAATATCATTACCCTCTACATTATCAAATATAAACTTCTCATCAAGATAAGATGATAACTTCATAATAAAACCTCCCTCTTAATTCTATATCTAGTATTCAAATATAATTTATATTTCCTTCTTTTTAAAATAAAGAGGCCTAAGCCTCTTTATTTTACTAATTTACTTTAGGAAAAAACACCACTCCGTAAAGAGGTCCAGAATGAGATCCTATAACAGGACCAATTTGGAACTTACCTTTTACTTCAATTCTAGCATTTTTTTCCAAATTTTGCTTTATCTTATCACCTATTAATTGCTCCTCTGGAGTTCCACCCCAGACAGGATAAGCAATTAATTTACCATTTTTTGCTTCTTCTTTTACAAGTCTTTCTATAGTAGCCAGAGCTTGTAATTCTCCTAGCACTTTTTTATGTTGACACACTTCCCCGTCTTCTACCTTAAGTATAGGTTTCATCTTAAGCATTCCACCAATTACAGCAGAGGCTTTTCCTATTCTTCCACCTTTTTCTAGGTATTTCAAATCATTAACTACAAAATAAGCTTTAGCTTTTTCTTTAGTAATATTTAACCATTCGATTATTCTTTCAAAACTTTCACCTTGTTTTGCTAACTTTGCAGCTTCCATAGCAAGATGACCTAAAATTAAAGTTACACCCTTACTATCTACTATAGCTATATCTTCTTCTCTTCCAGTCATTGTTCTTGCTAATTTTACGGCACCTTGTTGCCCACTCATTTTACTAGAAAGAGAGATAGAAATAATCTTTTTATAACCTTTTTGGAATAAATTATCAAAGATATTTTTTAATTCTGCTGGTGAAGTCTGAGCTGTTTTCGGTATCTGACCATTTGCAATTCTTTGCCAAAATTCGTCTTTACTCATTTCTACATCAGCTTTAAAAGATTCTTTTCCAAAATTTATTATTATTGGAGCTATTACTATACCTAAACTTCTTGCTATATTTTCTGGAATTTCACAAGCTGAATCTGTTACTATTGCAATCTCTGGTAGCTTAGGATCTCTATTCTCTATATATATATAATACTGATAATTTTCTTGTTGACCTTCATGAACTATCATCTCAATTTTAGGAGATAATAACATGTCATTTCCTTCTTTAGTAGTATCTTTACCTTTTATGGCATGTACTCTCAAAGAATCCTTTGTTATATTTTCTCTATAAATATCGCCTATTAATTCATCTAGTTTTTCTTCTGTATATTTAATCTTACCATTTAGAAGAGCAATATAATTGCCTTCTTTAATCTCAATATTATCAACTCTTGTATTTCTTACAGCCTTTGTTATTTCTATAGAAATATTTCTCTTAGAATCTAGTACTACTTCATCTATAGGACCAAACTTAGAATTTTTAAGTATATAATATCCTTCAAGCATGGATTTAGTTTCTAGTACAAAAGTTTCTTTATTATTTCTCTCAGCTGCCATTTTTGCTGCTGAAATTATGTTTTTATTATTTGGTAAAATAAATGCTTTATAATACTCAACAGAACTTATAAGCTCTTCAAAATCAGCTACACTTGGATTTTTACTTTGTCCTCCAATTATAACTCCTGTAGCTCCTGCTTTCATAAATAGTTCTCCTATTTCAACAGAATCAGCTACAACAAAAAATGCTTTCCCATCATGGACATTTCCTTGTTCAAGAAGTATATTTGAATGAACAATCTTAAATGTATGAGGATTTTCATCTACTAATAGACTTCTATGTTGCATTTTCATATTATCTATTTTTATATTTGTAAGTTCTCCATATTTACCCGCTATTTCCAGTGCTTTCCCTGGATTATTAGTATGAATATGGGTTTTTGTTTTCTTATTAGTTTGAGCAACTATCATTGAATCTCCAAGAGTTGCTATTTCTTTTTTATATATTTCTGCATCAAATTCACCTGCATTTATTATATATTCAGTACAATAAATATAAGTTAAATCTTCTTCTACAAATACCTTTGTAGATTTTCTTTTAGCCTGATTAGTTACTATTCTTTCCAAATCTTTCAAAAGTTCATAGTTAGTTACTGATTTTTCAAAACCTTCTAAGAAATAAAAAAGCCCTTTTCCTCCAGCATCTACTACCCCTGCTTCTTTAAGTTTTGGAAGCATATCTTGAGTAAGTTCTACTGCTTCTCCTGCAACATTTTTTATATGAGTAAGAAAATCAATAAAATTATCCTTATCTTCAGGCCATTTTTTTGCTTCTTCAGCCACTATTCTCATTACTGTAAGAATAGTTCCTTCTACTGGTTCTGATACTGATTTATAAGCTTGTTCTCTTGCTCTATCAAAAGCATGGATTACATCCTTTATATCTAGTTCTGTTTTACCAACTATACCACTCAAAAATCCTTGAATTATTTGAGAAAGAATAGTTCCAGAGTTTCCTCTAGCACCAAGTAAAACTGATTCAGAAATAGTTTCTATAAGACCATCCATAGTCATTTCTTCATTAAGTCTAATAAGGTCATTTTCTACAGCTTGTAGAGTCATTGACATATTTGTACCTGTATCTCCATCGGGAACAGGATATACATTTAAGTCATTAAGTACATCAGCATACTTAGACACCCATCTGCTTCCAGCTATAAAAAGTTTAGCTAATCGTACAGCTGTAAGAACCTTTATTTCTAATTTATCCATTAATATTCCTCCAAACTAAATTCCTTCGTATCTTTTTATAATATTTTCCCACTTATTTTGAGCTTTCAAAATAAACTCAAGAAATTCCCTTACAGCACCTTTTCCTCCAGAAGCTTCTGTTATCATCTGAGCTTTAGATAACACTTCACTACAGGCATCCTTTGGTGCTCCACTAAGACCTACAAGCTTAATAACAGACAAATCATTTATGTCATCACCCATATAAGCAACTTCTTCCATAGTTAATTCTAAATCTTCCAATAACTCCTGTAGCTTTATTGCCTTATTACCAATTCCTTGAAAAACATATTTAATACCAAGTTCTTCAGCTCTTTTTTCTACTAATGCTGATTTTCTTCCAGTTATTATACCAAACTCTATTCCTTCTTTTATAGCATTAACTATAGCAAATCCATCTCTAACATTAAATGCCTTTGTTTCAATTCCTTCATTATTTAAAAATATTGTTCCTTCAGTTAAAGTTCCATCAACATCCAAAACTACAAGCTTTATTTTTTTTGCTTTAGAAATCATTATTATCCTTTCTTATTTCTAAAAAGTAGGAGGTGTTACTACCCAGATTACTTTGGCTGTTTTTTCTGTTGGATTATAGAATTTATGTTTTTGAGAAGATTTGAAATATAAACTATCTCCCTCTTCCAAAGAATATTTTTTTTCATTTACATAAATTTCTAAATTTCCCTGAAGAACAAAAACAAATTCTTCTCCTGGATGAGCAAAATAATCTCTTCCACTTTCACCTTTTGGTCCTATTTCATAGAAAATTGGTTCCATTTGTTTATCTATATCATTTGAAGTAAGAAGAGAAATTTTTGTATTAGAGTCAACACTTTCTATGCTGTCTCTTTCATTTCTTCTTATAAGAACTGTATCTTTTTTTATCTCTTCATCTTCAATAAGATAACTTACTCTTACATCTAGAGAATTTGCTATTTTTTTCAAATTTTCTATTGATGGCGAAGCTTTTCCTTGTTCAATTTGTGATAAAAAACTTGCTGACAAATCTACTTGACTTGCCAAATCTCTAAGTGAAAAACCTCTTTCATTTCTTATCTTTTTAATCTTTTCCCCTAAATTCATTTACATCCCCTCTTTTTTAATATTTTTAGAAGACTACTTATTGCTTCATAAGAAGCTCTAAGCCTTATCTTCTCACGGTCCCCCTTAAATAAATGCTTTGTTATTATATATTCATTTTTAAATTTAATTCCTATAAATACAGTTCCTACAGGTTTTTCAATTGTACCACCCAAAGGTCCTGCAATTCCTGATACAGCTATTCCTACATCAGTTTCCAAACCTTTTAGCATTTCTCTCACTGTTTCTTCACTTACAGCTCCAAAGTCATAAAGAGTTTCTTTTTTTACTCCCAATCTTTTTACCTTGGCTTCATTAGAATAAGTAACTAAACCTTCTAAAAGAACCTGTGATGCACCACTAACTGATACCAGTTTTTCACAAATTAATCCACCAGTGCATGATTCTGCAAGGGAAATACTGAGTTTTTTATTTATTAATTCTTCTACAAGAACTTCTTCTGAAGGTCTATTTCTTTCATAAAGTATAGCTTCACCCAAAATATCATATAAACTATTAGATAAATCTTCTATTAAACCTTTATTTTCTTCTTGAGTTACTAATCTTAAAACTATTCCATAGTCCTTTACCAAAAACTCTAAAAATACTTTTTCATCTGTAAATAAGCTTATTACTTTTTCTTCCAATACAGATTCAGGTATACCCCAAACTATAAAGTCTTTAACTATTAAACTTTTTTTCAAAGAATATTTTTCTTTAATAAAGTCTATATACTTTGGAAACATATTTTTCAGTTCCACAGGTACTCCCGGAAAGGCTACTATCTTATCTATACAAAAAGCTGGTGCTATGCCCGGTTCATTATAAAAAACCTTGCTTCCTTCTATTACAGAAACTTCTTTCAGGTTTTTAGCTAAAACTTTTATTCCTCTCTCAGAAAACTTTCTTTCCATTTCCGATTTATGAAGTTCATCTATAACTAAATCTTTTTTCAAAAAACTAGAAATAGCCTCTTTTGTGAGGTCATCTACTGTAGGTCCAAGACCTCCAGAAAGTATTACTAAATCTGCTTTGTTATATACATAAGAAATAATGTCTACTATTTCATCTACCTTATCGTGAACCATGATTTTTCCGCTAACTTCTATCCCTGCTTCATTAAGGACTGAAGCCATATATATACTATTAGTATCAATCATTGCTCCGTTTAATAGTTCAGAGCCTACAAGTATCAAATAAGCCTTCATACTACTCACCAAGTATTTCTTTAGTTATAGCTAACAATGCTTTTGGGCTAAAGGGTTTTGTAAGTATATGAAGTATACCTTTTTCTTCCCCTTCTTCAAAATACGAGTCTTGACCCTTGGCTGTTAGTATTATAAACGGTATATTTTTAGTTTCTTCATCTAGTCTTAATTCCTCAAATAATTCAAACCCTGTCATTTTTGGCATCATAATATCTGAAATAATTAAATCTGGCTTTTCAAGTTTTGCCATTTCTAGTGCCATTTCTCCATCACTAGCTACAATTACATCATAATTACCTTTTTTTTCAAGATTAAATTGAACTATCTGAACTATATGTTTTTCATCATCAGCTACTAGTATTTTTTTTGCCATAATACACCCTTCTACACTATAGGAAGCAAAATAATAAATTTTGTAAATTTATTTTTTTCTGATTCAACCCAGATTTTTCCAAAGTGCTCTTCTACTATTTTTTTACATATAGGTAATCCCAAACCTGTTCCCCCTACATCTCTGGTAAGAACATTTTGTATTTGCTTAAATTTTTCAAAAATAACATCTATATGCTCTTTATCTATACCAATTCCATGGTCTTCTATTTCTATCTTAATATAATCTTCTTCTTTTATACTTCTTATAATTATAGTATCTCCAAGTTTGGTAAATTTAATTGCATTATTTATCAAATTTAATAATACTTGTAAAATCCTATCTTTGTCAAATAAAATTTTTCCCATGGTATAATCTAACACTTGTTCTATTTTAATATTTTTTGTTTCAGCATAGGAAAACATATTCTTTGCAGCCTTCTCAATGGCCTCATTTATATCTGCTCTATCATAAATAAATTCCATTTTTCCTGCTTCAATTTTACTTAAATCTAATATATCATTTATAAGCCTATTTAATCTATCACTTTCCTCATTTATTATATTTAAAAATTCTTTTTCTACACTTCCTTCTTCAGCCATATCAACTAAAGTTTCAGCATAGGCTTTTATTGAAGTAAGTGGTGTTCGAAGTTCGTGGCTTACCATAGAAACAAATTCGTCTTTTAATTTATCTATTCTTTTAAGCTCTAAAAGTTCTTTAGTTTCTCTCAAATTTCTAAGAACTATAAGAGTTCCTGTAAAATTAATATCCTCTTTTATTTTTTTTATATGATATGAAAAAGGTATAAGCTCTCCACTTGGATGAGGATAATCCAATTCCCCTACTATTGATTTTGTTGTCTTCACTCTTTCTATAAGAAGCTCTATCTTCTCTATAAAATCTTTTGATAAAGGACTTTTGGAGAAATTTTTTCCCAAAAGCATTTTTGCCTTAACTCCCAAATCATTTTCCATTTCTTTATTAAAAACAACTATTTTTTCTTTTTCGTCAATAACTATAATTCCGTCAGTCATATTTCCAATAACTGTGTCTAAATAATTTTTAAGAGCACGTAGTTTATGATTTCTTTTCTCTAAATTTTTATATAATTCTCTATTTTCAAAAGCAATAGATATTCTATTTGAAATTATTTGAAGTATTCTAGTTTTATTTTGGTCAAAATAATCTTCATCAAAATTTGTATCAAGAATAAAGGCTCCAACTAGGGAATTTTGAACTAACACAGGCAAAATTACATGGGTCTTTATATAACTATCTCCTGATAATATAAAGGGTTTCCCAAGTCTTGCTGCCCATTTTACTATGCCGTCACTAATAGTTCTAAATCTTCTACGTTTAAGCTCTTTATTATAGCCAATTTCACGTAAAACTACATATCTATCTTCATCTTCAGTATATTTTAGGTAAACTATAGATTTATAGTTTACCACTTTTTTCAATTCTTCAAAATATAAATCCAATAAAAGTTCATCATTAAAATTTGTTGTTAAATCATTTTCTAATTCAATAAAACTCGTTATTAATTCATCATAGGCTCTTTTAAAACTATTTTCTAACCCCATAGGCTACCTACTATTATTGCTAAAATAAGATTTCCAACAACTCCTGCCAAGAAATCATCTAAAACTACTCCAACTCCATTTTTAAAATCCTGTGCTCTATTTATCGGTCCCGGTTTAGTAATATCAAGTAGTCTAAATATTCCAAAACCTAGTACTACAGAAAATAAAGTTTGCCAAAATCCATTAGGATTTATAAGAAACATAGTTGTCATAAACCCTAAAACTTCATCAATTACAACTTCTTGAGGGTCTTTTTTTCTGTATATTTCTCTTTCAGCTATATTTGATATATAAACAGAAAATATGAAAAAACCTATTAAAAATACAAAATATAAAGAATTATATATTCTTTCGCTTCCAATTACTCCTCTAAGTCCATTAAATATAAGATATAATGGTATTGCTCCCAAGGTACCTATAGTTCCCGGTGCTTTTTTTGCCTTTCCCAAAGTAAACCATGTTGCCCAAAGTCTTACCATATAATTATTCATTCTGCCTCCTTAATATAGCCCTCTTTCAAAGTTATAAGCTTTATAAGTTCCTTCTCTAGTCTCCAAAGCTTCTACTATTTCTTTTATTTCATCTTCATTTTCAAAGGTAAATTCAAGTTTAAATACATCAAAGCCCATTTTTTCTATTTCATTAAGTCTTGGAATTAAATTTAAAGCTTCATCTAAATATACTTCAGTATTTCCCAAAGAATTTTTAATAACTATAAATTTGTCTTTCTCTTCATTTAATATACTTTTTTTATCTTCTTCCAAAGCTTTTTCAATATACATAAGTCTTGGTTTCCCATAAATAAGCATACCTTTTTTCAAAGAAAAACTGTCTATTTTTTCCATATCTTCTTTTTTTAGTTCTGGCGAAATAAATATCCCTTCCAAATTAGGAATATCTCTCAAAGAATAAAAAGCATAAGAATTTATAATGTTGTTATTCCAATCTAACCAAAGCTTATTCTCTTTGCTTTCTAACACTTGATACAGACTACCGCATAGTCTTGTATTCAAGTCAATTTCACTTAATTTATTTTCCTTTGCCACATCAGAACTTTTATAATAAACCTCTTCTATTCCCAGACTTTTTACAAAATTATACTGTTTCTCATTTAATACCGAAACTAATATTTTAGCTTTTTTTTCTTTATTTTTATAATTTTTTTCTAGAAGCATTTTATCCTTTGCCTGTTTTCTATAACTGCTTATAATTGCCTCTTGAAGTTTCAAACTTGCTTCTCTTTTTAACTCTTTTATGTAAGAAAAAGAAATAAAAGCCTCATTATCGTAATTTATTGTTGTATTTTGTGAATAAAAAGCTGTCTCGCCCAGTTCTTCGATTTTTTCTCTAATTTTTTCTGTGCTAATAGGTTTTTTAGCCTCTTCCAAAACTTGACCCTTTAAATTTATTACTATATTTTTATGCTTAAAGCAAATATTAATTTCCTTATTTTTATTAATATCCATAATTATTTCTATAGGAAGTTTTCTTTTTTCTTCTTTTAAAGCTTTTTCTATTTTATCATAAAAATCTTTATCATAAGTTTTGTGAACATAATAAGCTTCCTTAGGAGCTTTAAGTATTATGCTTTGACCTTTTTCTGCAAATTTTACAGAATCTCCATTGGTCAAAATTATTTTACTTATATATTCTCCCCCTATTTTATTATAGGATTTATCAAGATAAACTACACCGTCTCCTAGTTTTAGTTTGTCTTCCAAAGAAATCTTTCCACCCTTAATTATACCCAATAAATAGCCTAAATCAAAGGAAAAATTATTATTCATCAATTCTTTATTTTCTCCGTAAAAATAGCCCTTAGAATAACCTCTGTTAAACAGTTTATAACTTTCATTTTCTCTGTAATTTTTCTCAAGTAAATCC
>RRZU010194578.1_pt1 | contig 13520 bp, 9 predicted proteins | sample 2165561 | NCBI WGS metagenome assembly RRZU01 (sample SAMN10456909, study PRJNA506462) | wastewater metagenome | isolation source: wastewater sludge | place: USA: Moscow, Idaho
CTTGTTGAGCAGAAATTTCAAACCCATATAAAACCCAAATAAAACATCAACTCCGGACGTGTGACCGAATGCGGCAACAGCTTGCGTTTTTTCCCGGACAAGGCCGGAACCATTGCAATTCATCAATGCTGAAAATTGCAGCAAGGGTTCGCTGACATAGCCAGAAAGTAGTGCAGTAAGATAGGCCATACTAATCGCCGTCGTCGTCTCCTTGTTGATTCCGATGCTGATTGCCCTTTCCCAATGGACAAACTTCCCAAACAGCATCAGGGCGAATGTAAATCCAAGCAGAATGTCGTCACCGCTGGGGGTCAATCCGACTCCCCTGCCCGCCAGATAACTGACCAAGCGATAATTTTCGGCAAAGTCTTCCTTGTCGGATTGCCATAACTTCGTCAGTTGCCGGTGTGTTTCCTGATTCCGGTCAAGACCGGTCGCGTCTGACAATTTCATGTCTTCAAGCAGTGAAAACACTTCCGAACTGGCAAGCATCGCCGGGTCAAATGTGAATCGCTGGAATTTCAGATCGATATCTTCCAGTCCGGCCAGATCCAATCTCATCACCCCATCCCGGCCATAGATAAACAGCTTTTCTCCCTTGTGCGTGACCAAGTCACCGATACTCAAACCTGACAGCAACGTAGCCATCCGGTCGGGCGGAATGGTGATTCCGAAAGCAGACAGGGGGGCGTCACAATTTCCGACATAAAGCAGGCGTGTCGGAAACTGCACGTTGAATCCATTGGCAAATTTGCCATGTACTGAGCCAAGCTCTTTCAGGCCCCGGTACTGCGCCAGCAAACTACTTTTGGCCCCTGTCTGTCTGCGAGTGGCATTAGCCAAGGTCAATCCCCAGTTTTTTTGCGTAGGCCAGGAGCGCTTGTTCGAAACAGGCCAGCGGGGCACGCACCGTTCCAGCGCCAATTTGCCCGACACCCGCCTGACGATGGGCGATCCCTGTATTGATCAGCGGCGTGATCCCGCTGGCAACGACCTTGCGGGCATCAATCCCGAGACAGGTTCCCTTGAAGTCCCATGTCGGAATCGTCCAGGCCGGATTGTTGCTGATGCAGATTTCATTCATCTCGTTGGAGACGTTCAGGGCATCCTGAAATCCGCCAGCGCCGACAAAGCGGGTAACACCGGGAGCGGCAATCATCGCCATGCCACCGACACCGACCGTTTCTGTAATGGCACTGTCGCCAATGTCGGGATTGGCGTCTTCTGCCGAATAACCCGTGAAGTACAAACCATTCGGCGTATTGACCGGGGCCTTGAACCATTCGTCGCCCATGCCGCTGATTTTGACGCCGAAATCACGCCCATTGCGTGACATGATGGTGACCACGGTGCCTTCGGTAATCTTTCTGGCGCAGTCCATGATCGACTTGCTGGCAGCCATCATGATGTTCAGGAAAAACTGGTCCGTATCGGCGAGGAAGCTGACCACCCGGTATTTTTCCTCGTCGGGCACGTCCAGTTTCATGATCAACGGCGTGATTTCCTTCATGAAGATCGCCGAACCGGCAATATTTCTTTGATGGAATTCGTCGCCCATGGTGATGGCCTTGGCGATCAGGACATTGAGATTCATCCCGCCCGGTCTCTTCTTGAGCGCCTTTGAAAGAATGGGGCCCAGTGAATCCTGCATCCATTTCAGGCGATTGATGACATCTTCCGAGAAGGCACCGAAGCGTAGCACCTTGCCAATGCCTTCGTTCATGATGCAGTAGGAAGTCGTTTCATCCAGCCGGTTGGTGACGACCAGAACTGGCATGTTGCCCGAGGTGATTCCTCCCATCGGCCCGACGGCCCCGACATGGTGGCAAGGCGTGAATTTGATCTCGCCGTTTTCCAGCATCCGTCTGGCATCGGCTTCATTCCCGGCCCAGGATTCAAACAGCACCGCACCGACGCAGGAACCCTGCATGGGGCCTGTCATGTCCCGATATTCGATGGGCGGCCCGGCATGAAGCAGTACCTTGCCGTTAAGGACTTCGATGACCGATTTTGCCGGAACGACATCGACCAGGAAGGGCTGGGCGCTGCGCATTTTTTCGATCACCGCTTCGTTGCTACGGTCTATTTCTTCCATCCGGGACAGAATGTTCAGCAACCGGATCATTTTCTTGTTGCCCCCGGCGGCAGGCTTCCAGTCGTATTGCACGACACGGCCACCATGAGCTGTGACGGATTGCGTGAATCCCGAAAGACCGATATTGATGATTCTCGGCTTGTTGTTCAGCAGTTCGATCACCCCCTCGCTGATTTCGGGCAGGGGGTTCGCTGCCGCTTGCGCGGGCCTCATCGGCTTGTCGCCTTCCTTGACTTCAAGCCCTTTCAACCTGAGCGCCAGACGGACAGCACCGGCATTGCTGTCGGCCACCAGCACCCCACAGGACTTGAGCGTGTTGATTGAGGCCTGATAGTTCTGCGGGTCACTTTGCGTGCCGCAAACGGTGCTGACAAAATACAGTTCGCGCCCCGCTTTTTTCGCGGACTCCCTGGCTTCACTGATGGCTTCTGACAGGGCCCCGGCCATGTCGGGATGCGAACCGTAACCCAGCACGCAGTCGAGCAGGATCACGCCGGTGTTCTCATCCTTGGCGAACTCCCTGATTTTGTTGATCCTTGTTTCCGGATCGATCATCGGATGTGGTTTTCCCTGCGTGAAAACGTCATCACCCAGATCCATCACTACATGGCCACCAGCACTCAGGGTATAACCGGCACCTTTGCCCAGATTTTCAAGTTTCAGCGCCTCGGCGATCAGCATGGCCGCTTCGGAGGCCAGCGTTCCTCCCGAGTAGAGACCTTTGACGGTTTTTTCCGTACCAAGGCTGGTTTTGATTTCGGGCAAGGCCGCCCCGGAATAGTTGCTTTTGACTTCACGCCCGGCGGCCAGATCCACAGCGATCATCGCGGTTTCTTCCAGTGTATGGGCAAAATAAAGGTTCTTCTCGTGGTGATCCGGTTTTTCCCCGAGGAACAGGGCGACGACAGGTTTCGTCAAGGCACGCAGCAGGTCGACAACCTCATCCCGGACCCGTTTTGCAGGCGGTTTGGTAATGAGCACAATTACGTCGGTCGCTTCATGTTTTTCCAGGCCGACCAGGGCATCGCGTACCGTAATGGCGTTCACCGCCTCGCTCAGGTCGTGTCCGCCCGTGCCAATGGCGTGAATCACGCCGCCGCCCAGCCGGTCAATGATCGTGGTCACTTCCTGAAGACCGGTTCCGGAGGCACCGACAATGCCGATATTCCCGCCGCGTAGCACATTGGTAAACGCGAGGGGAATTCCGCCGATCATTCCCGTCCCACAGTCAGGCCCCATCAGCAGAAGCCCTTTCTCATGGGCTTTTTTCTTCAGCCGGACTTCGTCCTCAACGGCCACGTTATCGGTAAAGGAAAAGACGTGTAGCCCTTTATCGAGGGCTTTTTCAATTTCGTCTGCCGCATATTCGCCGGGAATGGAAAACAGCGCCACATTCGCTTCCGGCATCTCCTGTAAAGCGGCGTCAAGGCTGCTGACGCTCTTTGCCTCAGTGCTCTTGCGCTTGACCGAGAGGTCGTTCAGGAAGCGGCTTGCTTCCTCCACCACTACCTCGACGATCTTTTCATCCGTCGTTTCAACCGCGATCACCATGTCGTTCGGTGCCGCAGCCTCAGCTTCCGGGGTGAGCAGATTACTATTACGCAGAATATCCTTGTTGGCCTCCGTACCCATCATGACCGAGCATTTTGTGACCCCCTCTAGCAGATTGATGGCATTGGTCAGCAGCATCAGATTGATCGAATCCTGATAACTGTTTTTTTTGATGACGGTGTATAGCATTTCATCCTCCCTAGATTGATATCAGTGTTTGCTTTAAAACAGGTCTTGAGCGACAGCCCAAGGCAGCGCGTTCATTGCAGCATGGTGGAAGCCCGATAAGCCGCTCTGCCGGTTTCATTACCGGCAACGCCGGTGACCAGCTTTCCGAGTCGTTTCACGGCATCATCAATGCGCTCATTCCAAGGTAGGCCACAGGCCAGTCTCATGTAGTTTTTGTAGCGCCCACTCGCCGAAAACATTTCCCCTGGGACGAAGGTGATGCCTGCGGCAATCGCGCTCGGGTGCAGCAGCATGGCATCCACGTCTTCGGGAAGCGCCACCCAGAGCACGAAGCCCCCCATGGGATCGGTAATTCTCGTTTCGTAGGGGAAGTGCCGTGCAATCGCATCCCGTGTGCGCGCCACCTGTTCGCCAAGACGCCGCCGCAGTGTTCTCAGATGGGCGTCAAATCCACGCGACTCAAGCAATTCGGCAAGTACGCGCTGGGTCAGCGGATTGGTTCTGCCGCTGCTCAATGCTTTCTGGAGTGCGACTTCGGAGAAACGTCGTCCGGCGGCCACAAAGCCCACGCGCAGGGTGGGACTGACTGTCTTGGAAAACGATGAGCAAAGGATGGTGTTGCCGCTTTTGTCGAAAGCATGGATGGGCCTGGGACGCTCTGCGGTGAAACAGACGTCACCGTAAATGTCGTCCTCGATCAGCGCTACATTCCGGGAAGACAGTAAATGGGCAATTGCCATTTTTTGCTGGTCTGGAATGATGCAGCCCAGCGGATTATTGCCGTTCGGGATCAATATGCAGGCAGCGATGCCCCCCTCACGGGTGGCCGCTTCCAGCGCATCTAATGAAACGCCGGTTTGTGGATGGGTCGGTATTTCCAACGCCTTCAGGCCCATTGATTCGAGCATCTGCAGCATGACGTAATAAGTCGGTGACTCAACGGCAACGGTATCGCCAGGGTTTGTCACGGTCAGCAGGCTTAGCTTGAGGGCTTCAATGCAGGAATTGGTCGCGATGATTTCGTTCGCCGCGACGGGGTAGCCCCATTCGACTGAACGTCGCGCAATGGCTTTGGCGAATGTTTCCTCACTATGGCTGCCATCGCTATAGCCGGCAAGCAGATGGGCGTGCTTCCTGGCCAGGCCGGCGTAGAGTCGCCCCAGTCGGGTGACTGGCAGCAACTCGGGGGCCGGGGAGGCCGCTCCGAAAGGAATCAGTTTGGGCGACCCGTTGGCACGCAAGATCTCAAGCATCCGGTGGGTGATGCCCACCTCAACGGCCATGGGCACCTCTGTGCTGTGCTCCGCTTCCAACGGGAGCGCGCTGCGGGCCTTAACGTAGTAACCGGACTGCGGTCGTGCCTCAACCAGACCCTGGCTTTCGAGGACTTGCAAGGCCTGGATTACAGTCGAAGCAGAGAGCTTGCGTTGCTGCGCAAGCCGTCGCACCGACGGGAGGCGGTCTCCTGGCCGGATTTGCCCCTTGCTGATGAGCGCAATGTATTCTTGCGCGATGCTCTCGTAGATGTACATGGGTCGATTATGGATTTGCCTAAAGGGGCTAACAATATACAGTTCGCCACTTTCTTGGCCAATACAGTTTTCTGTGCTTTCCAAAGTAACAGGTACAGTTTGACCCGGGATCAGCCTGAGCTTGACATGTAATAAAACCGGGGAAAGGCCGATCAATGTCGACGGTCGCGTAGCCCGAACGCTCCAGCGCACAAGTCTATTTGGGGGCACTCGGTATTTTGAGCGCTTGTGCGGGTGCGCCCAAAAATCAATCTGCTACGTAGGCAATTGCCTCAACTTCGACCAGCGCATCTTTCGGAAGCCGGGCGATCTGTATACAGGAACGTGCAGGAGCGCCTGCAGGGAAAAAGTGCGCGTAGACCTCGTTAAACCTTGCAAAATCGTCCATGTCCTGCAAGAAACAGGTGGTTTTGAGCACTTGATGAGCGTTTGACCCAGCAGCTTCGAGAACGGCGATGAGATTTTTCATCGCTTGTTCGGTCTGTTCGACAATGCCGCCAGAAATGACCGTCATGGTCGCCGGATCGAGAGGAAGCTGCCCCGAAGTAAATACCAGTTTACCGTGCGCGGTGGCCTGCACATAAGGCCCTATCGCAGCAGGAGCCACCGGTGTGCTGATGATGCGGTGTGTCATGCTTTTCTCCTTGAAGATGTCAGGAGCAATTGTAGCCAGACGATTCCGAAGCCTGGCACATACAGTCCGCCGCTTTCTGGATAGATACAGTTGTTTTCAAAATCAATCAAGCCTTTGTAATAGAAGTACGTGGGCAGAGTGTGGTGGTCGACCACGCTCGCTTCCTTCAGCAAAAAATCAGTACACGCAGCGCAAGCAGCAGGTGGCGGAGCTTCGAAGCTGAACGACTTGCTCTCGCTCCGTGCTGACATGGCACTTTCACGGATAGACGGCAAGCTGCTGTCTGATTTCGAGCCAAACTGTACTTGTCGGTTTTATGGGCACAGTTAACTGTGATGGTCGAAAAAGCGGCAAACTGTATATTGTTAAGAACTTTGCTCAAACCCATAATCGTCTCATAAACAGCAATGAAAAAATTGAAAAGGAAGTCATTGTGTTGTGTCGTCAGGGGAGAAAATGGCCTATGAAGCGCCTCCAGTCAGCACGGCGACTTGTGCGATTAGACAAGATTTGCACCGTTACAGCCATCAAGGCACTGCAGGCCCCAGGAAGCCGGGGGTTGGATGCGTCGTCACTGAAAATCTGCGGACATGTCAAGGATAAGATCCCCTTGTTGCAGAAAACGGGTGGCGCTAGTGTCAGCAGCAGTTGTCGCACGAATCATTCTCCGCATGCACAAGAGAACATGCGCCAATGGATCGGATCGCAGTATCCATTCACTTCAGGCTCACTGGTTCATAAAATCATACCCTTCATCCGTCAGGGATGCGGGAATTTGTCAGAACGATTTGTCGCTTGCCGAAAAATGAAACAATAAGTTCAGTAAACTGAGCTTGCCGACCTCAATCAACAAAAAAAGAATATAAAACAGGGAGAAATAAAAGATATGGCCGTAATAAAGAGTATCAGTCAGGATTTGGCAGTAAAACAAGAGTAGTGGCAGGTGGGGCGCATACTTATTAAAGAGATCGCCAAAGCAGCAGAGCATTGTGGCTTGTGCAGGATCCAGTTTTGTATTAACACTTGACTCGTTTAAAGGGGGGTTTAAATGTTTGACTTGATCATTAAAAACGGAAAGATTGTTTCGACACAGCGTGTCTATAGTGCGGATATTTGCATCAAAGACGGCAAGATCGCCGCAATTTCAGAACCTGAAACGGGGGTCACTGCCAGAAAAATCATAGACGCCCAAGGCAGGTACGTTTTCCCCGGCGCGATTGACACTCATGCCCATCTGAATGACCCTGGATACAACTGGCGTGAAGATTATGAACACGGCACAGCAGCTGCCGGCGTGGGAGGTGTTACAACCATCATAGACATGCCCATGCAGAATGAACCGGCCCTGACTGATGGCAAAATCATGGACACCAAGCTGGCGCATGTCGGGCCGAATGCCTATGTGGACTACTGCTTCTGGGGGGGGCTTGTCGATTACAACTTTGGCACCTTGAAAGAGCTTGACGAAAAAGGTTGTGTCGCTTTCAAGTCGTTTATCGGCCCGGTCTCCCCGGACTATGTATCACTGAGCATCGGACAGGCGAAAGAGGCAATCGAGATTCTCAAAGCCTGTGGTGCCCGTGCAGGATTTCATTGTGAAGATTATTCGATCATCAAATGGGAGGAAGGACGGGCAAAGAAAAAGGAAAAGCCAGGCTGGAGAGATTTCCTGGATTCTCGCCCGGTGATTGCCGAACTGGTGGCGACCAGAAACATCATCGATTTAGCAAGGGATTTGAACGCCAAAGTGCATATCTGCCATGTCAGCCATCCGCAAGTTGCCCAAGCGATCAAGGAAGCTCAACAGGAAGGCGTGGATGTTACGGCTGAAACTTGCAGTCATTATTTGACGTTCACCGATGAAGATGTCGTGAATAATGGCAGCCTGTTCAAATGTGCACCGCCTATCCGGGATGCGGAAGCTCGGGAAGCAATGTGGTCATATGTAAATGACGGTACTTTGAGTTGTATTTGCTCGGACCATTCTCCATGCGAACTAAGTGAGAAAAGCGAGGAAAAGCACGGAATTTTCGGAGCGTGGGGTGGTATTAGTGGCATTCAGAATATCATGCAGATATTTTTTAGTGAAGGTGTTGTAAAAAGAGGTTACTGCCCGACTCTTTTGGCGCGGGCGTTGAGTGAGGGACCCGCCAGGGCCTTTGGAATTTATGGTCAGAAAGGGGCCATAGAAGTTGGCTTTGACGCAGATCTGGTTATTCTGGATCCGGCCAAGGAGTGGGAAATAACGCCAGAATCCCTCTATTACGTCAACCGCGTCTCTGCATTTGTTGGATTGAAGGGAACCGGTTTGCCGCAATGCACATTGGTCAGAGGGGATGTCGTTGCAGAAAACGGACGGCTTGTAGGCACGAAGGGTTTTGGAAAATTCGTCAGGAAAATCAAATAGTCTTCAAGGAGGGTGTCATCATGAGTAATTGTTATGATCTGATTATAAAAAACGGCACAGTGGTTTTTCCCGACAAGGTCGAAAGAGCAGATGTCGCAGTCTCGGACGGTCTTATTGCCGAAATTGCACCGGAGATTACAGCGACGGCCAAAGAGACGGTGGATGCCGCAGGCAAACACATATTTCCAGGCTTGACCGATGGTCACGTGCATTTCAACGATCCTGGCAGAACGGAGTGGGAAACCCTGAAGACCGGTAGTTCCGCACTTGCTGCCGGCGGTGGTGTGGCATTTTTTGATATGCCGCTCAATTGCAGTCCCTGCACACTCGATGCCAAAAACTTCAATAACAAACTCGCCGTGGCCCAGAAAGATTCGCTGGTTGACTATGGATTCTGGGGTGGGTTTACGCCTAAAAACATCGATAAATTCGAAGAATTGGCGGAATGTGGCGTCATTGGATTCAAGGCATTTTCCTGTTTCAGTGGAATTGATGAGTTTGAACGTGCCGATGACTATACAGTTCTGGTCGGCATGGAAAAACTCGCCAAACTGGGGCTGCCTTTGATGGTGCACTGCGAAAATGCAGAGATTACCAGAGACCTGACAGCGATGGCTCTTGAAAATAACCGTACCAAGGCTCGTGATTACTTTGCAGCCCGTCCGCCGATCGTTGAAATAGAAAATGTCTCGCGCATGATAACTTTTGCCGAACATACCGGTTGCCGCCTGCTGATCGCTCACATCAGCACGGCAAAGGCAGTGGAACTTGTCACCGAAGCCAGACGCAGAGGCGTTGATGTCTACTGTGAAACAATCGGGCATTATCTGATTTTGACCGAGGAGGACGTTGAGCGCCTGGGTACTGTCGCCAAATGCTCGCCGGCGATTCGTGACACTCAAAATCAAACCAGAATGTGGGCGAAATTGCAGAATGGCGAAATTGCTTTTGTTTCTTCAGACCACTCTCCATGTGACCCGGCTTTGAAAAATGGTGAATTCATGCGGGTATGGGGCGGTATCTCGGCTTGCCAGACTACATTGCAGGGTTTGTTGACGCATGCTTATCATGATCGCAAAATCCCTCTGACCAATATTGCTGCACTGACAAGCCAGAATGTAAATGAAATCTTCAACATCAAGGGCAAGGGTAAAATTTGCGTTGGTTACGATGGCGATTTTGCGATTGTGGATCTCAATGCGAAATTCACCCTGCAGGCAGAAGACCTTTTATATAAACATAAAGTCAGCCCGTATGTAGGTGATGAATTCTGCGGACAGGTCACACAGACCATTCTACGGGGAACGACGGTCTTCAAGGACGGGAAAATCGTTTCAGCCCCGATTGGCAAACACCTGCGCCCCACTCTTTGATGATTGATAAAAAATAAGGACGGCAAACAATATGGAAAATGTTAAAGAAGATGTATCCCTTCTTCCCAAGAAGGATGATGCGAGAAACGTTGGTCCGATCGACTACATTTTTATGTGGATCGGTGATGGCGTAAACCTCGGCAACATGACTCTTGGCTCAAGTATCATCGTGGCCGGGATCGCAACCTTGAACATGATGCAGACTTTTGTTGCATCACTCATTGCCATTGGGATCATTTCAGCAATTTTTACATTGAATGACCGCTTGGGCTATAAGACTGGCATTCCCTATGTGGTGCAATTACGGATGTCATTCGGTGTCAAAGGTAGCGTTATTTCATCCTTGCTCAGGGGTATTCCTGCCATCGTATGGTATGGTTTCCAGAGTTGGATCGGTGCGACTGCCATCAATGAAATTGCCAAAATCTTCACCAGCGGCAGCTTTGATAACATCTTTGCCTGCTTCCTTGTTTTGCAAGCGGTACAGATCGGCTTGTCACTCTACGGTTTCCATGGCATCAAGTGGGTAGAGTCTGTGGTTTCAGTCGTTATCATGACGGCCCTAGTATACGTACTGTACATGCTTCTTGCCCATCACAGTGGTGAAATTCACGAAAAGTGGGTGGCAGCCGAGGGGACTTGGGGATTGCCATTTTTTGCCTTGATCATGATGTTCATGGGTAATTATGCTGCAATCTTCCTGAGTGCAGCGGATTATTCCCGTGAATTGAAAACCGGATTTAGCAATTTCCAACGCAGCATGTTGTATTTCCTGCCCATTGTCCTGGCTTATGGCTTTGTCCTTTGTGTCGGTGCCATGCTTGCTGCCGTAACCGGAATTTCCAACCCGGTTAAGGCTTTTGGCATTGTGGTCGAAAATCAATACATCACCGTGGTGGTTTCTGCTTTCATCGTATTGGGCGCGATTGGTGTCAACATGGTCGCCAACATCATCCCGCCGACCTATGTCATCACACTGATCACCAAGCTCAATTTCAAGATTGCGGTAACGATCAGCGGTGTGCTGGCGGCGTTCAGTTGCCCGTGGATATTGGTTCAGGACTCCTCCGCCAAAGGCCTGGGATATTTCATCCTGATCTACTCGGCGTTCCTCGGGCCGATCGTCGCAATCTTGCTGGTGGAGTACTACATTCTGAGGAAGCAGAAAGTTGATATCCCCGAACTGTACAATCCGGAAGGTGAGTTCAGTGGCTATAATCCCTGCGCGATTATTGCGATGCTGATCGGAGCTGCAGCTGCGTTCGTACAAGTTGAACTGGCCTGGATTGTTGGATTTATTGTGGGAGGCATTTCCTACATGTTGCTGATGAAGCACGCTTACAAGGACAATAAATTCAAAAAAGGTACGATTTATGAATAATTTGTAATTCAGGCAATCTGTCTCAATCGAGACAGAAAACCGGGGAACGATGATTTTTTCCGGATTTCGTACAAATGTAGTTTTGTTTGCACTGAAATACGGAAAGATGAGTCGCTCCCCATCTTTATTTTTTAACAACTCAAACTGTACGAGTGTACTTTGCCCGTAGCAAAATCAGGTGATAATCATGTCCTTTGACGTTATAAACTGGCTCTTTGCCATCTTGCCGATACTGGTGTTGTTAATATTGTTGCTGTATTTCCGCCGTGGCGGTGACGAGGCAGCATCGGTCAGCTTACTCTGTGCCTGTTTTACAGCATATTTTGTTTTTGGCGGCAGCTTTGACATGCTTGCTTCTGCTATTGCCAAAGCAATGTGGACATCCATTTCTATTGTTTTCATCATATTTCCGGCGCTTATCATCTACGAAGTTTCCCGTGAGTCAGGTGCCTTTTCCGTCATCCGTGAAGGAATGCAGGCATTCACTCCAGACAAGGTTCTTCAGGTACTGGCAGTTGGCTGGATTTTCAACGGCTTCCTGCAAGGAATCACCGGTTTTGGCGTTTCTGTGGTGGTCTGCGCACCCTTGCTGGTTGGAATGGGCGTCAAGCCCATGAATGCAGTTGTTATTTCTCTGCTCGGACAAGCCTGGGGTAATACTTTCGGAACATTGGGCATTGCCTGGGATGGCTTGGCCAGTCAAGCAGACCTGAGTGATCCGATCATCTACAGGCAAACCATTCTTTGGGCCACAGCGATGCTGGGGGTGCTCAACATGTTTGCCGGATTCGGAATAGCTGCCTTGGCTGGTGGATATAACGGCGTCAAGAGAAATGTCGTATTGCTGATTTCTTTTTCCCTTGTTCAGGGCCTTGGTCAGATGGTTGTGGCGATGGCGAATACCATGCTTTGCAACTTCATTGTTGTTTCACTGTCTCTGGGCGCGATATTTGCTGTGGGCAAGATCAAATATTATCGCCAGCACGTTGAACTTCACGATGCCATTCAGCCTCCGGCCACAAAAGAGAATACGGACTCCTGCAGCATGACTATCAAGGAAGCTTTTATTCCCTATGCCTTCCTTATCGTTCTGGCTGTTTTCGTCCTGCTCATCCCGTCAGTCAAGAATTTTCTCGGGCAATGGCAATTATCCCTTGCTTTCAGCGAAAAAAGTACCAGTCTGGGTTTTGTGACCCCGGCTTACAAAGCCTACTCTCCCCTGTCACCGCTCATCCACTCCGGCATGTTTTTGTTGTTGGCAGCCATCGTTGGTTATTTGTGTTACGCGAAACGTGGTTACATCCAGGCAGGCGGTTCGCAAAGAATCTTCACAAATGCCCTGGGGAAAACGATTCCTTCGGCAATAGCCGTCGTCGGTCTGATCGCCATGTCCAAAGTTATGGATGACACGGGTCAGACAACCACCCTGGCCAAAGGAGTTGTGGCCATGACCGGCAGTTATTATCCCTTGCTGTCGCCATTTATCGGACTTTTGGGAACCTTCATGACGGCAAGCAACTTGTCGTCTAATATTCTATTCAGCAACTTTCAGCAGCAGGTTGCAGAAATGTTGAATATCGGCAAGTCGCAATTGCTCGCCGCACAAACCTCTGGTGCCGCAGTGGGCAGCCTCATTTCACCGAGCAAGATACTTTTAGGAACGTCTTCCGTAAACATCATGGGACGTGAAGGAGAAGTCATTGGCAAGGTTATCGTCGGTGCCTTGTCGCTATGTCTGCTATTCGGACTGCTGGTTCTCTTTTCATATTAAGAAAGGCACAGCAAATGCGAGTTCTTGTGAATATTCTGCCCGTGCTGATCATTGTGGCTTTTCCAATCCTTTATTCTGGAGCCAGTACGGGTGACGAGACTCTTTCCCTGCTGGGTATCCTGACCTTGCTCGCCGGTATGTCCGGGCCAATATTGAAAAACATGAAGTAAAGACAGACTGGTGCTGCGCTCTTCCGTGAGGGGTTCAAGCGCAGAAAAAGACGAGAGACAAGCTATCGCCCACCACCGAGCGGCACGACGTCGATACCGTATTTGCGGGCGGTGCGGCGGTAGAGTTCGCGGGCAGCGACGACCTTCGGGTTCAGTGCTTCCTTGGTCTGCGCCTTGTTCAGGCATTGCAGGGCTAGCGCGGCCAGATCCTCGTTCCAGCCTTTCTGGTCGAGCTGGGTAAAGACGGCATTGCTGGCATTGAGCAGGAATTGCAGGCTGGGAATGCGTTTGGCGGCTTCGAGCAGCTTGCCCAGCGAGACTTCGCGGTCGACGTCTGTCGCCTCCATGTCGCCCAGCTTGTTGATTTCGACAACTTCGCGCCCGACCCTGGCCAGCAACGCCTGCCCGGCTTCTTCC
>RRZU011937383.1_pt1 | contig 13517 bp, 19 predicted proteins | sample 2165561 | NCBI WGS metagenome assembly RRZU01 (sample SAMN10456909, study PRJNA506462) | wastewater metagenome | isolation source: wastewater sludge | place: USA: Moscow, Idaho
CCAGCGGCAGCGCCGGAGGGGGCGAGCGCGACGGGCCGGAAGCGAGGAGCGGGCGCAAGGGCGCGAAGCGGCGAAGCGAACCCTTGTCGCCCGCCCGCAGCGAACGGCACAAGCGCAAAAGCCCCCCGGCGCGACGCGGGGAAAACGCGAGCGCTAGCGAGCACGACCGGCAGGGACGCCAAGCCAGGGACGGCGCGAAGGGCGGGGGTACGGGGGCGGGGATGGCCCCCGAATCTTTTCAGCGCACTGCTCGCGCGCCGGGAGCGCGCCGCGCCGCATGGATGCGCTCCCGTTCCCGTGGCTGGCGAACGTGGGAGCGCGGACAGCGATAGCGCGATTCAGGTGGTGCTGGATTTTATTGCGCCGTACACCGTTGCATTAACCGCGACTTGAATCTAGCATAGAGTTACTAAACGTAACTAGAGAACCGGATATGAGCGATGATGTTGGCCACGCGATTGTTGTGCGTCGCGCGATCCTGAAAATGAATCAGGCCGAACTGGCACGACGGATCGGCGTTACGCGCAACTACATCAGTATGATCGAAACCGGCGAACGTCCGCTGACTGACGAGTTGCGCCAAAAAATTTCCGCCGCTCTCGGCTGCAAGCCGGAGGATCTCGCGAAATGGCAGCAAGCGGCGTAGCGGACATAGCCGTCGGCTTCGAGTGGACGCCGTTCGCGCGCGGGTTCGTTTTTTGGGAACACTCCGGCAAGGAGCATCTACCGCCGCCAGACGAGGCGGGCCGGCGCGAGTGGCTGGAGGGATTTCTACAATCACACGCCGATAACCCGAACGATCCGCGTGAGGGGATCGATCCCGGCATCAAGGAGGGCGCACATGCGGCACTACGCCGGACGCTGGCCGGGCAGCGCGACGTTGACGAGTTGCTATCGCTGCTGGATCGAATGCTGGCGGAATGGCGCGAGGCCGGGGAGTGGCGAAGGATGCGGCTGTGACAGTCGAGCCTGTAGCTACAGGTTCAGCGAAAGAACACGCTCCAATTCGGCAACGAAGTCGGTCAGCGAAACGCCCATCGCCAAGCAAAAGGCTCGCAGTTCGAGCGCATCGATCCGCCTTTCGCCTCGCTCGCATTTCGAGATGAACGATTGGGTCGCGCCCAGCTTTTCAGCCAGTTGCTCCTGCGTCAAGCCCTGCCGTTCTCTGAATTGCCGCAATAATTCCAAAAACTTGGCATATTCCGTTGAATGTATAGTTTTCGGTTTACTCATGACACCGCGCCTAAAAAAACGCGGATTCTTTTACACTTTTTATTCTGATAGTCAAAAAACGGCTATTCTTTTTTTGACTATTCCAAAACGGGCTTTCAGCGACGATAATCGATTTTTATGAGGGTTTTATGACGACGTTAGATTTTTAGCTAACAAATTGAAATATAAATGAAAAAGCCCGCTGATGCTGTGGCGGCGGACGCGGGCTTTTCCAAGGTCCATTTCAGGAGAAAATCCATGAAATCAGGTGACAAAGCTTACCCGGATTCGTTCCCCATTGCCAGCGGCAACCCCGATCCCGTCGCCGGCTCCATCGCCCATCTGCTCCATCTGCTCGACCGCCCGATAGCGTTCCACAGGTGTTTCGTTGACATCACCGGCTCGGTCACGGCCGCGCTCATGCTCAGTCAAGCGATTTACTGGCAGAAGCGCACCAAGGATCATGACGGCTGGTGGTACAAGACCCGCGACGAGTGGACGGAGGAAACCGGCATGAAGCGAAAGGAGCAGGAAGGGGCGAGGAAACGGCTCCGGGAACTTGGCATTTTGCATGAGCAACTGCGGGGCGTCCCGGCGACGCTCTGGTATCGAGTCGATGAAATTCGGTTGCTGGAACTGCTGGCGAAACCCGCTGAATTGGCCGCTGCTGACCCCGCTCCAGTTGGTACCAAACGTACCAACTGGAAGGGCCGAAACGTACCAACTAGAAGGGCCGAAACGTACCAACTAGAAGGGCCGAAAGGTGCCAGCAAGAAGGCCCCTTTTGGTCCAACATTTAATGAACAGAGACTACACAGAGACTACACAGAGACTACCACCACCACCCCAAACCCCTCCTCCTCCACGGAACGCGCGGCGGAACCCGAAGCGGCGCGTGGTGGTAGTAGTGGTGTTCAAGACCGAAACCCGAAAGACCGGGACGGCGACCACGGGATAACGGCGCTGGAATCCAACGAGGAACAGACGGCCACCAGAGGGGAGGTGGCGAACGCGCGGCGGGCGGAACTCGCCTATCCGGCGAAGCTCACCGAGCGGGAGCGGGACGACATTGCGGCGCAAGTCGAACCGTTGCCGCACGAGGTGGCGCAACAGATGCTCGACGTGATCGAAGTGAAGCGCCAAGCGGGGCAAATCAAAACCAACCCCGCCGCCGTGCTGCGCGGCATCGTGCGCAAGTACCGCGCCGATCCGGCCGCGTTCGATCCGTCGCCCGGCTTCGGGAACGCCGAAGCCCGTCGCCGCCGCGCCGAAACGGAAGCGCGGGCAAGAGCAGAAGCGGAACGGCGGGAACGGGAGCGGGAAGCGATGCGGACGCTTGCGCCCGAAGCGATGGACGCCAGACGCCAAGCTTTCGAGTCGATGCGCCGTGCGCTGCGCGGCCATTAGCCGAGACCCAATAATTTGTAAAACAAAAATTTCCGAAATTTTTTTGGGCCAACGGCACAAATTTTCGGGTTAACCGACCTTTGAATATCTGATTTTTCGCTGAGTTAGCCTATGATTGCCAAATCAAATTACCAAATTCGATCGGTAAAATTGCCATTTTAGAAGTATCGAAAACCCCTTTTTGACGCGGCAGGGTACGGGGAAGCGCATGGAGTCCAACCGCCATGTTTGATCACGAACTTTTCGAGGACGCCCGGAAGGAGTTCCTATCGTATTTGCTCTACACCAAGGGCAGGAGCAAAACGACCTGTTACGTCTACCGTTCGGACATCGGCATCTGGGGCAAGTGGCTGGTCGAGGCCGGCAAGGACTGGCTCAACGCCAAGTACCCGGACGTGGAGCAGTTCGCCGCGTGGCAGATGCGGGAGCGCGGGATAAAGGCCCACATCGTCAACCGGCGCATCAGCGCCCTATCGACGTTCTACCGCTGGCTGGTGCGAAACGGGATCGTCGAAACTGACCCGGTGGCGCTGGCGGAAAAACCACGCCGCCCGCTCAGAATCCCAATGTGGCTGGAGCGGGAGGAGCAAGCCAAGCTGGAGGCGACCATCAAGGACCGGCGCAACATCCCGATCAACGTCTTCGGCAACAACAAGGCGAAGATGGCCGAGACGCGGCGGCGCTACGAGATGCTGTTCGGGTTGTTGCTCAACTCCGGGCTGCGGATCAGCGAGGCATTGGGCCTGAAGGCGTCTGACGTGCGCTTGGTGGACGGCGCGGCCAAATCCGTGCGGGTGATAGGGAAGGGCGACAAGGAGCGCCTGGTGCCCCTTCCAGGGGCCTTTGGCGCGGTGTTTGGGTTCTGGTTGAAGGACCGGAACCGGACGGAGTTCGTTTTTGCCCGAGCGCCCGGCCAGAAAGCCGTATCGCCGCAAGCGGCGCGGGGCTACCTGCGGCTGATGCTGGACAAGGCCGGCATCGAGAAAAAGATTTCGCCGCACAAGCTGCGGCACACCTACGCCACCAACCTGCTCAACGCCGGGGCCGAGCTGGTGGACATCAAGACCCTGCTCGGCCACGAGTCCATCGCCACCACCCAGATTTACACCAACGTGGGGCAGGAGCGGATGGAGAAGGTGGTGGGGAGGTTGTGAACGACAAAAGATAGAACCTGACTCCCGTGATGCTCCCCTTGTGATGTGCAATCTACCCCGCACTGAAGAAAGCTGAAGAAATTGGAGAAAACAAAATGCGACTCGAATACCACGGATCTGTTATATCTCCATACTTCCAAAGTGACTCCACACTCCCAGGACAGCCAAGCGGACCTGAAGATCCAGCATTTCGTAAACGAATTTTATGCGAGGGAGATTCATGGTTTACCCTCGGGGCGATTCCATCTAGTAATATGTTATTCCAGCTTAAATTTGCCGAACCAACTATTCTTTATAATATTGCAAGCCCTGGAGATACGATTATAAATATGGCTAACTTAAGTAAAAACGATGAGTTGCGTAAACTTATTTATGAGAAAAATTTTGCGGTTTCCTGGAACTTAATATTTATAAGCGGTGGTGGTAATGATTTGATGGACCGGGCAGACAGACTACTTCGACAGCCATCATCTGGTGCTGGTACGCATTTGCTTGACTACATCGATCAAGCTGAACTCTCAAGACTGAAGGTAGATATTCAAAGCAGTTATTTAAAAATTGCCAAGCTGCGTGATGATGCTAGTCTTAATAAAGATGTTCGTATCGTTACACATGTTTATGATTATCCGACGCCGCGTAATGCACCGGCAAAATTTCTCGGATCTACTATAGCGGGTCCATGGCTTTATCGGGCTTTTAAATTACATGATATTCCTAATCAATTATGGATATCATTAACTGATTATCTTTTTGAGTGGCTTGCTGGTGTGATAATTGATCTCACCGGTAAAATTAATAATTTTTATGTTATTTCCAGTACGAAAGGGACATTGGTTCGTGCCAAATTAGATGAAAATGGTCCAAGCGGTGATTGGTTAAATGAAATACACCCAACCCCTGATGGATATAGAAAATTATCAACGGTTGTTTCCCCAGAAATTTATCGTTTACTTTATTAACTATGACGAAGTTATTGTTAACCAGCTACCCACTTACTCGACACCGGCACCGAGCTGGCGGATATCCAGCCCTGCTGTGGCACGCAACGATTAATACCACCCAGATTTACACCAACGTCGGGCAGGACCGGCTGGAGAAGGTAGTGGAAGTGATTTGAGCGCCGGCTCGCAACAAGACTTTTCCTGTTGGCCACCATGCCTAAAGGCACCGAAGGAGGTATGATATGATGAACAGGTTAATACAACCACGGATCGAAGGACCTCAAGCTGCCGCCGCCGCATCCGCAGATGATTGGCATGAACGCATCGTCAAATATGTTCCAGTAGAAATTGCCAGTACATATCCAGTGGTCGAGAACCTAATACAGGGCTTTCTCAACAAGGGGCAGTCTGTACTTGGTTTCCAGCCCAGCATCTTCGCGTGGCTGATCTTCATCATTTTCTTGATACTAAATTTTTGTTACCTTCGCAGAACATACAAGAAGAAAATAGGCAATCCGGCGCGGAAAAAGATCATGGTTCCTCATCTAATTTTCAGCTCAGTCGCGTTTGTTCTGTGGACCTATGTGATTAGGTCAGCAATATGGCTTCCATGGTTCGATGCGGGACTCTCGATTATATTCACCATAATATTTATTTTAGTTGCCGGCATCTACCAGCCCGTGATCACAACAGATGAGGCAAAAGAGAGCGGGCTGACTTCTCCACAGAAGAAGGAATGAACTGGGTGCCAGCCGCTCGCTGGGATTTAACAGCATTCCCAACTATATCTTGTCAAAGTAATGTAGGTATTCCAGACCACGGAGTATCAGACCCATGCAACCGCAGATAGACTTTTCACGCACGCCAGAATTCGTGAAATTCATGGCGGGCCTCCAGGATCGCGATGGAGTACAAAATGGGCTCATCCAAGGTGTTATCATTGACCTTCATCCTGTCTGGCGGCGATTCTGGGAAATGGTCCAGCAAACCGGCATCAATCCAGAAATAACTGGTTACCCATTCTTACCAATAGTACTACCGAGCTTTCCTTATGCTGATTACTCAGGCTACTACGACGCGCACTGGAACGCGCCAGCTTGGGGTAATTTTTGCCAGTGGCAGGAAAAAGAAAATAGAGAACCGTTCTTGGTAAAGATCTGTGTACGGCCGACTACACCATCAACGGTCTCTAGCCGTCGGAGTCTCGAAGAATACGCTCGAAAGCAACCATTTTTTGCAACTGTCGAAGACCGTCCAATCGCACGCATGGCCGCAGCATCTAATATTGCGGTTGAGGGCGGAGTCGACATAAGCATAGACAAGCCCGGCACGCTAGGTGGTTTTCTCCAAGATCAACATGGACATGTGCATGGTATCACCTGCGGACATGTTGGGCAGACCAAAGGCAATTCGGTGACGCTTCAGGATATCAACGGCATGAAACATGCTAATGCGGGAACTGTTTTGCACACCAACTTTAAGGATTTAAAGCCTCATGATGGAAACAAATTCTGCAATCAATACATTGATGTACCACAATTTGAAGTCGACGCAGCACTCATCGATCTTTCGGGGTCGTTTGACGGAGCCAACACAGTTCGTTCAATAGGAAAGATCGTCGATATTTACGACAGGACCCAACTCTCGTCAGGACAGAAAGTTATAATGCGAGGCGCAGTCTCAGGATTTAACCAGTACTACATTGGTGGTTATGGAGTGACATATAAGATTTTTCTAGATGACATTCAAGGTGGCAACTACTACTGCTTTGCGAACCTTTTCGAGATTGTGGGTCGATCTCATGTGCCTGTGCCGGCGAGAATCGCTGCTGCTATCGCGCCGCGCGCTATGGGCGGCGATTCGGGTGCATGGATTTGCTGCGATAATTCACATGGCAACTACGTCTACTGTGGTAACCTCATTGCTGTAGATGGGCCAAATGGGTATGCGACGTTCACAGATGCTCTGCGAGACTGGGCGAACCGCGAGGCTAGTCTAGACTTAGCAGTCTTCTAACATTACGGAGCACGTTGATAGCTAACCCGCGCGTCAACGCCGGCCCCTCAGCAAGCGCGCGAAGCGCGCTTGCTGAGGGGCCGGTTATGGGCATCGTTCAAAAAACCGCTGCAACGGCTCCGGTATCCGTTCCTCCCCGCCTACTGCTGTGATTACTGCCAACGACTCATCCGCCCGCCGAGCGGCAACGTCGGCGATCACCTCCAGCCAGTTAGCCGCGTCCACGGGGTCTAGTTGCGCCACGGTCTCCAACACCGCTTTCACCCAGTAGGGCGTAGCGGGGTCGGCCATCAGGCTTTGCCATCGATCATCCGCGTTCGTCGGTCCCATCGTCGCACCGCTCACAGGTATTGTTTCAGTTCCGCCGGAATTGGATCGGCCGGCGGATCATGGCCTAGGTCGAAGAACACCGCCGGCTCCCCCGGCCTCAGCCAGAACTGCACGAACACTTCGCCCTTGGCCGCGACCAGATCCAGCCACGGCCCCAACTCCTGAGCGCGGGCGTAGCGGATTGTCATCGTCTGGCCGGAGTAGGCCACCGGCCGGTAAAGCTCGATGTTCGCCACCGGCTCGACCTTGCCGGTCTGGATTTCGCCGTTGATGAAGTACACCCGCCGCTGATCCACCTTGCCCAGCAGCCAGCGCAGCGTGCGGCCCTTCATCTCCACCCGCACCGATTGCACCGCCAGCGGCTCGCCCTCGATCAGCCGCGCCGTGATCGGCAGCAGGTTATGGTTCTGCTGGCTCTTGCCCACCGCTCGCGGCTTGCCGTCCTGCAACACCACCAGCCCGCCCTTCCACAGCCCGACCACCGGACAGCGGCACGTCACCCGCGCCAGCGTCAGGTTGTCCGACGCCACCAACTCCAGGTCGTACCAGTGCGTTCCGATCTGGCGCTGGTACTGCTCCACGGAAATATCGAAGCTCTTGAGCAACGCCTGTAGCGCGTCCCGAAAGCCGATGTGGCTGAGCGGGTAGAGCGCCACGGTCAGCGCGATGAGCGCCGAGAGCAAAATCATTTCCGCCTTGCTCCCGACCTGCATCCGCCAATGGCGGTTGCCGGGCGTCACCAGCCGCACCGGCGAGGGCCAGAACAGATCGACGCCGCGCGCGTTGAGCATGTCGATCCAGACGTGCGACCAGTAGCCGCCGACCACACAGCCCCAGTACTGCGGCCGAATGGCCGCCAGAGGCGCTGCAAGGGCCGCTACGGCGCTCAAAACGATCAGGCTATGGGTGAGGGTGCGATGGCCGAAACGGCGCTCCAGAGGCACCGAAATCGGCCACAGCAGCCGCCCGATTTTCGAGGGGGGCAAATCGATGTCGGGCAGGAGCGAAGCCGCCGCCGCCAGCAACCAACCGATCCAGTCGGGTTTGTAGCCGAACAGGGTCGCCCCGCCCAGATACAGCACCGAGGCGAAGGCGACATGGGTGCCGAGGGTCACGCGGTTTCCCTCCGGCTACACCTCGCCGCAGAACGCGCGGGCATCGCGAATCACCCGGTCGCTCAAGTAAAAGCCCGCCTCCTGGCGCAGCCGCTCCAGCAGCGGCCCGACCTCGGTTATCAAACCGCGCGCTTTCGCTTCGATCAAGACGCCCACCACGCCCACCGTCTTCAGGCCGAAGCGCCGCGCCGCGCGCCGGCCTTCCCGTTCGTCCATCAGCACGAACGGCGGCTGCACCTCCACCGCCAGGGCGATGGTTTCCGCCTCGCCCGGATCGAGCCGTTCCCGCAGCGCCGTCACCAGCGGCCGGTTTTGCGCCGCCCGCCGCGCGATCCAAGCGGCGCCGGCCACTTCCGCGCGGCCCGGCCAAGCGCGGCCTTCGGCGTTCAACTCCGCCCAGACCGCCTCGGCGATCAGCAGCTCGCCATACAGCGCCCGCAGCAGATCGAACCGGCCGATGGCGGCGAGGTTGGTCAGCGGCGAGGTGTTGCTGACCGGAACGGTCACGGCAGGCGGCCCAGCTCGCGCAAGGCGGCGAGGTCATCTTGCAGGTCGTCGGCGTCGTAGTGCGCTTCGATGCGCCGCAGGCCGAGCCACTGCCGGAACTCCCACAGGCTCAGGCCGGCCAGCTCGCGCGCCTTGCCGAGCGAGAGCCGCTGTTGCGCGTAGAGGGTCAGCGCCAGCTCGCGCCGCAGCTCGTGCGCGCTCATTTGGGCGGCGTCCAGCACCGTCTGGGGAATTTCGAGGGTGGCGGTGGCGGATTCGGGCATGACGGCAACTCCGTTCGAGACTGTTTTCAACCGTAGACAGTAGCGCGAATGGCGTTGCGGCGGCTAATTCGCCTTCCCCGCGCCTTTGAACAGAAACACCCGCAGCGAGATGACCACGGCGGCGACCATGCCGGCGAAGATGTACAGTTCCGTATCGCCGGTGCCGATGGCCAGATAGCGCGCCCCGACCACCGACGCCAGCGCCACGATCATGACCGGCGTGAAATCGAAATAGCGCACGCCCGCCGCGTGGCGCATCTCCCGGATGCGTGCCTTGTCCACCAGTCGCTCCTTGCTGGAATCGGCCAGCAAATCCGCCAGAGCTTGCGGGTTGCCGTTGGCCTGCTTGACGACGTGGCCGACGAACAGCGGCGGCGATTCGACCAGCATCCCGGTTTGGGTCAGGTACTCCTGAGCCAGCGCGCGGGCGCTTTCGGCGGAGAGCGGCGGGACTTCGATTTCCGCCATCTTCCACCAGAGCTTGGCGACGTTCTTGCGCTTCTCGTTCGCGCAGGAAATCAACTGCGCCGCGTCGCACACCGCCAGCCAGAACGCGACCAGCGTGGGCGTCACCGATGTCAGATCATCGACCGCGACCAGCACCCGGCCCTTGTTCGCGTGCAGCGCCGGGACGATGGCGGCGGTCAAATCCCGGATGCTGAGCCGCCCGGCCTGCCGTTTGATTTTGAGCCACTGAATCGCGGCGGGGTCGAGCGCATCGAGTCCGTCATCGAGTTCCAGCGCCGAGGGCTTGAGCAGGCCGCTTTCCAGCAGACCCCGCGCGATTTCGAGAAATTGCCCCTTGGCCTGATGCTCGTTGACGTGCAAAACAACGAGGTCGCGCCGGACGATCAGCCGGTCGATGACGGCATCCAGCACCGCCGATTTGCCGACCCCGACCGGCCCGGTGAGCAGGATGTGCCGGCCCTTGCGGGCCTCCCGCGCCACCTTCTCGACCAAGTCATCCCGCCCGATCAGCCCGGTGATGTGTTTCATTTCCCCGCTCCCGACAGATACCGATAGAGCCATTCCCACCGATCCCCGGCCAAGTGGGCGATCTGTTGCCGCTGGGATTCGACGAGCATATCCAAGCGTCGGATGGTGGCGGTTTCCACGTTCTGGCGCTGGGCGTTCTCCCAAAGATCATTTTCCGGCTGGCCCTGGGCGACCTGCTTTTGCAGCCAGCCCGATTTGGATTTGAGAAAGCCCAGCCGGGCATCCGCCGCAACCCGCTCCGCTTCCAACTCCCGCAGCTTCGCCATGCCGCCGAGCGCCGCTTGCCGGACCTCGCCGGCCTTGATGTCCTCGTCCAGCCGGCGCGCGGATTTCTCCGCCAGCCGCCGCCGCAACTGGCCCAGTTCGGCCAGGGCATAGCGGCGCTCGAAACCGTAGTCCTCGTAGTCCGCCGCCGTTTTCGCCCGCTCTAGCGCCGCGTCGGCCTCGGCGATGGCCGCTGCGCCGCGCTGGCTGGCGCTGCTGAGGCGCTGCTGAGCCTTGGCGCGGTCCGCTTCGGTGGTCGCCTCCAGGAGTGCCGACCGCTCCGCCGCTGTCCGCTCCTCTGCCGATGCACGCACTCGCGCCGCGTTTGCCTCGGCGGTCTCCACGTTCGCCGCCGATTGCTGCCGTTCGCCGATCATCGCATCAATGACCGGGAGCCGATTGAGCAGTTTTTCCGCCGCGTGGGCCTCGCGCTGCGCTTGCAGCGCCGGGTGATGGTCCAGAATGTGATCGAGCACTTTATGCTCGTCCCACGCCCACGCCGCAGAGGGAGCCGCCATGCACAAGACCGCCGCCGCCCTGATCGCCCTAGCCAGCATCGCGCCCGCCGCTCATGCCGTGGAGGTGTACCGCTGCATCGCCGAGGGCGTGACCCGCTACCAGGAGCAGCCCTGTGGCGGCGTCGTCCTCAGCGTCAACCCGGAGCGAACCGGCGTCGGCGGCTTGCGCGATAGCGAGGTGAGCGCCTACCTCGATGCCGTCGAGCGCGACGTGCGCCGGATCGCGGGACCGCGCCAGTCCCAGCAACTGGATACCGTCAACGGCCATCTGACGATTCTTCGCCGGATCGTGGATTGATCACGCAAAACTCCAGTACGCCCGCCGCCCGCAAGGTGCGGGCCACGGCGTCGAGCGTGGCGAAGACCCGCGCCCCGCCGCGCTGGCGCTCCAGCGGCTCGCGCCGCTCGCCGCCCCGGCCGGCGTGAACGATCCACACCGCCCAGCCGCCCGCGTCCGGCATCGCCTCCGCCTCCCGCACCGCGCCCGCTTGGGCCAGCACCGTCAATTTCGGGATTTGCATCCATCAAATTTAGCGTTTTGATGGATCGAATTATAGAAATTGACGGCGGTTTTGATCCCGATCAACAAAAAGCGAGCCGAGCGAGAATGTCATGACAATGACATGACAATTTGCGATACTGCTTTTTATTTTGGTTGGAGAACGCCGATGCTAAACGCCACCCGTTCCGAGAAACTGGATTTGCGGCTGACCCCGGCCGCCAAGCGGCTGCTGCACGCCGCCGCCGCCGCCGAACGCCGCTCGGTCAGCGAGTTCGTGCTGGACAGCGCCTTGAGCCGCGCCGAGGAAACCTTGGCCGACCGGCGCTTCTTCGGGCTGGACGCCGAGCGCTGGGCGGCGTTTCTGGCGGCGCTCGACGCCCCGCCGCGACCGCTGCCCCGTCTGGAGCGGCTGTTTGCCGAACCGAGCGTGTTTGAGAGCCGCCAGGATTCATGACCGCTTTCGCCATCGAAAAGCTGGCGCGGCGGCATCCGGTGGAAACGTTCGATTGCGGACAAGCGGCGCTCAACCGCTTTCTGAGCCGCTTCGCGCTCGCCGGCCAGCAGGCCAACGCCTCGCAGACCTATTTGGGGTTGGCCGACGCCGAGATCGTCGGGTTTTACACGCTGGTAGTGAGCGAGGTGGCCTACGCCGATGCGCCGGAGCGGCTGACCAAGGGGCTGGCCCGGCATCCCGTGCCGCTGATGCTGCTGGCGCGGCTGGGGGTGAGCGTGGCTTGGCAAGGTCGGAGCGTCGGGGCGGGCCTGCTCAAGGACGCGATGCAGCGAACCTTGCAGGTGGCCGAGATGGTCGGCGTTCGGGCGCTGGCCGCCCACGCCAAGGATGACGCCGCCCGCGCCTTTTACGAGCGGTTCGGCTTTATCGCCTCGCCCACCGACCCGCTGCATGTGTTTCTGCTCACCAAGGATTTGCGGCGGGTGGCGGGCCGGGCGGGCGACGAGCGGACCGAAAGGAGGTGATGCCCGATAAATCAGCGACGGTGAAGGCCGGGTTATTCCCGGATGCGCTCACGATTCAAATCAACCCAAAAACGAAGAAAAAACAGTGAAAACAGGACAGCAACTCAAGTTGGCGGCGGGCGGAATCGCCGTCGTTTTATGCCTTTCGGCCCACGCGGGCAAACCCAAACCGGGCGATGACCACGACCACGAAGACAAAAAAACCGAATTCTGCTTCACCGGCTTCGACGGGACGGTGCACTATCAGTTTTCGATCAAAGGGCACAAGTCCACCGACGGGGAAATCGGGCCGTTCCAGGGCCGGGTCTTCGGCGCGCTGGTCCCCTGCGCGGGGCTCGACCGGTGGCCGCTCATGGCCACCGCGATCGCGGCCGGGAATCGGATCGTTTTGACTTTTCGCGCGATGACGGTCGACGCGGTCGGTTGCGGGGCGGTCGATTACCTCGCCGCGCTCGATGCGGGCACGCTGTCCGGGCCTCTGTACCTCCACAACGCCCGCAACCAGTTTTCCAACACCTCGACCCTGGTGCCGGCGCCCTGCGTGGAGCCGCCCGGCTCGCGCGGGCCGGGCGGCGGAACCGGGCGCGGCGGCGCGGATGCGCACGGCAACGCGGCGTTCTGACCGGCTCGGCGGGGCAAGGGGGAAGGGCCGAAACCATCGGCGGCCTGGCGTTTCGCCGAAGCCGCCGGCGGCGCTTCACGGCGGTCGATCCGGCCGCCCCTGCGCCGACAGCGGCTACCAGCGGCGGTTTCACTTGCGCCGGCAAGCGGTATTGCCGCGAAATGGCAAGCTGCGACGAGGCGAAGTTTTACCTTATCCGGTGCGGCGTCGGGTCGCTGGACGGGAACAAGGATGGTGTACCGTGTGAGACGTTGTGCCGCCGCTGAGCTTGGCGTGGGGAGTGAGGTGGGCAACATTTTGCTGTTGCCCACGCTACAGAGTACGAGATTGACACGCCTTTCTTACGGCATGCACAACATGCCGATGTAGTCACCTTTAAATTGGGATTAATCAGGGCGGGCTTAACCTTGATTATAATTGTTCCTAAGCCAGGACCCAACACATAGTAGTCCCTCTGTAATATTGAATCCTGCAATATAAACTGATTCACCTGCTGGATACCATTTGCACTCAGCTTCAATATTCATAGCCGATTTAGGAATATAAAAATTGGCTCAATATGGATTTCAGACTGTTGAGGCCGGATCGCGCTGGCGGAGGTTGGCGGGTACACTGAACGGGTACCGAACCCCTTTGACCGAAGGTCGCCGATGATGATCCCCCTTCAAACCCTGCTGGACGACCACAAATGC
>RRZU011696605.1_pt1 | contig 13516 bp, 9 predicted proteins | sample 2165561 | NCBI WGS metagenome assembly RRZU01 (sample SAMN10456909, study PRJNA506462) | wastewater metagenome | isolation source: wastewater sludge | place: USA: Moscow, Idaho
TGATCTTGAATGATGGATCACCTGATTCTGAGCACAAAGCAGAGATCAGCCGGATCTATGAAAACGAGTTCATGATCGAGCGTACTAAATAGCGGGATATAGCCTAGCCCAGAGATTGCTCTCTGGGATAGGCTATTGTGCTGTTTAAGGCGTTATTGGCGCAGCGTCAAGTTCATAAGTGTAGTCTTTCACATAGAACTCTGTGACAAAGAACCCAGTTGGTTCTAATTCGGTTTTATCCATGTTTCGAGACATTACGCAAAGCTGCGGGTACCAACTTTGTGTATATTCGCGGAAGTCAATAGTAAAGGCAAGTTCGTCCATCTTTACGTTGTTAACGTAAAGCGCTACAGTCTTGGCATCAATGTTGATACGAATCTTCACTGTCAGCTCATAGCCCTGCAGCTCTCCACCGACTCTGCGCACCTTAGTAAAAAATGACGGTATCATACCGTTTCCATCAGATACCGTAGCGTATTCATCGGTTACTACCTGACGTGAGATAGCATCGTTTAGCTTATCAATGAGAGTGTTGTCCGATGCTTCGTCACTGTTGGCAATTTTGCAAGAAATGCTACCATTAGGGCTGGTCGAATAATTCAAGCCCGAACTGATATCAACCCACGTTTCAGCATAGATCTGATTTGCACGAGGATCGAACCGCGACTGTGTGTAGTAGCCGGGATCGATGTTAGTGTTTGCAACATCCTGAGCAGTGTATCGATGGAAACTGAAATAGCAGCGCGTGCCATTCCAGCTAGTTTGTATAGGGTTAGATGCATCTGCACCAAAACTCATGCCCACTGTCAGCTCATGCGGCCAGTCTGCCAAACTAGTCGAGCCCGCTTTTAAAGGGAAAAACACCGTCGTTGCCATTTCAACACGTCGGTTATTGGCCCAACTAACTGCGTCCACGTAAGGAAAGCCCTGATTTTCAAATGGGGTCTCAATGGCTTGACCAAAATAGTTTTTAGTTCTCAGAGTAGTCAGTCCCTTAGTGGTTATTTTCAATAACTCAAGTGCTATTAGGTTCATGCTTGCCGAATAGGCAGGATCAGCAAACGCAATCAAACCCTTCTCAGATGAGTGGCCTCCTAGAGAATCCGTGTAATTTTCGTTGGGCTTTTTGAAAGTGTCGTAAACGATAAACGTGTCACACAGTGGGCTGTTGGCCACGATGATCTTTTTATCGTAGGACTGCAAGCCTTGTGAATTGATGGCGTAGTAACCTTTGAGGTCTTTACCATCACAGAAGGTTTTCACCAAATGCCCGTGTACTGGAAACTTGGTTTCACGGCGCACAGGGTACGGATCGTACGCTGCAAGCAGTTCATTGACACGATCCACGACTTCTTGATTGTGAGCCGTCAGCTGAGCGATAAGCCACTCAGTGATATCGCAATCACAATACGATGTAAAATATTCCTTGATCTCAGGGGTCAAAGCGCCTTCACGACGAAACAAATCGATCAAGTCTTCAGCCGATCGACCTTCCAAAATTACTTTTTCAGCCATTGCTACTCCAGTTAAATTCAATCACAACATAAAAGCCTATCCCAGGGATTGCTCCTCGGGATAGGCTAAATATGACGTTTACTTAGTTGGACTTGTGTACCACGAATTCCACATCGATGGATTCTTGCACAATCAGCTTACCATCGGGCAAAGCCGTAAGGCGTTTACGGATAGAGCAGCGATCACTGCCTTCCAGTACAGTGAACATCTGGATGTTGCGAATACCACCCAAGCCAGAGACCTGGAAACCGATTACGTCGTCCCCATATACAGTTCGCAGTGACGAAGTCATGGTAGAGATAGACACGGTGTTCTTCTTGAGTTCGGTATCCAGCGTACGAATAGTGCTATCCGTCAGTGCGGTACGCAGCACTGCATTTTCAAACACTTGCTCAGACACAAAGAGTTTCACCGACAGGGATTGTCCGGCTTCGATCACAGCTTGGGTGCCGTTTTCGATAATCACACGGATATTACCCATGGAAGTCTTGGGATAGAAATAGATATCGGTTTGCTCCAAGAGCACCTTATCGATCTTTACCAAGTCTCCAGTGACCCAATCTACTACCGTGGAAACAATGAAGTCTCGGTAGTTAGAAGAAGCCACGTCTGTAGCAAAGTAGTAGGAGCCTTCTACGAAGAACATGTCGATCTGGCGACCTACCATGTTTTCTCCAGTAGCAATAGGCAAGCCATTGAGATCCAAGATCACATCACCTTTGCGGTATTTAACCACAGGAAGGCCAGTAGCTGGATTGAGTACTTGATCGCCCTTCTTAGCGATCAGTGTGTTGTAGGCAATGCCACCATTGTTGTCAAAGTGAAAGATCGAGCCAGTGACTGGCTCGGCTTCATAAACGTCTTCATCGTAGATTTGGTAGACATCAGCATCATAAGTCTTCAGTGGTGCTGTACTGGGAATAGAGCGATTGCTCGTCCACAGGTTGGTCAAGCGGCTACCGAAGAGCAGGCGAATCTTTTCTTGGGTGATTGCAGCAATGCGATTAGGCAGCTGGAACTTACCCAAATCCGAATCAATTGCATGCGCCTGCCATGTACTGCCGAGCAAAGCGCTGGTAGAATAATGGATAGTGAAGTCGTTCTTCAAAGCTGTAGCAAAAGCTCGCGGGTTTTGCACCAGCATAGAAAAGCTATCGATCCAGATGTTGTCTGATGAATCCACATCAAAGTTAGTACGAAGAGCAAACTCAAAGACACGCTCTCCAGAATTTGTCTTTCCTGCCAACTTCCCAGTCAGATAACACATCAGCTCTTCGTTAGCTGGTTTGAAAGCCAGCTGTACATGTACCAAGGAATCGTCCAGATCACGATAAGCATCATTGGATTTAGTCTCTACCAACAAACGGTATCCGTCACTGACCTTGATGAAGTTATACCGATAGGTATTGACTTGCAGTTGTGTGGTGTCGTTTTGGTTAACGAACGTAGCGCTCAAAGCTTGAGGTAGGCTCAGATAGTAAGCGCGTACATCAAACACCGTGTCTGTCGCATCGAGCACATAGTGAAACGGTGAGTACAGATAGTTGTTAGCGTTCACGCTCTTGGTGAGCTCGTCCACAGGCCCGGCACGCAATGAATCGATCGTTGCAGCTTCAACCATGCTAATCACACCGTTTTCGTTACGGTAAACGATATCGGGAGTGAGGATGACACGGTTGGCAAATGTGGATCGTTTAGCCAAAGCATGCGTTCCAGCCTGTTGCATGGTAACTATCAATGTTTCAATGGACGCTGCAGCTTCAGTGATGAGCTTAGAGTCCAGAGGCTTAGGCAAGGGCTTGGTCGCAAAGAACACCCGCTTAGTAGCAGTATCCACATTGCGAACAATCTCGTAGCCTTTGTTTTGCAGCGCTGTCGTAATCTGCATTCCAGTGATAGGCTGATCCAATGCACCGATAGTGTTCTGTATCACGCGATCGCGTAGTTGCTCGAACGACAGCGCTGCTTTGCCACCCGAGATAGGGCGGGTAGAGTAAGCAAAGATACTGTTGATGTTTCGCAAAGCACTCACGTAAACGTTGGCTTCAGAGTCATCAATGGTTTTCCAGTTGGCTTCAAACGACGAAGGCTTGTAGTTATCCAGGGTCATGTTCAATGCACCCTTGGTCTGGTAGATATCCACACGGATACTACCGCCCACCAAACCTGACGTAAAGTAAATCTGAGGAACCGTTACAGTCAACTCGTTGTTACTCACCTTCAGCAGCGCTGTCGGTGTTTTAATGTCATACACCTGGTCGGAGTGTGTCGTGTACATTTCTTTCCACACACTGCCGGTGGTTCCGGTTTTGAAGAAAACCCGAGCATGGTAGAAGTCATCACGAAAGCCAATGACTTTGTTGTAGCCGGTAGCACTATTCAAATCACCCTTGACAGAAGTGATAAAGAATTGGCTGACATCAAACTCCAAGTAGAGCACGACTTCGTTGTTAGACGAGAGTGTACGCTCTTCTTTATCTACCGTGTTGGTAGTAAGCGTTTGCAGCGGGGAGGTTACAGTAGCGTCATAAACGACTTCTAAGCCACCGTGGCTGAGTTGTTTGATGTCGATAGGGTATTGCAGTGAGAAAATCACACCAGCGACGATAAACTCGCTGTGACGAGGAATCGTTACCTTGCGAATACCAGTAGACGGATCGAGTACCATCTTGGAGAGCAGCTCTTCTTTGTTAATCAGCAAAGAAAAGCGAGTCGTAGATGGAGTAGCGAAACGATCGATGTATTCCTTATCGGACATATGCAAATACAGATCATCCGCTGTCTGCGCTGCAGCAGGATACTGCTTGCGGTTGTTGGCAAAGTTCTCCACCATGAATGCAGCGGTATTGACGCAAGACGATTCCATCAACATCACAAAAGGTGATGTAGCATCAACGATGTCGTATTCACCGTTGAGGATTTCTCGCAGATTGGTAAGCACTACGCGCTGAATGCCTGCGGCGTTATAGCGGTATTTGCTGATTTCGCGTGTCAGTGCACCGACTTGGGTGTCACTGGACTGGAGTGTTTCGATAGTAGACGGCATAGTGGAAAAGCTTTCTTTATAGTGGTCGTATTAGGACTCTAACAAATTAAAACCAATAGCCTGATCCAAAAGACTATCGAACCGCTTGAGGACTTCGAGCTTTGCTTCATAAAGCTCAGTCGTTACGTACCAATCCAGATTGCGGGTGTCTGGATCAATGAAGGGATAACCCCGGTTGTTGAAATACGTCAGGTACTCGTAGGGCACCTTGGTCATGTCTTGATCACGATTATCAGGACCCATGGAAGGGTTAAAGATAATCACTGTTTCATTGAACGTGCGAATCAGGATATCGTCTTGGAAGATGAAACCAGTGCATTGGAATGGGACGTTGATTGTTGCATTCACGTCGTTGTAGGGTTTCTCTGTGGAGAAGTCAAACACACCGCCAGTAGGAACACCAGCAGGGATGGAAGCACCACAAGCTGCAATCTTCACTACTTTGCGTTTGCTGGGATCGAGCACCAATCGGTAGATGCGAGTGCAGTAGTCGAGTTCGCGCTCAATGATCATATCCCGGTAAGGAACCATCGTTCCTTCAAAGACACTACCCGCATAATGCTGCCAATAAGCCATCATGTTGGTGATCACATCACCGCGGCTATTTCTAAAAGAAGCATTGAGTGTATAAGCACTATAGTCCTCGGTTACACCATCAACCATGATGTGCGATTCTTTGTATTTACCTTCCTGAGATTGCGCAATAGGCAACTTCATGTCAGGCCACCCTGAAATACTTGTGAGGCTGTTAGTGAGAACCGGGATAAATGCCGATTGGTTGTCTACGATAGGGCAGGATATCGCATCCACATTTTCATTGCTGTTGACATCGTCGTCACCGTACCCCGTCATCAAACGGGGATCGAGTGTGCAGCGAATCAAACGGTAGTAGCTGATGGGGTTGGTGTCCAACAGCGGGTGCATAAAACGCTTTTGGCGTAGATTCTCAGATTGCAGATTCAATTGAGGGCGTGTGAAGAAGCAAAGACCGTATTGGTCTTTGTTCATTGGCACTGCCAGGGGTGTCTGCCGGTGGTTAATACCGTAGACATGATTCGTCACATCGCTAGAGCCAAGAGTTTTATCTACATAAAGCTCACTGGCTTTAGCGAGTCGATGATTGGAAAACCCTAAGCTCGATATATCTGCAATGGACAGTTGATCTATTGACATTAAACCGCTCCTTACAGCAAATTAGTTTCTTATTTCTCTTTAGTCAAAGAAGGCCACATATGATCGGGATGTCTACAGCTGGTGCTATGGCGACAGGTTCGCTTTTGAGCACCTTGAGTGATATTGGCGGAAAAGCCGCAGCAGCTGGTGCTGAAGTTAAAGGCATCAGCGATCGCGTCAAGCAAGGATCGCTATCGTCTCTCACCTCAGTGGCTCGTGTAGAGCCACTCGTGGTGGTGGACAGTAGCTGTTTGCACATTGACTTTTTGCCGGACGTGATGCAAAGTTTGCAATCCATGTTCACTGGCTACTATTTGCAAGCGGTTAGCTTGACGGCAGATGTGAACAACATCAAAGTGGCTAAGGTGCTTGACCGCCTGAACCCTAGCCGCAACCCTGACGTGTTTGCATTCCTGCAAGACGCCCGTGGCGCTTGGACTGCATCTCAGGAATCCCTGTCGGACCACACCAACTGGAAGTTGGCTTATGAGTCCTATCGCTGGCGTTTGCCCGTGGAAGGCAATATCCCTGCTATGGAGGCAGAAGCCAAAGAGCTCACACGCTCTGCCGCTGTAAGTGACAGAACCACTAGCAGCGCTTCTGAGATTGCTAACCTCAGCGTGGGTAAACTGGTGAATGTGGAAATCAAAGCTGGTGACCACACCCTAACTCTGCCAGTAGCGATTCGCCTGCTGGCAAGCGATATGCCGTCTAGCTCAGTCATCAAACTGATGCTCTCTGGCACACAAAACAACTCATTCACTGAGCGCTACTATAAGTGGCGCTCCGGTCGTATTGAGTTTGTTCGTGATCTGATCCTCTGCCAGGATTTGATCAAAGAGCACAAGAAAGCTATCTACAACGACAAGAACGGCACTTTCACGGAAATCATGCGCCGTGCTAAGGACAACAAGCTCTCAGCTTACATGTCCAAGCAGCCTAGCTTGGCTGCTGCATCGAACATGTACGTGATCTCTGAAGCGACTGCTCAGCAGCTGCGCTCTGAGTCTGGCATTGATCTGGATAACTTCAGTGAACGCCAGAAAATCTTCGACACTACCTACGGCATGATCATCGTCGTGGTTGATCCTGAATTCCGCCGGATTCGGTTCTATCACCGTGACATCCGTTTGCCGTCTTCTGTGGGCGCACAGGACATCAAGGGCAACCAAAAGGGTGGCGGCCCGGATATCATGGATATCCTGAACGCCTACAAAAAGGGTGAGAGCCCTAGCCTGTAACTCAAAAGAAAACGTTGGAAGGACACTCAAAATGAGTTTTTTGAAATTTGCTGCCTCTTTGCTCCCTCGAATCGGTCGTGACCGCATTGAGGAAGACTTGGGTCTTTTGCTCACCGAGCTGAACACCGTGACCATTCCTGCTTTGAAGCTGGCTCAAGACAGCTTGGGCAAGGGGTTGAAGTCCAAAGAAGGTCAGGTTATTGAAAAGCAATACCGTGCTTACATCCGCAACCCTGAAAAGGGTAGCATGATCGAAAGCGTGCGTATTCGCTTGGAAGCATCTACCAAGCTGCTGGGTGTGTTGCAAGGCCATGTGGAAAAGGGTTTTGAGAAAGAACTCTTTATCGCTGGCCTCACGCTGCGCAAGGCCACCGTCCTTCGTCTGATCGAAGTCACCAGCTTCGCATCGCTGTATGCACTGCGCCTGATGAACTATCTGTACATCATGGAAGCCAACGTCAACGGCGCTGAGCAGTACGTGACTGACAACATGAGCCCTGGTGAGATCAAGCGCATCAAGGGTCATGTGTTTGAGTTCTGCACTGCACTTAACGCTGTGGGTCAGCCTACAGAAAAAGCCCAAAAGACTCTGGACTCTATTCCTGAAGTGCTGGTAGGCCCGAACGCTCAAGCAGCTTTGTCTGCTTTTGGCGCACACACTACCGACGCTTTCATGCTGGGCACTTTGTCTGGCTTTACTTACAACCCCATCTATCACATTGGTTTGATCGTGGGTGAGTTCCAATCGAGCCGTGCTAAGCAAGCGCGTGAGTTGCGCTCGATGCTGGAGCTGCGGGCTCTTTATCTGGAGCGTCAAAAGACCAACAACCCTGATGCAGGGCTGGATCAGGAAATTGACGTGGTGCGCGGACGTATCGATCGCTTGAGCGAGAGTCTGCGCAAGTTCGAGGAGAACCTCGAATGAAACAAGTCGTTGTCTATCCACGCGGTTTCCTTGGCTATGATATCGGTTTGCCTGTACAAAAGCAGTCTACCGACATTACTCGGGTCATGGCCGATATCCGCTACAACAAAGTCAACGTAAGCCGGGACCGTACGGTCATCTCTAATGAAGAGATTGAAAAGCTGTTCAAGCAACATCGCTTAGGCGATCGTTCCATGGCCAGCATGGCTTTTCGTGAGAAGATTCTTCTGGCTGCTGGGACTGCTTTTGGAACCACATCGTTTTTCGATTGGTGCAAGTTACAGCAAGACAGTCCGTATTTCACGGACATGCATCGTCGTTTCTTGAACGATACGTTCAAGTTCATCGCTACTGGCGAGCGTTCCATGAACACCAGTACATGGAACCAGATCATCGCTGTACGTCCTGAGACACCAGAAGATCGCAAAACGACTTACCTGTATCAGGACTTCTTCAAAATTCATCTGGGTGCGTTGATGGCGCGTCCTGCTTTCATCAATCAAACTGTCGTCAGCTGGGTAAGCCAACCAGGTGGTTTCGAGGATATGCTTGCAACCTTGAACATCCTGTTCGGTAAAACACCGCACGACAGCGTTTAAAGAGGATCAAACACAATGCGCCGCTTGCACATTGCGACTGAGGAAGAAATGGCAGCTATCGATCAAGCAATCGATGCTGACAAGAAAGCCCAGTCCACTAACCCATCCGATGTAGCCGATGTGGCTAACTTCAAGCAAGAGCTGGAACAACTCAAGTCCCAGGGAACGCCTGAAGGCGAGACACCAGACAGCACCACGACTGATCCTGAAACACCTGAAGGTGATAACAAACCTAAATCCGAAGATGATTCCAAGGACGATAAAGATGACAAAGACGCAGGAGCTGATGACCAAGCTACTCAAGGAAGTAGCGACAGTGACAGCCAAGAGTCTCAAGAGCCTACTGACGAAGGCGATAAGCTGGCTGAAGAAGCAATTAGCACGGCAGCTACCCTGACACGGATGCAGGAGATCCTGCACCGTGCCAATCAGCGTGGCGGTGTTCAATCGAACGCCAGTGCTATGGCTATCGAAAGCATTGTCAACATCGTGGGCTCTAAGGTAGGACTGCGTCCTGCTAAGTTGGTTAAAAGCTCTTTGGGCTTTGAATCCATCTCTACCCGTGAGTCAGCTACTGCCTACGCTATTGAAAGCGTTGGCGATATGCTTAAACGCATTTGGGAAGCCATCAAGAACTTCTTTGTCCGTATCTTTAACTGGGTACGTGAATTCTTCACTGGTCGCAAGCGCGCAGCTGCTGCTACCAACAAGAAGATTGCAGATGAATTGGCTGTGGCCAAAGCACTGGAAGAAAAGGAAGCCAAAGTCGAAAAGGATGCTTTGCTCAAGCGCCAACGTGAAGACAAGCTGCGCAATATCACTCGCAAGGTGTATCGCTCTAAGGCCAGCCAGCTCACCACCGGTGAAGCAGACATGACGTTTGAGCAGATGTTGCTGGTCTCTCGCCACTTTGCTGACCTGGGTGTGTCGTACATTGACTACGCCAACAACGCTATCAAGAAGATGTCTAAGGCTGCAAAGTCTTTCGCTTCGCCTGAAGTACACATCAACGATTTGTACAGCGCGTTTGTGATCACTGATGCTGATGCGCGTAAGCTCAACAGCAACAAAGCACGCCGAGATGGCGCTATCTCTATCAGCAAGTTCAACGCTGAAATTGTTTCCGAACCTATGCCTGGAAACTGTACACTCAACGCCGTGGTGCTCAATAGCTCACGCGCTAGCTCTTTTGAGCAGCTGTCTACGCAGGAGCAAATCCTGGCTGTCAAGCAGCATTATTTCCGCTATGAGCGTCGTAACGGCACCGTGGTCTCTAAGGCTGGTGTGTTCTTCAATGGCTCTACAGCGCAGATGAAAGAGCTGCTGGAATACGCTAACGACGACTTGGTCAAACTAGTGACCATGCTTGACGAAGACGTTGGTGATCGCTTTGAAAAGCTCAACATCGCTGTGAGTGAGCTCATCAATTCCAATGGTCAGGGTGTCACGAAGATCGTTTATAACGGTCAAGCGTTTACTACACTTACCCAAGCACACGGTCAGATGTTGGCAGGCTTGCTGTCCAACTACCTGACTTATTTCAACGCAACCTTGATCCGTGGCCACACCAGCTTGATCAATGGTTTGAATTCCCACATCGATGCTTTGGTTGACTATGCGTCTTCTTCGCTTCGTATGTTGGAATCAACGGTGATTAACCCCGGTCAGGATTAACGCGAGTTATCCTGGGTTTATTGCATTGGTATATTTTGGTGTATATCACTGCAAGCGTGACTTTTTAGCCTTTATACTTTGAGGGCACATTTGCTTTCGAGAAAAGGCGCTTTTTCTTAACCTGTATTTTTGAGGTACTTCAAATGTTCAAATCTTCTTTTGGTCGTGGTCTGGTTGCAGCAATGGAAAACATCGACGGAGCCGGTGCAACCGACGAAGTCATTCCTGCAGCTGACTCCGCCGAAACATCCCTGCTGGAAACCGCTGAAGCTGGCGCTGAAGTGACCGGCACTTTGGATGACATCGAATCCGCTACTGGCGACGCAGACAGCCTGTCCGCCATTGCGGACACCATGGAAGCCACCGAAGAAACCGGTGGTCTGGACCCCGTGGCTGCTCAAGTGGCTGAAGTCGCTGTGGAATCCATCTGCGCTCGCCTGGGCGTGCAACGTCGCCGTCCTTACGCCATGGAAAGCTTTGGCGACAAGAACCGTCGCGTTGGCGCTACCCGCTACGCTGTGGAAGAAATCAAGGACGTGCTCAAGCGCGTCTGGGACGCCATCGTGGCTGCCTTCGGCAAGGTCAAGGAATTCCTGAAGAACTTCTTCAAGGCTCTGTTTGACAGCAACGAAAAGCTGGCTCAACGCGCTGACGCCATCGTCAACAAGGCCACCAATGCCAAGGGTGCCCCCAAGGAAAAAGAAATCGCTGCTGGCGGTTTCGGCAAAGCTCTGGCTACCGGCGGTTCTTTCAAGAAGTCGGCCGTGATCGAAGCCGTTGCAGGCATGCCTGCATGGCTGAACAGCACACGCACTGCCGTGACTGAAAAGCCATCGTTTGCTGACAAGCTCAAGGAAATGGTTGCCGACGCCAAGGTGTTCGATGGCTATCAACTGCCTGCTTTCAAGCAAGACGGTTTCAAGGCTGCTGGCACTGAAGGTGGCCTGGCTACGTTCACCGGCAAGGAACTGGTTGGCGGCCGTGCTTTCCAAGCAGTGCGCAACGACAAGGCTCTGAAGGGCGCTGAAGCTTTCGCAGCTATCGGCAACTGGAAGATCCAGATGACTTCGCTCAAGGATGCCAAGGCATTTGAAGGCGATAAGGTCGAAGCTCTGACTGCTGACGAAATCGTGAAGCTGGCTACCGGCGCTCGCGAATTGTCGCGTGCTGTGATCGACGTGCGCAAGACGCAAGATGTTCTGGACAAGGAAATCGGCGCTCTGCAAAGCGATGCTCGCACTGCCGCTACTGCTGTTCCCAAGGAAGACGAAGCTGGCGCGCGTGAACGCTCGCAAGTGCTGGCCCGCGCTCTGAGCGCTGCCATCCAGTACAACATCCGTGAACTGACCACTGCAGCCAAGTACTCCACTGACGTGGCCAAGTCCGGTCTGGACTACGCTGAGCGTTCGCTGGCCAACATCAAGGAAGAAACGGCTGACGCCAAGTAATCACTAGCGCAAGCTAGGGAATACTCTTCCTTCTTGAAACTAATAGCCCCAGGGTTCATTCCCTGGGGCTATTATGCTGTCTTAGATTCTGTTAAGGGATTGTTAATGTCAAATGCCCAAGACATCATTGAAAATTACACTGAGCAATCCGAAGTGATTCGGGGGTGCTTGGAAGCAGACAGAAAAACCATTGCCACTATGGAGGCATTGGAGTCTTTGTTTGAACACGTCAGCAAAAAGACCGCACTCTCACTTGAAGACATTGCATCTTTGAACTTGATGGGTGAGTTTGCTGTAACAGGAACCAGTGCTCGTTCTAAAGACATCGGTATGTCGTTTGAATCACATACCGAGCCCGGTATTGCATTGGAGGGTATTTTGGAGAGTATGAAGTCAGGACTGTCGTCTTTGGCTGCTAACAGCAATGTGGCCTTGAAAGCCATTGAATCTCGCTTCTTTGGCACTGACGTTATTATCCAGGCTCAACAAAAGCGTTTGGATAACGTTAACCTGGCTATTAAGCAATTGAAAATTGCTGGTAGTAAAGGTAGCTTGCGAATGACGCTGAAATTACCTGAAGGCTCCAGCATCACAGACAAAGAAAGCTATATTGCTAGCTTGGATGAAAGCGTTGCTTGCATTACTGACATGACCAAGACGTGGGTAAACGAGCTGCCCAAGTTCACTCGCTCATTGATCCAAACTGTGGCTTCGTTTTCCAGCCACAGCAACTACAACGATAACTTGTCTCGCTCTTTCAATGACCTGAATGCGCTGTATGCCAAGATTGGCAGTGGTCGTGGGTTCAATCAGGCTGAAGGTTTGAAGACGCAAGCTTACGTATCTATTCCTTTGGTGAACAACCGCGTAGTGGTTGTAAACGGTACTAGTCTGGAATCTAACGGTTATACAGAACGCGGGGAATACCGTAGTGCTTTAGCGCACATGGGTATTACCAGCGTAACTGCAGCCGATCACTACAACGTCGCTGTTGAAAAGAATGTGGTGTATTTACACGACATCACGATGTCTGACTTGGATCGAATTAAAGCCAGTCTGCAGACCATCATTGCTAATTTGAAACTGATTAGCAATAGCGGTACAGAGCAAGTGCGTGATATGCGCAACTTGTATCGGCAGTGCTATACGGCTATTTCTGCTGTGAAAGGAATGGTCATTGGTGCAGCTACTTATCAGCAGTTTGCAGGTTTGATGGAGTTAGCAATAGCTACCAAAATGCCTGATGCTATCATTACTGCTTTGAAGACTGGCCGCTTGGTGGCCACAGGAGCAGCGATAGGCGTATCTGCTGGTTTGAACTATTTGTACTACAAACTCATCAAGTTCATTACTGGCTGGGTATTCACTACAGTCAAGGTTCAGTACAAGCTGACTGAAACTGTGGATTTCATGGATGCTCATCTTATGAGTTTCAACAACAATTTCTTTGACTTTGGTTTAGAAGTTCTGGAAAAGGCTTCTTCACCAAAGACTTGGGCTCAATCTCATTAGGGGGTTTTATGGGTTTTGTGAAAGAAGTACTCAAGCGACAAGTAGCTCTTGAGGGCTATGACAACGACGGTTTTGATGCAGCCCTAGCAGGGGTTGAACAAGACCGCGAAATCTCCAAGGCTACTGATGCGTGTGATCGCGCTTTGAACGCAGTGGTCTCTTTGGAGAACATTCAGCGTATCGTCAGTGGCGGACATTCACGTTCGGTTGTGGATGAGGGCAAGAATGCCGATCTTGGCATGATCACTGGGTCGATTACACACTTCCTGCACGAAGCAGGTTTTGGTGCTGCTGTTGAGAGCATTGAAGTACAAACTACCCAAGTGGGTAAATACCGGGTAGCCACTGAAGGACTTGGAGAGTGGATCTCCAAAATCTGGAAA
>RRZU010390046.1_pt1 | contig 13514 bp, 12 predicted proteins | sample 2165561 | NCBI WGS metagenome assembly RRZU01 (sample SAMN10456909, study PRJNA506462) | wastewater metagenome | isolation source: wastewater sludge | place: USA: Moscow, Idaho
AAGTTAATTTTTACAAAAAAACTAACAAATACTGCTAAAATTCATCGTCTGTTTTGCTATCCTTAAACACATTATTTTAATAAACTTCATTTTTGGAGAAACCCATGTCTTTTACCAAGCGTTTTTTGACTACTGCCCTACTTGCCAGCACCTTAACACTTTCAGGCTGCGGTTATAATACACTACAAGCCCAAGATGAACAGGTTAATGCGGGTTGGTCAGAAGTGGTCAACCAATATCAGCGCCGCGCTGACCTTGTGCCAAACCTTGTGGCGGTGGTGGAGCGTTACGCCCAGCACGAAAAAGACGTATTTACCCAAGTGGCACAGGCTCGTGCGGCGGCAGGTAGTGTACAGCTAACCCCCGAAGCCCTAAGCGATCCCGAAGCCATGAAAAAGTACCAAGAAGCCCAAGCGCAAATGACTTCGGCATTATCACGACTGATGATGGTTTCTGAACAGTACCCCGCCCTAAAAGCCGATGCCATGTTCCAAGACCTACAAGCCCAGCTAGAAGGCACCGAAAACCGCATCACTGTGGCTCGCAACAACTACATCAAAGACGTACAGACCTATAACGTCACCGTAAGACAATTTCCCACCAACCTCACCGCCAAAATGTTTGGGCTAAAAACCAAAGCCAACTTTAGCGTAGAAAACGAAAAAAGCATCTCTACTGCCCCCACGGTGACTTTTGGTAATGCAGGCAATTCAGGCAGTGCCAATGCGGGTAACGCCAATACAGGCAGTGCCAATGCAAGTGCTACAGGTACAGCAACCGCCAACTAATTTATCACGGGTTTAGGTAAGGCTTTTATGAAAACACTTCCCCACCATGCACCCACAAGGCTCAGCTTTTGGCGTGTGTTTGGCTTTGTCGCCCTATTACTGCTTGTGGCTGTATTTACCACAAGTAGCTTTGCCCAAAGTGCCACCGCTACAGCCAGTGCAGACAGTGCGCCAAACAGTCTAAACGAAGATTTGGTGATTTTAAGCCAAATCAGCCAAGGCAAATTAGGGCAAGGGCAATTACCCATGGGGGCGACTGGGGACAGTGCCACTGCCACAGCCAGTGCTGACAATAAAGCCCAAGCCAACCAACAAAAAACAAGCAATAACAGCCCTGTTGCTAGTGATGATTTGTTGCTTAATAACCCCGTCATTGACCAAGCAGACATCTTAACTGCCGACGAAAAAAAGAAGTTAGAGAGCCAAATTCGTAAGATTTATGATGACAAATTGGCTCAAATGGCGGTAGTCATCATACCCACCACAGAAGGGGTGAATATCTTTGATTATGCCCTAGCCGTGGCGAACCGCTGGAAACTGGGCGACAAAGACCGTGATAATGGCATTCTTATCCTTGTGGCTGTCAATGACCGCAATTTATACATTTTGACAGGTTATGGCGTGGAAGGGGTTATCCCTGATGCCATCGCCAAACGCATTATCCGAGAGGACATCACGCCTGCCTTTAAAGAAGGTGATTACGCCAAGGGTATTGAAGCGGGCATCAGCCGTATTGATGAACGTTTGCGTGCCGATCCCGAAGCACTTGCCGAGGCGGATAAAGCCTTAAAAGAGCAAGAAGCCCAAGCCATAGCCATGGGCGAATTTATCAGCGCCGCCTTTATCATTAGTCTGTTTTTTGGTTTTATTTTAACCAAAATGTTTGGGCGACTGCTTGGTTCAACCGCCAATTCAGGCATCGTGACCGTAGTGGGTTTATCCATGAGTGTGGGGCTGTTTAATGCGGTTGCCCTTGCGGTGGTGGCATGGTTTTTTGTATTGTTTGGCAGTTTCTTTCGTGACTTTTTGGGACTGCTTGGCAGGTCAGGGGGTGGCGGTGGCTACAGCGGAGGCGGTGGCTGGTCAAGTGGTGGCGGATCATCGGGCGGATTTGGCGGTGGTGGTTACAGCGGAGGCGGTGGCAGTTTTGGTGGCGGTGGCGCAGGTGGTTCTTGGTAAGTTTACAATAGGAAAATACAGTTATGATGACCATACAAAATAACAATAGCCTAAGCCGTCTATTTCGTCAGCTTGCCTATATTCCGTGGCTACATAACCGCTGGCTGACCACCGAGGTCAAAGTCCAATTAAAAGACAAAATCACCCAAGCCGAAATCGGTCATCAGGGCGAAATCATGCTTGTCATTGAAAATCATCTACCCATTGAAACCGCCTATCACATGGACGCACGTTCTCGGGCGGTAACGCTGTTTGGCACGCATCAAGTATGGGACACCGAGCATAATACAGGTGTATTGGTGTATGTCAATCTGTGCCAAAAGGAACTACATATCATCGCTGACAGAGGCATTGACAAAAAAGCCCAAGCCGACACATGGCAGATGCTTTACCAAACCGCCCAAACCGCCTTTAAACAAGCACAATATAAAGACGGTTTATTACGTTTAATTGATGAAATTGGTCAAGTATTACGCACCCATTATCCCAGTGACGACATCAATGGCAATGAGCTGGCTAATGACGTGGTATTTTTAAAATAAACCTAAGGACAACATGATGATGAGTGGTTTGTGGTGGCTATTGGCGTTGGCGTGTTTATTGGTGGTACTATTTTTACTTGCCATCTTAAAGCCCCTTTACCAAAACAAAAAGGCAGTCAAACCCACAAACCCCAACACCAACCCCAAAACAGACACACCCACCATCTCAAAATCCCTACAAGGCTTAAGCGAAAAACTTGCCCAATACCTGCCCGAATTTCGCCTAATCAGCAAAGCAGGCACGACCGAACGACTACTGATTAAAAATAAAGAACGCCACTGTGCCACAGTCATGCTAACACAAGGGGCAAGCACTCCTATCATTAGCCGAGTAATGGCAGATGTGCTTATTATTGAGCTTATGGCAACTTATGATGATGATTTGTTGCAAGAATTGGCAAGACAAATCCGAGCCTATAAAGACAAAACCGCCCAAGCATAATGTTGGGCGATTTTGGTCTTTGTGGCGTTTTAAAATAAAATGACTATAAATTATCCAAATACTTTTCAGCATCTAGTGCCGCCATACACCCTGTCCCTGCCGAAGTAATCGCTTGGCGATATACCTGATCCGCCACATCGCCACAAGCAAATACCCCTGCCACACTGGTTGCTGTGGCATTGCCCGCCAATCCGCTGTTTACCGTGATATAGCCATTTTGCATGGCAAGCTGACCTTCAAACATGGCAGTATTTGGCACATGTCCAATGGCAACAAATAAACCCAGTACGTCCAGCGTCTTTTGTGTGCCATCTGTATTTTTAATCACCACACCTGTCACGCCTGCCTCATCGCCCACCACTTGCTCCACGGTGCTGTTCCATTCAATGCTCATCTTACCGCTTGCCACTTTTTCAAACAGCTTATCTTGTAAGATTTTTTCGGCACGCAGACTATCACGTCTGTGCACCAAAGTCACATGACTGGCGATGTTGGACAAATATAACGCTTCTTCAACGGCTGTATTGCCACCGCCCACAACCGCCACATTTTGTCCATGATAAAAAAAGCCATCACACGTCGCGCACGCTGACACGCCACGCCCCATAAAGGCTTGTTCGCTTTCAAGTCCTAGATACTGGGCACTTGCTCCTGTGGCGATGATCAGGGCATCACAGCTATACACCGCATTATCGCCCGTTAGACGAAATGGACGATTTTGTAAATCCACACTACTGATATGGTCATACACCAACTGTGTGCCAAAGCGTTCAGCGTGTTCTCTCATGCTTTCCATCAGTGCCGTGCCCGTCAAGCCTTCTGCCCCACCCGTCCAGTTATCAATCTCGGTGGTGGTGGTCAGCTGTCCGCCTACTTGTAGTCCTGTGATGATGACCGGTTTTAGGTTGGCACGAGCCGCATAAACAGCCGCCGAATAGCCCGCAGGCCCTGAACCCAAGATGATAAGGTTGTGATGAATGGTATTCATAAAATAACTTCCTAAAAAATATTTTCAATCAAATATATTGGGATCAATTACCCCATTTTGCAAGAAAGTTCATGAATAAACTTCAAATTGTAACAATTGGTAGTGATTTAGTAGTTATTTTTTTGATAAAAGGTACAATTTTCCGATATAATACCAAGGCGTGTTAAAATTTTTACTACATAATTCATACTTTTGCTATCATTTAAGGCTTTTGATTATCAAAACATATTAACACGCACGTTTCTTGCAACGATTTGCTCGATTTTTGTATTTATTTGACTGTATTTGTATGAAAAAAAAATTATTCAATCCAAAATTTTTACAAACACTCCTACAAAATCAACACTTAGTTGAATTTATTGGTAAAATGCCAACCGTTAAGCAGTTATTTTTTAGCGTGCTTGGTGTGTTTGTGCTTGGATTTTTATTTTTGGCACTGCTGTCCTACGACGGCAGAGATCCTGCATGGTCACACGTGAGTACACAAGAATATGTTACTAATGTGACAGGTCGTTTGGGGGCATGGGTGAACGATATTTTACAGTTATTTTTTGGATTGGGAGCGTGGTGGCTTATCATCGTGCTTTGTTATGAGATGTTGCGCCTATGGTGGAAACGCGATGACTTGGCATGGTTAGTTTGGCAGCTGCGATTTGTTGCTTATGCAGTGCTACTTTTATTTATTAGCGGACTGCTTGCCCAATGGGGTGCTACCCAAAGCCCAGAACGTGCCTTATGGCTTGGTGGTGTCATGGGCTTTGAATTGCATAAAGGCCTAGTTTCACTCATGGGTATGGCAGCAACCACAGCTTTTTTATTGGTGATGACACTGTTTGTACTTACCATGGTTATGGGCATTCGTTGGGGCAAACTGTTTGGCTTTCATAAAAAAGCCCCACCAAACGGTCCTGACGACGATCAAAATCCCGATGCGCCAAGCGACACACCTGACACACCACTGTTTGAGCCTATACCTGAGCCTGTGATAAATACGCACGCTGCGCCCAAGGAATCTTTAGGGGAATTTTTGAGCAAGTCAGGACTGCGAGAAGATTTACTGCAAAATGGTGATAAAGACATCACGTCCTCAGAAAATCAAAATACTGACGTTTTGTCCGTATCTACACAACATACACAAAGTAGCACAACCAACCAGCCAATCAACAATCCCTTATACCAAGGGACGACACAGTTTGACGATCCCAACGACAAATACCAATACGCCCATGGCATTCGAGTAACTCATGTACCTGCCGATGTGCGAATTTCTCAAAACAGTAAGGCAGATAAAGCCAAAAAAGCCAAAACAGCGCAGGCAAATGATGTACCAAAAAACCCACAAACCGACATTGAGCAGACAAAAACCACGCAACAAACTTCTACATCTGCCAATGTGGATCTATCCGCTTATTATCCTGCTGACGGTCAATTTAATGACGACTTAACCATATCTGATTTTAATACGCCCAATACGCCTGATGTCAGTGTAGAACCAGATACTGTTAAGACACAGTCTAAAACACAGCCTATAAATACAGACGATTCTTTCTCGCCAAATGCCAAAGCCTCAGAGTCTACTTTAGCGCAGCACATGACAGATTTGTATCAAGAGATTGATACTTTAGGTGATTTGACCCGTCAAGATCTCAATCAGGCACAAGCGTATAATCTACAAACCCAAAAAATTGCAGAAGAATTATTAGCGACAGAAACACCAAAAAATGAGCCCGTCAAGCCTCTTACCACACCGTCATCAACAGAAGACTCAACGGACGACTTGGTAACATTTATCGAAAATGACCTACAACATACTCAAAACTCTGCACAAACCACAGTACAAAAACCTGACATCACGGTGGACAGCAATAAATCTCGTGCCATGAGTACGCTTGAATACCGCATGAGCCTCTCGCCCATTCCTGAGCTATCCATTCTTGATCCCAAGCCAATCAAACAAGCAGCTTATAGTGACCTAGAGCTACAACAGCTCTCCGAACTGCTTGAAATTAAATTACAAGAATTTAACGTCAGCGCCAAAGTGGTCAATGCCACTGTGGGCCCTGTGGTGACACGCTTTGAGGTGGATTTGGCGGCAGGGGTTAAAGCAAGCCGAGTCACCAAAATCTCCCAAGACTTGGCACGCTCCATGTCTATGCCCTCCCTACGTGTCCTACCTATCATTGCAGGCAAACCCTATATCGGTATCGAAGTTCCCAATCACAAACGCCAAATCATCTCGCTGATTGAGCTTTTGGAAACTCCAGACTACCAAGACCCCGATAGTGGCATTAGTATTGCTGTTGGGGCAGACATTGAAGGCAAGCCCGTCATCGCTGACCTTGCCGCCGCCCCACATATGCTGGTGGCAGGGACAACAGGTTCAGGTAAATCGGTGTTGGTAAACTCATTCCTTTTATCAATGATTTTAAAATACACACCTGATGAACTAAAACTGGTGCTGATCGATCCCAAACAGCTAGAACTTGCCAACTATAGCGACATTCCCCATCTTTTAACGCCCGTCATTACTGACATGACCGAAGCCACGGCGGTGCTTAACTGGTGTGTTAATGAAATGGAGAGACGCTATCATTTGATGAGCCTACTTAAAGTGCGTCAGCTGTCCGAATTTAACAAAAAAATCCGCCTTGCCGAACAAAACGGACAGCCCATCATTGACCCCTTATGGTCGCCTGATGACAGCGTCAGCATCACCTCTGCCCCCGCCATTAAGCCTTTACCAAAAATTGTGGTGGTTGCCGATGAATTTGCCGATATGATCATGCAACTTGGCAAAACTGCCGAAGAACCCATCGTCCGCCTAGCACAAAAATCTCGTGCAGCAGGCATTCATCTACTGCTTGCTACACAGCGTCCCGTGGCACAGGTGGTAACAGGACTTATCAAGTCCAACATACCATCACGGGTCGCCCTACGGGTAAACAGCGGTATAGACAGTCGCCTTATCATTGATGAGGCAGGGGCAGAGGATATGCTGGGGCATGGCGACATGATGTTTATTGCCCCCAAAAAGAACTTCCCCGAGCGGGTACATGGGGCGTTTGTCAAAGACGATGAAGTCAACCGCGTGACCGATGCTTGGCGCGAGCGTGGTACGCCTGATTATATTGACCTATCCGATAGCTATAGTTTTGCAGGTGAAGGTTCGGGCAACCAAGATGCCGTCGCAGGCAATAGCGATGATGATTATTACGATCAAGCGGTGGCGTTTTTTATGGAAACTCGCAAAGTCTCCATCTCAAGCCTACAACGTAAACTCAGCATCGGCTTTAACAAGGCGGCTCGCTTAGTGGACATGATGGAAGAGCGTGGCGTGGTTAGCCCTCCTGATAATGGCAATAAACGCCAATTGCTGATTTAAGGGCATTTATGAGCATTGGATTTTGGGTGGTATGTGGCGTGGTTTTATTTGTTATTGGCAATGTCATGGCGCTAAAACCACCGATACACGAAACACGGCTCACCACCATTCGCTTACACGCTCGCAGTCTGGGGCTGATACCCAAACTTATCAGCATACCTGCTTGGCTTGGTACACATTTGCCCAGTGACCGTAAACTACCCAAAATGATTGCTTGCTATACTCTAGTCAATGACGCATGGCAACTGCCATCGGGAACCTTTGTCATCAAGGACAATACTTGGCAAGCAGTGGCAGAAACATCAAACACCCACCCCTTTAATGATAAAGCAATCACCACCCTACAGCCCTATCTTTTAGGGCTTACCAGCAAAGCCAACAGCATCAGCATGTTTTTTTACGATGAAGCCTATGGTAAAAGTTTTGCCATACGGGATAAAACCGCTGATGATGTTATTAAACAAGAAATAGATACTTTATATAAGTATTTAAATGGACTTGCCAATATTTAATAAATTTACAAAACTAACACATAAAATTCTACAAAAATGCCTATAATCAAATCTTTAACTTTGGTTATTTTTTGTGAAAAAATTCAGCCTTACCCTACTCGCCCTTGTCATCATCATCGCCAGCATCAGCCCTCTAGATTACCCATCTTACCTACTGCATCAAGCAGGCACACTAATTATGCTGATATTTTTGGCGTATATTTGTCAAAAACATACGGTCACCACGCTTGCTTTTGTTGGTTATATGACGTTTTTGATTTTACACGTCATTGCTGCACATTATTTGTACTCTTATGTACCCTATAATGACTGGCTGATTAAACTCTTTGATTTTGATTTAGATAAGACCTTTGGTTTTAAGCGTAATATGTTTGATAGGTTGGTGCATTTTTCATTTGGTTTTTGTTTGTATCCATTTTTGTTTATGCTGTGCAAACTTTGGGCTTATCCCTTACAAAAATCCCTTAAAATTCATGTACTAACCATTGGTTTGGTGGTGGCAAGTTCTGCCATTTATGAGCTAATAGAATGGGGGATTGCCATTGGTTTATCGCCCGAAGAAGCCGAAAATTATAACGGACAACAAGACGATATGTGGGACGCTCATAAAGATATGTTTTTGGCAACCTTAGGTTCAATCATTGGCGGCTTATTTATGTTAAAAACAAAAACCCATTAATCAACTAATGGGTTTTTATCATCAAAGATACAAATAATCACCAAATTTTTGATTTGACTTTATCTTTAAGTTCAGGGTGATCATCCAACACAAATACAGGCTCTTTACCCTCTTTTAATTGCTTGCTATAGTCTTTTACTAAAATAAAGACATATCGAGACAACAAAGTAATGGCAATTAAGTTAATGGTTGCCATCGTGCCCATGGTCAAATCGCCCATATCCCACACCACTTCCACTTTGGTTACTGCGCCAAAATAAACAAAGCCTAAAACCACAATGCGAAAAACGGTAATGACCATCGGGTGGTTTTTTAGAAATTGCATATTGGATTCGGCATAAGCATAATTACCAATGATGGTGGTAAAAGCAAAGATAAACAGCAGCACCGCCAAGAAATACTGTCCCCATGCCCCAACGTGCGATTGTAGTGCCATTTGAGTCAATTGAATGCCTGATAAATCTTTGGCATTTTCGGGCATGACGGCAAGTAGGATAATAAACGCCGTACATGAACAGACGATAAGCGTATCCACAAACACACCAAGCATCTGAATCGTGCCTTGTTCTACAGGGTGTTTGACACTGGCGGCAGCGGCGGCGTTGGGCGCTGAACCTTGACCTGCTTCGTTAGAATACAGACCACGCTTAATCCCTTGCATCATGGCAATGGACACCATCGAGCCAAACAGTCCGCCCCCTGCGGCATCATAAGTAAATGCTTTACTAAAAATCAAGGCAATCGCGGATGGTAATTCACCAATATTCATGATGATGATCACTACCGCCACCAACAGATAAACACCTGCCATGACAGGTACAACCACTTCAGCAAATTTTGCCACACGGCTGATACCACCAATGATGATAGGTGCCGCCATAATGACCAAAATTGCACCAACAATGTGTTTATAAATCTGCCAATCAGTTTGACAGGTATTAGCAGCATCAGTACAGCCCATCGCCCCTTGTATTGCTTGAGTGATAGTATTAGACTGAATGGACTGATACACAAAGCCAAAGCAGACAATCAACGCTAGGGCAAATACTGTACCTAGCCATTTTTGCCCCAAACCTTGCTCAATATAATAAGCAGGACCACCACGGAATTTGCCTGTTTGTGGGTCTTTGATTTTAAAAAGTTGAGCAAGGCTAGATTCTGCCAACGCCGAACACATACCGATGAGCGCAATCAGCCACATCCAAAATACCGCGCCCGCACCACCAATCCCAATGGCGATTGCCACGCCTGCAATGTTACCCACACCAACACGACTTGCCAAACCTGTGGCAAATGCCTGAAACGCCGTGATGCCATGTTCACTGTCGCCTTTACGGCTGCCAAGCATGGTTTTGACACTGTGTCCAAACAAACGAAACTGCGCAAAGCCTGAACATAGTGTAAAAAACAAGCCAACGCCAATCAGCACCCACACCAAAATATCCCATAAAGGATTGTTAAATGCCTTGACCACACAATGTAAACTGTCGGTAAAGCCTTCTTGTGCTAGACAAGACAACGGATTGCTATACATAACCTAACCTAACTTTTTTGGCACTGTTGCATTTAACAATGCCGGTAAATTCACCCCAAAGCATACCGCCTTAGAAAAACCAGCAGGCATTATACAACAAGACCTCTCTAAGCTCACTTTTGGTTACAAACTTACTACTTTTCGCTTTTTAGGTTAAGTAGCCAATTTAAAAAGATTGCCATAAACGTCGCCGTTCCGATACCGCCAAGGTCAAATGAACCGATCACAAGCCCAAAGTTCCCCGTACCCAAAATCAGCGTAATCGCCCCAACCATTAGATTTTTATTATCCGAAAAATCCACACGGTTATCAATCCAAATCTTTGCCCCTGCAATGGTAATTAGTCCAAACACCACAATGGACGCACCTGTTAAAACAGGACTGGGAATGGTTTGAATCAGCGCCCCAAATTTTGGCGACAAGCCCAAAAATACCGCAAACACGCCTGCCACGACAAACACAATGGTAGAATACACCCGTGTTACCGCCATCACGCCAATATTTTCGCCATAGGTGGTCATGCCTGTACCGCCCACGCCTGCCGACAATGCCGTCGCCACGCCGTCCGCCACAAACGCCTTGCCAAGCTGTGGGGTTAGGTTTTCGCCCGTCATCGCTCCAACTGCCTTGATATGCCCCAAATTTTCAGCAACCAAAATCAGTGCTACAGGGGCAATCACCAACATCGCTTGCGTATCAAACGTAGGGGCGCTAAAATTTGGCATACCAATCCACTTAGCATCGCCTATCACACTAAAATCAATCGGTGTACCTAGCCCCATGCCATTGGTCGCTATGGCATAAATCACATATGCCAGCACCAACCCCAATAAAAGCAGTAAACGCTTCATAAAGCCTGTCGCAAATACCGCAATACCGCTCATACAAAGCACCGTTACAAGGCTCATGACAAGCTCAAATGGCTTACCTGCCACGCCCGATACCGTGACAGGGGCAAGGTTTAAACCAATGATCATCACCACCGCCCCAGTTACCACAGGGGGCATCAGCCGTTCAATCCAGTTTGTACCAACCGCCATCACCAAAAACCCAATCAAGGCATACAGTACGCCACACGCCACGATACCACCCAACGCCACGGATAAATTCGGATTTGCCCCCGATCCTGCGGTGTGAGCCGTTACCGCTGACACCACACCAATAAAGGCAAAACTTGAACCCAAATAACTTGGCACACGTCCGCCCGTCATGATAAAAAATAAAATGGTACAAATACCACTCATCATAATGGCAAGATTAGCATCGAAGCCCATCAAAAGCGGTGCTAAAACAGTCGCCCCAAACATGGCAAGCACGTGCTGAATGCCAAGCATTAAGGTTTGCCCTAGTGGTAAGTATTCGTTGGTTGCCACAGGTGTGATGTTCATGTCGCCGGTATAAGGTCGCCATTTGGCAAAATAAGACATGGTTTTTCCTTGATTTTGTTACAAGTTACTAGGGCGTGCTGAACATTCACTACACAACCCTAAAAATTGAATAAACTGGTAAAATTACTTTTGTTTTTGTGCCAAAAATGGCTAAATCTTAATTTTCTGTGTCAATGAATTTGACAATACTCCAGTATTGCCTGCATTCATTTCCTTGAAAATTTGCGATTTATCTCATTTTTGCCGACAAAAGCGAAAGTTCAACACACCCTAATGTATGGTACGTTTATTGTTCAATAAATCTTCTTCAGATAGTCGCCAGCGTCCTTTTTTCTTGGTGCTACTACGCCCCAAAAGTGCCGAGTTACCGAGCAGTTTATGCATGGAATGACTAGAATGGGCGTGACAGATGGCACACGCCAAACCGTCCGCTGCGTCCGCTTGGGGCACAACTTCCAGTGACAAGATACGACATACCATTGCCGACACTTGGTCTTTGTCCGCTGCCCCATAACCACAAACCGCCTGCTTAATCTGGCGTGCGGTATATTCAGAAACGCTTAAGCCCTGAGCGGTAAGTCCTGCAATCGCCGCCCCCCGAGCCTGCCCAAGTTTTAGAGCAGAATCAGGATTGGTTGCCATAAATACCTGCTCAATGGCGGCGTGCATTGGCGTATCGCTGTATTTTTGGTAATGGCTGATGATACGGCTTAGCCCTGCAAAGATTTGCCCGATACGCTCTGGCATATCTGCCCCCGTGGTGCGTATCGTGCCTGCGTCCAAAAACTCTAATTTGTCGCCTTGGGTGCGGATAATGCCGTAACCCGTCATGCGAGAACCAGGGTCAACCCCAATTATCATGGTCATAATTTATCCACCCATACCCAAAAAATAAAAATTTGAAAAATAAAAACTTATCCTTATTATTATAAAATATTTTTAGTTTTTTATAGGAAAATTTTTATGGGCGTTGTTGTTGGTATTGCCTTGGTTTGGTTTATCATTGAGATGCTACTTTGGTATTTGCTTGCCCAATTCATCAGCGGTTGGCTGGTATTTATTTGGTTTATTGTAGCGGCGGTGATTGGCATCGGCATGATTAAAAAAGCAGCTGGCACTTTAAACCCCCTAGCTCAACAAGTCAAAGGTGGCGTTATCCCAAACCCCGCCAATCAGCCCCCTGAAGGCGTGATTACCAAATCTATCGCCATTGGCATTGCGGGTGTCTTACTGCTTTTACCAGGGCTTTTGACCGATTTGGGAGCACTGTTAATCATGCTTCCTGCCATTCAAAAACTACTGACCACCAAAGCCAAAAACTACGCCATGAATAATCAAGACAAAATGATGGCAATGATGGCAAGACAAATGGGCGGCGGCAGTGCCAACCCCTTTGGTGGCATGAATGGTGCAAACAATCCTTTTGGACAAGGAAACCCCTTTGGACAAAACAGTCCCTTTGGCACAGGCGGTTCTGGAAAATTTGGCAATGGCACAACCATTGACGGACAAGCCCAAGTCAAACAAAAGTCCGCCAACGATGATTGATTTTGTTTTGATTTTTGGACAAAAGGCACACTAGATAAGACAACCTAACGCCCATAATCGGTTAAGTTGCGGTATAATGTTCGTTTTAGATGATTGATACTAAAACAGGTTTTTGATGGACATTGTACAGTATTTGCATGGGCTAATTGCTCCTGATTTGGGTGTAGGCGAGACAGATGCACGGGCGGACTTATTGCAGCAGTATTATGCGTTAAGTCTTGCCCGTATTGTTGCTTTGGACATTGACTTATCCGACACTAGCTATCAGGACGTGGCACAGTTTTGGGGTGATTTAACCTTAGATTTGGTTAAACGCTTGGCACGCAATTTTCATAGCGACGATAAGGCGGTATTTTTACTGTTAAAAAATGCCACGCCGTCCTTTATCAATGAACTTATCGCCCTTGCCAAAGACAATCACAGCACCCCACAAGAGCTTATCAACAATCATTTTTTTGCCAGTCGCTCACACCTGCCCACATGGTCAGATAAATTCATCACAGGGGCAGTATTGCGTCATCTTTTAAGCGAT
>RRZU012465164.1_pt1 | contig 13512 bp, 11 predicted proteins | sample 2165561 | NCBI WGS metagenome assembly RRZU01 (sample SAMN10456909, study PRJNA506462) | wastewater metagenome | isolation source: wastewater sludge | place: USA: Moscow, Idaho
GGCAATCTTACCGTGTTAAAGAAACTGAAAAAATGTTATCAAAAGAGATAGCTAAATAACTCTTTTACGTTCTTTGAAAATCCTTCCTGAATGGTATACTTTTCAAGTAGAAGTTGGCCCCTTTTTCAATTATTATATACAGTCAGGGACTTGAATGAAGGGGAATAAAAAAAGTCTTCTAAACCATTAGTTTAGAAGACTTTGACTTTGTTTTGTCTTTGAACTGACCCGAAGGTTCTGTTCCTAAAGTGATCCGAGCGGGAGCACTTTTATATCTTGTAAATGATTAGTAATCAGCTTTAACTAGACTTTGATTTCTCATGTGGTACCGATTAGGTACCGAGAGTAGATTTTAATCTTTTGTCCGGTTCTGACAGCATTCTGTCTGCATAGATTTCTGTCAACAAACTTACTAATTATTAATTATATAACAAACTCAATTTTATCTAATATCTGCTTTTATGGAAATTTATTTGAATAAAAAATATGGATTAGATAAATATTTGATTATACGACAACGGGGACATCTTCTCCGAAATAGAGATAGTGGTGAATAATCGATATTCAACGTACTTTGCTCTATAATCATTTAAAGGAGAAGATATGAAAGTTGCCATGTTACTTAAGAATAATAGAAAAGATAGCTTAAAAGATGCCCTATATACACTTCTAATTACAATAGAAAATGATCGGATACAAGGAGTAAATGATGAGTATCTACCCAATAAAGAAATTAATTATCTCTCTCTTTGGTTGATGAGTCAACAAGTTAAAGTCGTATATGTACAAGAAACAGACGAAGAAACAAAAGACTATTACAAGAAGCTAGGTATTGAGATTAAAACCTATGAAGAAATGCAGGAACATCCGCTATTCAAATCATTTATCGTTTAATTATCCCGATATTCCAAAGGAGTCATGCCTGTTATACGCTTGAAGAAACGTCCGAAATATGATGCTGTTGGAAAATTCAATTCTTCCGAAATCTGCAAGACGGTATAACTACTTGATTTCAATAAAGATTTAGCTCCAATGACAACAGCTTCGTCCATCCATGTATTGAAGCTTTTACCCGTGATCTCTTTCAGCACATACGACAAATGTTTGGGAGTGAGGAACATTTTATTGGCATAAAAGGATGCCGTTCTTTCCTCTTTGTAATTTTCAAACAGCATACGAAAAAACTGCTCTGTTAGCTCCTCATATCTACTGTTCTTCTTTTTAATACTTGGCGAATTTTCTTGATACAAAGTTGCCAGCTCCATCATGAGTGCATACAGCAATCCTTTTACCATTTCTTCCAGATAAGGCGATTGTTTCCTTGTATTGAATACATCAATGATAAAGGAATGATAGCGGAGAAGTTTATCTATATCCTCTTCTTGAATCATCAGAATGGGATTTAGTGATATTTCTTTAAGTATTTGTATATCTCTAGGTAATGGCATATCTGCAATGAACCGATCTGAAAAGGCTAGAATTTCGATAAAGAAATCTTCTGATTGCTCTGTCATTTCCAGTATATGTCCAGGAAGTATAGTTATAAGCGAATTCTTAGCAACTACATACTCTTTGAAAGCAATTTTTATTTTAGCTTCTCCTTTGATGCAAATAGCAAAAACCACACCATCGAACATAAATGGTTGATCGAATGAAAAATGTAAGCCAAGAGGATCTTTGTCGTTATTGGAAGCAACAAAATTCTTAATCATGTATTCAGAGTTTGACTTGATATCCGACAATTTTAACGTTTCCAGATCTTCTTTTCTCATATCTAATAAATTTTCACTTACTGTAAATGTACATTTATTTTTGAATATAATGTACATAATATCTGATAATAGGGAAATATGAACATATAAAATGACATTTCGAACATTTTTTTGCTTATATCTAGGGTGATAATAAAAATACGCCAAAATGTACACATTCTCAGAAAATAAGATACGATGATATCAGCCAAAACACAAGACCTTTGCTACCAACGATTACAAACAAATTAATAAAGTATGAAAAAAATGAAGAAGAATTTTGCAAAGTGTCTTTGTCTCCTATTGGTTGTAGGCAGTAGTGCCTGCACTGACAATAAAGAAACGGGAACGGGTGATAAAACCATCAATGTAAAAACAGCAGTGGTTTCCACAAGTAACGAGTCTTACGAAAAAGAATATATAGGATCAATCGAAAGTGAGAATACAGTTGATTTAAGTTTTCAGGTTAGTGGTAATGTGAATCGTGTTTTTGTCAGCGAAGGTCAGACTGTTCAAAAAGGACAGTTACTGGCTTCGCTCGATGAAACATCACTACGAAACGTTTATGCTTCTGCCAAAGCTAGCCTCGAACAAATAGAAGACGCTTTCAAAAGGCAGACTATGCTTTATGAAAATAACAGTCTCCCCGAAATTAAATATGTAGAGGTCAAAACACAATTGGAACAAGCCAAAGCATCGGAACAGATTGCTAAAAAAAATCTAGCGGATTGCAAACTTTACGCATCATTCTCCGGAGTGATAGGTACCAAATCTATTGATGTAGGAACGAATGTGATGCCGGGTGCTCAAGTGCTGACCTTGATGAATATAGGATCGGTAAAAGTAAAAGTGGCTATCCCCGAAAATAATATTTCAGCCATACAGATTGGAGATGCTTGTAAAGTAAAAATTACCGCTATGAATAATGGAGCATTCAAAGGTAAAGTAATAGAGAAAGGAGTGGTATCACATCCTGTTTCACACACCTATGACATTAAGGTACAATTGGATAATCGGGATAAAAAGATTATGCCCGGTATGGTTTGTAAAGCCTATCTCAACGGAAAGCACAATCAAGGGATTCTGATTCCGCTTAAAGCAATTCAAATAGATTTTTCGGGTAAAAATTATGTTTGGATCGTAAATCTGGAAAATAAAGCCGAACGCAAATTTATAACAACAAGCGATTTAATTGACAATAATGTGTTAATAGAATCAGGACTTGAGAATGGTGACAAAGTGGTAATAGAAGGCTATCATAAGCTCAGCCCGTCGGTAAACGTAACATTGAATTAATATTTCAACACATCAGATATGGAAAAGAAAACAGGAATCATAGCATGGGCTATGGAATACAAGAGCATAGTATTCTTGATAGTTGGAGTATTAATCGTCTTTGGGGTTTATTCGCTGGATGTTATGCCCAAACAGGAATTTCCCACTTTTACCATCCGTCAAGGCTTGGTCATTGGTGTCTATCCGGGAGCAACTCCCAGCGAGGTAGAAGAGCAGCTAGCCAAACCTTTGGAAGAATTTTTATTCACATACAAAGAAGTAAGAAAAGCTAAGACTTTTTCCGAAAACAAGGATGGTATGATGATTCTTCAAGTAGAACTGAATGAAGACGTTCATAATAAGGATGAAGTTTGGTCGAAAATAAAACACGGGATCAATGGCTTTAAGTCGCAATTGCCTTCGGGTGTTTTAGCTCTTATTGTTAACGATGATTTTGGCGATACATCAGCTCTGCTAATCACTTTGGAATCGGAAAGTAAAACCTATCGCGAACTACAAGACTATTTGGAAAAATTGGAAAGTAAGTTAAGAAGAATAGAATCTGTATCTAATCTTCGTCGTTACGGAGTGCAAAACGAGCAAATCAGCATTTATGTAGAAAAGGAAAAGCTTGCCAGTTATGGAGTTAATCTCGTCGGATTGTTTCAGACATTATCCGCAAAGGGGATGATTGTTCCTTCAGGTGAAATAGATAATCAGGAATTGGTCGTGCCCATTCACATTACCAGACCCTTGCAAACCGAAAGAGATATTGAGGAGCAAATCGTTTATTCGGATGCTCAAGGTAATCATATCCGATTAAAAGATGTGGCGAAAGTGGTTCGCGAATACAACAAACCTGATAGTTATATCACCAACAATGGGAAGAAATGTATCGTCCTTTCTACCGAAATGCGTACGGGATATAACATCGTACAATACGGAAAAGATGTAGATATTGCCTTACAAGAATTCCAAGAGTCTTTGCCCGAAGACATCAGTGTATATCGCATTGCCGATCAACCTAAGGTAGTAGAAGATTCAGTAAATACATTTTTGGTAGAATTACTGATTGCAATCATCTCGGTTATTTTGGTTGTTATGATATTACTGCCTGTGCGTGTTGCGGGAGTAGCTGCATCCTCTATTCCAATTACTATTTTTATCTCGATAGGATTGATGTTTGCATTCGGACTGGAAATAAATACGGTAACATTAGCTGCATTAGTGGTTGTACTGGGTATGATTGTCGATAACTCGATTGTGATAGTCGATTCTTATCTCGAAAAATTAGATCATGGTATATCGCATTGGGATGCCGCCATAGACAGTGCCAAGGAGTATTTCAAAGCAATATTTTCTGCTACTTTGGCTATCAGTGTTACTTTTTTCCCCTTCCTAATTACAACTACAGGACAAACAGGCGATTTCGTGACCATGTTTCCTTGGACAGTTTTGATTACACTTACGGTTTCGCTTGCTGTGGCTGTGCTTCTTATCCCTTTCTTTCAATATTTTTTTATCCGCAAAGGTTTGAAGCAAATAGAAGAAGACTCCGGCAAAAAAGGGAAAAGTATTTTAGACAGGCTTCAGGCATTCTACGATAAGGTGTTGGAAAAAGCTTTCAAACATCCATACATTGCTTTGGGAATTACCGGATTGTCTGTGGTGCTTGGTGTTTACTTGTTTTCTTTGATACCACAGCGTTTGATGCCAATAGCCGAACGCGATCAGTTTGCAGTTGAGATATTTCTGCCAAAAGGAAGTTCTTTGGAAGAAACAACTGTTGTCTGCAACGATCTAGAATCTACATTACGGAAAGACGAACGAGTGGTTTCTGTAACATCCTTCTTAGGGAGTGGTTCACCTCGTTTTCATACCAGTTATGCACCTAAATCGGGAGGTAAAAACTTCGGACAATTTATTGTCAATACTACCTCTTCGAAAGATACGGAAGACTTGTTGGATGAGTACACCAATACGTATGCCTATCATTACCCGAATGCCTATGTTAAGTTCAAACAACTGGATTTTCTGGCTGTGAGTGCAGATATAGAAGTCAGAATATCGAATGATGATTTAGATTATTTGAAAGAGATAGCAGAAGCTTTGATGGTTGAATTGAAAAAGTTGGACACTCCGATAAGGGTATGGAGCGATTTCGAAGAACCGCTACCTGGAATAAATATAACGATTGACCCTGTGGAAGCTAACAGATTGGGGGTTAGCGAGCCTATGATTGGGCTTACTATGGCTTCACGATATGGAGGTTTGCCTATTACAGCGATTTGGGAGGGCGATTATCAGGTTCCTTTAAAGTTGAAATCGAAGTGGGACAATAAAGACCCCAATGCAAGTGATGTGAGCAGTGAGTATGTAACAGGACTTCTATCACCTGCCGTACCCATTACCCAAGTGGCTACAATTGAACCCGATTGGCACGAAGGACAAATCGTAAGACGTAACGGTGTGAAAACAACATCAATAAAAATTGATATAAAGCGAGGAGAGAATGCTAGCGTTGTACAAAAAGAAGTAGAACAAGTAGTTAATCAATATTTTGATCTAAATCCTGTGAAGCCCGATACACTTATTGAATACGGTGGAGCTAAGGAAAATGACGAAGAGCAGATGCCTGCTATTATGATGGCTCTTTGTATCGCAATTGTAATCATATTCTTTATTCTGGTATTCCATTTCAAGAAAGTCAGCTTAGCATCATTGGTCTTGGCTTCTACATCTTTGTGTCTTCTTGGAGCATCTGTCGGGCTCCATATTATGGGATTGAACTTTGGAATTACTGTTGTGCTAGGAATTGTCAGCTTGATAGGAATTATTGTTCGTAATGGTATTATTATGTTCGACTATACCGAAGAATTAAGATTCAAACATGGAATGAGTGTCAAAGAAGCTGCTTTTGAAGCAGGGAAACGGCGTATGCGCCCCATTTTCTTAACCTCGGCAGCAGCCTCAATGGGGGTTATCCCGATGATTATCAGCCAAAGCCCGCTATGGTGTCCGATGGGAACAACAATCAGTTTCGGAACTCTGATTTCTATGGTCTTTATTCTTATCTCCCTGCCTATTCTCTATTGGTTCTGTTATAAGGGACAGGATAAAAAGCAGAATATTACAAACAAATAATAGCTATAATAATGAAAACAAAATATATGATACTTTCACTCCTTTTGTCCTCTATAGGGCTTCAACTTTCGGCACAGACTTCTTATAGTCTGTCCGAATGCAAGGAGTTGGCATTGGAAAACAATCGCTCGATTAAAAATAGTCTGTTGAATATAAAATCTGCAACGGAAGCTAAAAAAGAAGCCTTTACCAATTATTTCCCATCGCTTAGTGTGTCGGGGATGGGTTTTAAAGCAAAGGATCCTTTAATATCTATGGATATGGGAGGTGCACCCATTGGTTTACTCGATGATGGCTTAGCAGGTGCAGTAACTTTATCTCAACCTTTGTTTGTCGGGGGTAAAATCATTTATGGCAATAAGTTGTCTAAGTTAGGAGTGGAAGTGAGTGAACAGCAAGCCCGCCTTTCTGAAAATGAAATATTACTCAAAGTCGAAAATTCTTATTGGCAATTATTGGCTTTGTATGAAAAGATGAAAACTCTTGATGCATTAGATCAGCAATTGGCTTCACTCTTGAAGGATGTAGAAATATCGTACAAAGCAGGTATAATAACCAACAACGATGTGTTGCAAGTGAAGCTGAAACAAAACGAGGTGAAAAGTAGTCGGGCTAATCTGGAAAATGGAATATCGTTGATGAAAATGTCCTTGAGTCAGCAATTAGGACTTGATATTGAGGGGAGCGAACAGTTTGATATCAACCGCCCTGATATTAATAATCCCGAATCTCCAATGACCTACTATATCAGCCATCGAGAGGCATTAAATGGCAGAGCTGAAAATATCCTTCTAGAAAAAAATATAGATGCAACAAAACTTCAAACTAAAATGAAACGGGCTGATTATATGCCAACCGTAGCGGTAGGTGCTGCTTATATGCAAAACAATCTGATGAATAACAAGTGGGACGGCAATGCTGCGGTATATGTTTCGGTCAGTGTACCTATCTCGGGTTGGTGGGGTGGCTCTCATGCTATCAAGCAGCAACGGATCAATGAGCAAATTGCTTACAACAACAAACTAGATGGGCAGGAACAGTTATTATTACAGATGCAAAGTGTAAAGAATGATTTAGCTAATGCGTATAAACAGACAGTGATAGCTAAAGAATCTATCGAACAATCAGATGAAAATCTAAGATTAAACAACAATTACTTCAAAGCAGGGATGATTGCTCTTTCCGACCTCTTCGATGCACAGACTTTGATGCAGCAGAGCCGTGACAAATATGTGGATGCTTACTCGGAATATCAAAGGAAATGCTTTGAGTATTTGCAGGTTACTGGTAGGTAACTGGCATATAACTATCATTATCCTTTACGGAGAGGGATTGTAGATAATCCTTCTCATACTTTATGTAATCTCTGTAATCCGCTCTCTGTAAAGGGTATTTTTCTGAATAATAGATTCCGTGCATTAATCTTTCAGTAAATGAAGAAAAATAGTTTTAGCATCAGTCAATACGCAAGAGAATATCTTCGTGCCTTGTTTTTACTTCTTGCATTTTCACTCGGTGTCAGTGCGAAGAATGAATCCGGTGTGCCAGATTTGGGAGTAAGAACAGATACGCTTCAAACTGTTTCTCCGCTAAGTATGAAATCATTCACAATAGATTCTATTTTTTCAAATCGCATCTATAAAGAGAATTTTAAACTCGTTCCATTTAAAATAAATATTTACGACATGCCCTATTCCATCAATGCAAGCTATCCAAACTATAAAAGGTTAGCTCTCAATACGGGGGTACTGTATGGGGCAGGCATACTAACACTTGGAGTACTATATGTGCTTCCGGAGGGTTCTACAGCTTGGAATAAAAAAGAGATGAAAGATACTCCTCCTTTTAAAAGATGGTGGAGAAATGTAAAACAAGGTCCTGTTGTAGACAAGGACAATTTCATATTCAACTATATACTTCATCCTTATGGAGGAGCGGCTTATTATATGGGTGCTCGAAGTCAGGGTTTCAATCTTTATCAGTCTTTTCTCTATTCAACGACTATATCCACCATTTTTTGGGAATATGGTATCGAAGCTTTTATGGAAGTCCCCTCTATTCAAGATTTAATTATCACTCCTCTTGTTGGTACATTGTTGGGCGAAGGTTTTTATATTCTCAAACGTCACATTGTAGTTAATGGTTATACTTTGTTTGGTTCTAAGCTTTTAGGAAATATAACCGCTTATTTGATAGACCCTGTAAATGAAGTGGTGGGACTCTTTGCAGGAAACCCAAATAGGAGAAAGAATAATACATCAGGTCTATCTCTAGCTTGTACCCCTTGGTTAAGTCCAAGTCAAACAGGGACAGCCTATGGTTTTTCAGTAAATATTACTTTCTAAATAACAGTGTAATATGAGATCAACCCCATTAGTTCTTTTTCTCTTCTTCGCCTTAAATGCTACTTCACAAGTGGTAAAAGGTGTTATCAGTGACTCGCTTGGAAATCCGTTGGAGGGTGCAGCTGTGTACGTAGATGAGAAGAAACAAGGGTTAGTAGTTGGATCTGATGGGATTTTCCAGTTGCATTTAGAATCTGGCTCTTACAATCTTACATTTATGCAACCTGAACACACACATGTACAACGGAAAGTAATTATCAGCCAGAAAGATACTACTTATCTATGTATACAGTTAGATAGAAAAGAACTACAAAAAACAATACAACCAAGTAATACAGAAATAAGAAATAGGATTGTTCAACAATTAGAAAGACTTTCTTTTAATACAAACTACCATACCGCCTACTCTTATGTTAGAGGAGAAATGATTATAAAAAAAGTCTCGAACTTTATCGACAAGTTAAGGATGAAGGTAGAGAACCAAAAATTATCCGATCTGAAAGATACAGTAATAGGACATGAGATCTATGCCAGAATCAATAACTTATCTACAGACTCTTGCCGTACATCTATCATAAATCAAAACGGAAAGATTCCCGAAGAATGGAACAGCATAGGCATATTAGAGTATTTATCTTCCTCGTTATATCAGGAAAGATTCCAAGAAAGAGTATCTCCTTTGAATCTTAATACTATTCGGTATTATGACTTTATCTATTTGGGAAGTTATTATAACAACAGAGAGTTGATTCATAAAATAAGAATAGAATCCTCTATCAAAGATTCAGACCTGCTTAGAGGATATTTCTACTTCGATCCTTCATGGAACTTATACTATGCCGATTTAAATATTACTAATCAAGGGTTGGATCAGAATATAAGACTGTTTTATTCAAAATTAGATGATATCTATTCTCTGCCCATTGCTGTTTTCATAGAAAATAAGGTTAATCTATTGGGTACAAAAGTAGATGTAAAATATCAAGCATCTTTGATTTATAACCAATCATCTACAAAAGAAACATATCTTTCAGAAATTTCATTCAATGAGAATGAGTCTTATTGGGGAAGGATCAGGATATTACCTGCTTTAGAGAGTGGTAATGATAAAATCCTTCCTATGCAAAAAGAGAAATACAATCCCTCTAATTATTGGTTGGGAAGGATATTGTTAGGTGATTATGCATTGGGAAACGATACCTCCAAATGGAAAGTTAGATACGGAGGAGTAAAAATGGTATTCCGCGATTATAACTATGTGGACGGTTTCTGGTTAGGGCAGAAATTTGATATTACAGGACAACTCAATGAGAAGTATAAAATTGAAATCGAACCCTATGTTTATTGCCTTACTGCCAGACATCGCATAGCTGGAGGGAGTGATTTTTCGTTTTATTATAATCGAAGACGCAGTGGGGTAATGACTCTTTCGTTTGGCTCCAAATCGACCGACTTCAACAATCTTTCTATTACAAGGTATCAAAACTATTTCACTTCATTAATATTCGGTGAAAACTGTAACTTTTTCTATCAGAAAGATTTTGTATCTGTTAGTAATAAAATAAATATCAATAAGAAACTAAGGCTATCTACGTCCTTCGGAATAGAAAAAAGGCATGGTTTATCTAATCATACCGATTTTACAATCATTGATAGGAATCGGATCAAACCGAATATCTATCCTGATGACCGTTTCGATCATACTTATTATGCCATTGGTCTTTCCTATTCTCCTACTAAAGAATATTATACATCAGATGCTTTGGAGGTCTATAAGAAAAACATTACTCCCATTATAAGTTTAGATTATCAAGAAGGTTTTTCATCTTGGCAAACCAATAACTCGAAGTATAGGAAGCTGAAAGGGGGAGTAATACACAATATCCGAGTGGATCACTTCAATAAAATAGATTTGAAATTAGAGGGTGGTGTGTTTTTGAATAACCGTAAAAAAGCACACTTTTCCGATTATCAACATTTTGGAGCATCTGATATGCTGTTAAATCTTAATTCGCTTTTTGACTCCTTCCTACTTTTGGATAATTACGAATTACAGACCAACAAATATTGGTTCAATACATTTCTGAACTATTCCGGAAAATATTTTTTGCTAAAACGAATCCCTTTTCTACAAGGGAAGTCATTCTCAGAGAATATTCATCTCAAAACCTTATTTACTCCCGACGTAGACTTGTATAATGAGTTTGGCTATTCTATATCCTTTAATCGCTACATCGGGATTGGAGGATTTGTGTCTTTTAGCAATACACAAGTGAAAAAAGTAGGTGTAAGATTCTCCTTAAATCTCCGATCCCTTGGCTTAGGAACTTAGTTTAACATTATTCAGTTGTTAATAAGCAAACAATTGATAAACAAAACATTATTATATGTAAATATTTAAGAAAATGAAAAAGATATACATTACTCTTATATTCACACTTTTCGCATTGAATATACACACACAAAATAAAAGCATCAATGACAGCATAATGAAAATTCTGGATAGAAGTATTGAAGAAACTCCTTATGCTAAACCTATGCAGTTAGAACTCAATGACGAAGATATTACTAGGGCTGTAGACTCTTGGACTGCTTTCGGAGTTTTTAAAGATACTTACTTTGCGACAGGCATTCCTATGAATCAATCTATAAATCGTCATACAGCTGATGCTCTATTTCAGATTAGTATACGCCACAGATTTACAAAAAGTCGTTTACCATTCAATACTTTTCTCTATTTGACCTATACTCAAAAATCATTTTGGGACATATATGCTGAGTCTGCACCTTTCAGGGATAATAATTACAATCCTGCTTTAGGGCTGGGAAAATATATTATAAAAGACAATAAACTGAGAGGAACAATGTTCATTCAACTTGAACACGAGTCTAATGGGAGAGATGGAAAAGAATCCAGAAGTTGGAATATGTTGAGTGCATCTATGAAATATTTTTATAATCCCAGATTGATTCTTGGAGTAAAACTATGGTTCCCTTTTGTCGATGGTGATGAAAATGAAGATTTGTTGGATTATAGAGGAATCGGTACAGTATCAGCAAATTATATTACAAAAAATAAACGATGGTGGTTTACAGTAGACTTGAATCCCAGAAAAGGATTCGGAAACATAAATACGACACTGACAGCGGCATTCAAGGTTGCAAAGAATGATAATCAATTTTTATATGCCCGATTCTTTAATGGGAAAGGAGATAGTTTATTGGATTATAGTAAATACGAACTGAATATCAGAATTGGAATATGTATAAAACCGGATTTTAGTAGTGTCTTCTAATCTTATTTCAATCAATATTTTAATTAAAAAGTAATAAAGTGAGAAGCTATTTTGAGCAGAAATTAAAAGATATCCGTTTAGAATTAGAAACAGTTGACATGGATAGCTGTGATATCCCTATTGAAGTATTAGGATCAATGATTTTGTATTTAGAAGAATGTCTAAATGATATCCGAATCCATTTCCTTTCTTTAGAAACTATAAGTGATGAAGATGAAATCTCTTTTTTCAAAGAGATTAAACCAGATATATTGGGTGTTTTGCTGTATTTTAATAAGATACACACTATCGAATTAAAGTGCCCTAATGGAAGTAATGACACATTGAGAGAACATTATCAAAATAGATTAGATAGCTTAACTTATTTTTTCGATCGTAATCTTGATTTTTATCAATATTACAGATCAAAATCTACTCATTTAGATGAGCATTATTTTATAAGAAAAAATCGTTGTCATCAATTATGTTTAGATAGTATTCATTTTGTTATAGATTATGAATTTTCAACAGGTTATGACTATAAAATAGCAAAAATACTATGTAATGAAATGCTACGAATTTACTTAAACAAAAAAATTCAAGGATTAGATAAACAAATAATTATCAATAAGAATAGAGCACACCTCCCTCTTAATAATTTAAAATGGACTGGGCCGAAGATTGCTCTGATTGAAGCTGGTTATAGTTTTGAAGCGAGTAAATATGTAAACCGAGGAAATGCAGACATAAAAGAAATAATGATGGGATTAGAAATTCTATTCAATATTGACTTAGGAGAGTATTACAGGTCATATATTTCTATTAAAGAACGTAAAATTGATCGGACAAAGTATTTGAATTACTTGATAGAATGCTTAATGAAACGAATGGATGAAGATGACTCCTAGTAAAATATAATCTAAAAAAACTACCAACTTGGTAGTTTTTTTGCCCTAATCTCACCCCTCCCAAACTGACTAAAAGCGTTGTTTCTCCACTAAAAAATCTCAAAATAAATCTTTACCAAGTTGGCAAAAGAAGTTATTTTATCAGCAGATATTTGCAACAAATCAATTTGTTACAGATATGGAAGTTATTACACTGGAATCCGAAGCATATAAAAATATTATAGAAAAGATAGATTCTATTGTCGATTATGTCAAAGGACAAAATAATCCGAATGGCTCCGATGATTTGGATAATGAGTGGGTAGATAGCTATGAAGTTTGCACTTTTCTTCGCATCAGTGAACGAACTCTGCAACGTTTACGCACCAACGGAACAATAACTTATTCTATCATTTCAGGTAAGACCTACTATACTATTGGTGAAATCAAGCGTGTACTCAAAGAACGATTGATAAAATCTACTGACGAGCATCTGCAAGACCTAATAAAAGGTCATCAGGAATATACAAAACAAAGGAGAAAGAATAAACCTAAAATGCCATAATGATGCTACGAGTAGATGATGAAATATTTGAGGCGAATATTGCTGCTCTGGCTAAACTGATAAAAAGAGTCGAAGAGAAAGTAGATAAATTGATAGTCAGTAGCAACACAGTTATGGATGAGCGTTTGCTTGATAATCAAGACCTATGCCTTTTCCTAAAAGTTACTCCTCGCACGCTCCAACGTTATCGCAATATGGGATTGCTCCCTTTCAAGACTATCTGTCGTCGCAACTACTACCGAGAATCGGATGTGAAGATATTTATAGAAA
>RRZU010852296.1_pt1 | contig 13510 bp, 6 predicted proteins | sample 2165561 | NCBI WGS metagenome assembly RRZU01 (sample SAMN10456909, study PRJNA506462) | wastewater metagenome | isolation source: wastewater sludge | place: USA: Moscow, Idaho
AAGTCGAACCCTGCAACCGCCCGTCGCGTCCCGCGCTTGGCTTCCTCGGCCTCGATTGCAGTGATTGCGTGGGCGCGTGTAGCCGGATCAAGGTGCGGGTCGAGGGTTGCGGTGCGCTCTTCGACGCGTTGCGCGATGGTCTTGTAGACCGGATAGGCCCTGCCGAGCGGTGCGCCCGTCACGGGGTCGCGGCCCATCCCCACCAGGAGCTGGAGCTGAGCTTCGCTGACTTCGTCGCCCGACGTGATCTGGCAGGTCCCGAGAGCTGGGAGGCCGCTGCCCATCCACCGGCCAGGTGGAGTGCCTTCTGCGTTGTAGTAGCGGGTCAGCGGCGTGGACAGTGGCCGGTCCCCGTCCCCAGCAGCGACAGTGCGCAGGAGGTACTTGTAGCCGTCTCCGGCCGACATCACGCGCATCGACACAGTCACGCCCGCTCACCTTCCCTCCGTCAGGAAGGAGGTGAGCTACCGGGACCACCGGACCTCGATCTGCAAGAGGCGTGGTGGCTCAGACAATGGGTCGACCGGTGAAGGCAGGAGAGGCCAGGGAGCCTCGATTCGGGGCCGCGAGATCAGCTGTGGTGGACGCTGTCGGCCTGACTCGCCGTTGTTCCGAGCGCTGCGATGAGACGGGCACGAACTCGCTTCTTTCGCCCGTTGAAGAACACTGGGAAGCCCGACAGGTCCAGAGGCAGGTTGTCCAGATCGTTCTCGGCGATGTAGGTCACTCGCTTCTCCTCAGTTGGGAAGGCAGCCTCGATCCACTGCGCTGGGAGCCCATCCTGCTTCTCGATGTTGGCGGTGCCCGCAAGGAGTTGGAGGTTGGGCATGAGATTGACCGAGTTCAGATAGTCGTCGATCTGGTCCGCCGGGACACCGGCCGCCGCGAGACGCTTTCGAGTGAACCGTGACTTCGGGAAGATGTGATCCTCGTGGAACTTCTTCCCCAGATCCAGTCCTGGGTAGAGCACCGAGAGCACCGCGAAGGTGCGCTGTCCGCCGTACTTCAGGTTGAGCAGCTCGTCGATCTCAGCGTCGTCAAAAACGAGTCCCTTACCAACAGCAGACATTGCAGTCTCGACTGCTTCGATCGGGAACCTGCTGCTGGAGTTCGTACGGAGGACGTCTCGGAGGCGAGTGAGGAGTGTATCGAGCCCCGATCCCCAGATACCGCGCTTGATGAGCGAGCGTGTGACCCAGTGTTGCAACGTGAGCCGGTCGACGGCGTCCGCCGTGGAGTCCAGGTAGGAGTCACCGGCTCCCCGCAGGTAGAGGTAGTAGGCGATCGGGATGATGACGCTGTTCGCAGTGAGGTTGCGTTCGTTGAAACCGAACTGCTGGAGCAGCGTCGCCGCGCGGAGCAAGGCCCCTTTGGTCTCGGGCCACGCCGCCTCGACTCTTGACATGTTCGTTTGGGTGAAGTTCTTGACCTTGAACTGGACGTCCACGCCTGCAACAGTCAGTGCGGTCTTGAGTACGACGTCCTTGGAGAAGGAGAACTGGCGTCCTGCGCTGGAGTTCAGCTCGGACACCAAGGATCGGACTTCCTCGCGTGCGTCGAGTTCCTGCCACTGGTTGGTCGCCATCGACAGCAGCAGATCCGAGTAGGACAGCGTCGTGCCTCCGCTGTTGACGCGGACGAAGATCTCCAGCACCTTGTCTGCATCTTGGTCGGTGACCAGGAAGTAGTTCATCGGTTTGAGCACCCGGACGGCCTCGTACAAGTCGTACAGGCGCTGGAACGCATCTGCGGACCCGGCGATGTTGCGGCGGGCAAGTTCCTGCATGATGGCAGGCCCAGCGTTGGCGAGTCCGAGTACCGCGCCGACCCGGTACCACGTGTCCTCTGCTCCGTCCTCGGCAGCGGCCTCCTTGTCGGTGAGGAAGCGCAGGTCGTACTTGAGGCCCAGTTCCTCGTCGTCCGGGTCGTCGATGAGGTTGAGGTAGAGCCGTTTGGTGGGGAATGCGTCGGCGCTGTTCCACCACGCGTATTTCTTCTTCTCCGCATAGCTGCCGTACAGGGCAATGTTCAGTGCGGTGAGCCGCTGCTGACCATCAAGCACGGCGGTTGTCCCGCTGCCAGCGGGCACGGTGGCCTTGTCCGCGTACGGGTTATCGCGCTCGTGATAGTTGGTGAGGAACTCGTAGAAGGTGTAGGACTGGGCGGTCTCCGGTTCCACATTCCACAGCAGGAAGGAACCGACCGGGTAGCCGCGCATTAGGCTGTCGACCAGCTTCGCTATCTGATCGGAGTTCCAGACGAACTCCCGCTGGATCGCAGGCAACAGATACTCGCGCTTGTGGATCGCAGTGAGCATCTCCTCGATACTGCGGGGTGTCTGGAATGACATGGAGGCGGGACCTTTCTCAGGAGGTGACCAGCTGCATCAGCTCGGTGTAGTCGGTGACGACGTCGTAGGTGACGTCGCCGTCGTTCTTCTTGTTGAGGGATGCGAAGAACTTGCGGGCGCACTCGATCTTTGCGTCCTCGACGCCCTTCAGCTGGAGGGTGGAGAGTGAGCCCTTGGTTTCCGCGACGAAGTAGACGTGCTTGACGCTGCCTTCTTTGAACGCGATTGCCCAGTCTGGGTTGTAGTCTCCGACCGGGGTCGGGATGAAGAACCCGCGTGGGAGCTTTGCGTACACGGCGACCTCGGTGCTGGTGTCCAGCTCGTTGACGAAGGCGCGCTCGACCTTGGAGTCGGTCACGACGTAGTCGTAGATGTGCTTGGTGAGCTTGTCACCGGCGTGGGTGAGGTCTTGCTTGGTCTGGTTCTCCGTGAAGATCGCCGAGTCGAAGGTCTCGTCCAGTGCGTCGTAGGCGAGGTGCTCCACGATGACGGTGGCCTTCTGCTCGTTGATCAGCCGCGCCGCCTCGGTGATGAACTGTTCCGGGTTCAGCCTGAACTTCCCGAACGTATCCGGACGCACTCCCTTGAGCATCGCGGCGACCGTACGGCGGGTCAGCTTCGTCTTCTCGGCGATCTCACCCAGCAGGTCGTACTTCACCTGCGACCCGGCCGTCACCGTCTCGGTCACGGTCTCCGTTGTGGACACTGCGAACCCCGAGCCCTTCGACAAGTCGTCGGCCTCCAGCTCGTCACGCTGCTTGCCCGATTGGATGACGTACTGCATGGACGTGACGTTGAGGTGCTTGTCCATGTGGCCGACAGCCTTGCGGATAAGCTCGTCTGAGTCGAACTCGACCTGGTAGACCGCTTTGTGGTTGATCCGACCCCACAGGCTCTGGAACTCCTTGCGCGCGAAGTTCGCCTCGTTGAGGGGGACCTTCTTGGGCTTACGGTCGTCGGTGGGCTTCGGCATGTCGATGTACAGCGAGTCGACCAGTGGCCAAATGAAGTCCACCACCGGTCGCAAGACCTCGGACGTCGGGACAGCGAGAGTCCCTTCGGCCTTGGCTTCCTTGTATGTCGGGGTGATGTGGCCGTCGTCGTCGATGTAGTCGTTGCGCGCCAGGTAGTTGTAGAGGGACCGAGCCAGTTGCTCTTCCACGATCGACTCGCCTGCGGTGGTCTGGATGGTCTTGCCCTTGAAGAAGTTGACGCTCGCCTTGCGCGGGCGTGGGGCCAGGGATTCCGAGATCTCCTTCTGGAGTCCGTCAACAAAGTCGGTGTAGGACTCATCCGTCACGACGGTCAGCTCGTTGATGTCGTGGACCCGAGCACCGACGGTTGCCTCGTCCATGCGCTCACCACGCTGGTCAACAGCCAGGCGGAGGCCACGGCCGATTTCCTGACGTCGGGAGACGGTGTTGTCGCTCTTCTTCAGCATGCCCATGACGAACACGTTTGGGTTGTCCCACCCCTCGCGCAGCGCCGAGTGGGAGAAGATGAACCGCACGGGCTCATCAAAGGAGAGCAGTCGTTCCTTGTCTTTGAGAATCAGGTCGTAGGCGTCGATGTCCGTGGACTGGCCCTTGTCATCGCCTCGGCCGGAGACCTTGCCGTCGACCTGGTGCTTGGACTTCTTGTCGATGGAGAAGTAGCCCTGATGGACCTTTCGGATCTCGTCGCGGCGCAGGTAGGCCTGGTAAGCGGCGGTCGCCTCGTCGAGGGCCAGCTCGCCAAGCACCTCGTCGCGGATCAGTCCGTATTCTTCCTCGAACACGCGCGCGTATTCGCCGAGGGTGTCCTCCCGGGAGTAGTCGCGGTACTTCGCCACTTCGTCGATGAAAAACAAAGACAGCACTTTGATGCCTTGGGCGAACAGTTCACGTTCCTTGTCCAAGTGGGCGCGAATGACCTCCCGGATCTGGATGCGCCGCTTCGTGTCCTCCGTGACATCGCGATCCGCCAACTGCCCGGCGAAGACAATGTCGCCATTGCTCAGCTCGATCACGTCGCGGTTCGCATCGATGTCGACCACGACGAGGGACCTGCCGTCGGGCCGGTAGGCCTCCAACCCGTTCGACAAATCATGAAGGTTCGTGCCCTTCTCCACCCGCTTGACCTGCCGCTTGCCCCCCGTCTTGGTCTGGACCTCGATCTCAACACGGGCCCGCGGCGGCACTCCCTTTGCGACCTCCACCGCTTCCAAATACAGGTAGGCGGTCGACCCGGCCAAGCCCTTCACTGTGATGCCCCGCACGGCAATCTTCTTGACCAGCTTCTGGTTGTAGGCATCCAGCGCGTCCAGACGATGGACCTTGGTGTGCTCCACCTTGTGAGTCGCGGAGTACCGCAACATCATCAGCCCATTGAAGTTCGACAACGCGTTCAGTGACTTCTCTGCGCCGATCTTCTGCGGCTCGTCGATGATGACGATCGGACGGTTCGCGGCGATCACATCGATCGGCTTGCGAGACTGGAAGTCATCCAAGACGTCATAGATCCGCCGGTTGTCCTTTCCCGTCGCGTTGAAAGCCTGAATGTTGATGATCATCACTTGAACACCCGCGTCCGAACTAAACCGTTCCAGCTCGTGAAGTTGTGATGAGTTGTAGACGAACGACCGCGGCTTCGTGCCGTACATCTGCTGGAAGTGGTCCGCAGTGACATCGAAAGACTTCTTCACACCCTCGCGGATAGCGATCGACGGGACGACAATGATGTACTTCGACCAGCCATACCGCTTGTGCAACTCCATGATCGTCTTGATGTAGACGTAGGTCTTGCCTGTGCCCGTCTCCATTTCCACATCCAGGTTCGGCACATGCAGCGCGGCCCTGCTGTCCTTCAGCGTCGCTGAAAGCGGAAGATTACGAGTCCGTTGAACCTTCCAGACGTTCGACAGCAACTGCGCGTCGTTCAAGACGATCTCAGCGTTGCGTAGACCTGAGTCCGGTCGCTCGTCGGTCTCAAAGAGGGCAGGATTGGTGACCGGAGTAACCTTGCCGGGGTCGATCCGGTATGAGATTCCCTCGCGCTTCGGCTGTCCCTCGAACACGTCGACGACCGCGTCGACCGCATCCGTCTGGTATTGCTGAACCTTAAACTGAAGTTTCATTTCGTTCATATCACCTTCACTTCAGTCGCGGGCGACAGCTCACGGAAAGTCTGTTCAGCATTAATTCTCGCAGCATCCGACGCGAAGCCATCGTCGCGAAACACCGCTCGCAGCGGAGCGCGTCTCGCCATTTCACGAACAATCTCATCGTTGATAGTCCCGTCAAAGCAAGCGACTAGGGAACCGCTATCTACGTCAAACAGCTCACTATTTCCGATATCAGCACGAACAATAGGCACGCTCAATTCAAGGCCCCACTCGAGGAAGACTTGAAACAACAGATCTTCCGCAGATCGGTCGCCTTTGATACTGCTGACGAGACTGCCAAGCTCAAGCTGACTTGTTGCATCCGGGGCCCTCAAGATCGGTTTAGTGTTCGAGCTATCTACTCTAAGGGCCCTGAATCCAAGGTCCTCGTCGGCGCACGACTTTGACAGTCTTTCCCCAACCCGCCGAATTCTCTCACGCGCCAACTTAGATATTGTCGTAAAGCCTGATTCGGCGGCAGCGCTACCATCTTGGCATTTCTCCGGCATTTGAATGGAAATACAACGCCTATTGCCGCCATCTGTGTGGTTTAGCTCCATTACGGCATGCGCTGTTGAACCTGAACCTGCGAAGAAATCAAGAATCAGCGAATCTTTCATACTGCCAATCGAGAGAATCTTCTTGAGCAGATCAACAGGCTTTGGATGGTCAAACACTGACGATCCGAACAACTCTCGGACCTCCCTAGTCCCGGCCTCGGTCCGCACTTCAGTTTCGTCCCAGATAGTCTTCGCCTTCTGGCTAGACGGTCGGTGCTTTTCATAGATGTTCCAACCACCGCTGCGAACTTTCCGCGCGACAACCTGCGATGACGCGGGATTGTCTTGCACGATCGACTCGACTGCCTTGTCCTTTCCCCATCTCCAGCAGCCTTCGACACCTTGACTGTTCACTGGAACAGTCCGAATTGTATATCCATCTCGCGGCGTGAGTGACACTGCGGAATACCCATTCACATCCGTCAACTCTGGATTGACATAGAACTGATAGAACAGGTTCGGCCGATTAGACCGGTTGAATTTGGGGTTTCTGTTTCTAAGCTCTCTTGCCTCATACGGACCTGAGTCATCTAGCAGTGGTAGCCGAGATATATCACGAGGCAGATCATATATTCCGACGCCCGGAGTCTTCGCGTAGATAAGCAGGTACTCATGAGTCTGAGCCAAAGGTAGGTAATCTCTTCCGCCCTTATTTGCCTGGATGATTACCTGCGCGACTTTTGCGCTATTGCCGAATAGTTCGTCGAGAACTTGCCCAATTCGTGCCTGCTCATTGTCGTCGACACTGATGGCGAGGATCCCATCATCCGTAAGAAGCTGACGAGCCAGTTTCAGCCTCGGATACATCATGCTCAGCCAGTCGGAATGGAAACGCCCGTTTGACTCCGGGTTTGCGACGAGTCTGTCGCCCGATTCGGACTTTTGCCCGGAACGCTCTAGGTACTCTGCGCTCGACTCTGCGAAGTCATCTTGATAGACGAAATCATTGCCAGTGTTGTAGGGAGGATCAATGTAGATCAGCTTGACCTTGCCGAGGTAGGACTCTTGGAGGAGCTTGAGGGCGTCGAGGTTGTCTCCCTCAATGAAGAGGTTCTTGGTCGTGTCGAAGTCGACCGATTCCTCGCGGACGGGGCGGAGGGTTTTGGCGATGGGCGCGTTGGCGGCGAACGCCGCTGCGCGCTTGCCGGGCCAGTCCAGCCGGTACCGTTCCTGGGGCCCCTCGACGATGTGGTCGGAGAGTTCCTGACGCAGGAGGTCGAAGTCTACCGAGCGCTGAGGGTTGCCGTCGGAGTCGAGCGTCTCGGTGATGACAGATGGGAACAGGTCCGCGAGCTTGTCGATGTTCGCCTCGGTCAAGTCGGGCGATGTCATGCGCAGCTTCTCAATCATGCTGCACCACCAGACGGTGAGCAGGATGACCTGCTGCACTGACATGTAGGCCCGAGGAGCTGTTGTGATGACGCGCATCTAGAGCGCCTTGACCTCGGTTGATGGTGATTTCTCGCGGAAGATCTGCTCGACGTTGATGCGTTCCGCATCGTCCGCGAAGTCTTCGTCGAGGAACACGACGCGCACGGGGTTCCGTTCCGCGATGACTGCGGCAGCCCGAGAGAGAGAGAGAGAGAGAGAGAGAGTTCCGCGCTTCGCGCGGTCGCATACACAGGATCAATGCACCCTCCTCAACGTCGTAGATGTCGAAGCCATTGGCGTTTTCCTTTCGAATGGGCATCGTGATTTCAAGTCCCCAGTCGAGCAGGACTTGGAAAAGTACGTCCTCGCTGGACCGGCCAGTCTTGATGCTGGGTTCGAGTTCGTCGAGTGCGAGCTGGTCGGTCTCGTCAGGTTCTCGGATGACATCCGTCATATTCGTGGTGTCAATCTTGACGAGTCGATACCCGAGGTCAGGCGGGTTCAGTTCTGCCGAGAGTTCTGCTGCGACGTTCTTGGTTCGTTCGAGGCTCATGCCAAGGATGGAGTTGAAGGTGGGTTCCGGCTTTTCCAACGGTTCCGGAATCTGGACGCAGATGTAGCGGCGGTTTCCTCCGTCAAGGGAGTTCTGGACCATCACGGCATGCGGCGTTGTCCCGCTACCACTGAAGAAGTCAAGAACGATGTCACTGTTGTTCGCGATGGTGGCGAGCTGGAGAATGCGCTGGATGAGCTGGACTGGCTTCACGGAATTGAGCACGTTTTCTGTGTGCTCGAACGGAACATACTTGAGGAGCGTCTTCTTGGCGTCCTGTGTATGACCGACTTCCGAGTAGGGCCAGAAGGTCTGCGGAGTGCGCCCGTCGGAGACTTCTGACAAGAATCTCTTGACTGCTGGCGAGTTGGAGCCGTCCGGGCCCCACCAGATCCGGCCATCGGCGTCCATCTCCTTGAACTTCTCTTCTGAGATCCTCCAGTAAGTGCCCTTAGGCGGGCCATCGATGACGCGTCCACTGGGCGTTGCCACCGGATAGATTCCAGCGGCGTACGCATTACGCGCTGTCATGTTCTCTGCCTTCCATGGCCCTCGGGGATCACCGTCAGTGCTTTTGTATCGCGCTTCCATCTCTGGCGTTCGCGGCAGCTTGTTTGGTCGCCACTCTTGTTTGTCCCGTGCGTAGCAAACGATGTAGTCATGGTCTTCAGAGAACCATTGGGCGGAGTTCTTGGGTGAGTAGACCTTCTGCCAGATGATCTGGGCGACGAAGTTCTGTGCCCCGAAGACTTCGTCGCACAGCTCCCGGAGATTGTCGATCTCGTGGTCGTCGATGGAGATGAAGATGACTCCGTCATTCCTGAGGAGGTTTCGGGCAAGCTTGAGACGTGGGTACATCATGCTCAGCCAGTCGGAGTGGTAGCGCCCGTTGGTGTCCGTGTTCGCCACCAAGCGCACACCCTCGTCATCTGTCAGGCCTGAACGCTCAAGGAAGGACTCGGTCGACTCGGCGAAGTCGTCGTCGTAAATGAAGTCACGGCCCGTGTTGTGGGGCGGGTCGATGTAGATGAGTTTGACCTTGCCCAGATACGACTCTTGGAGAAGCTTGAGGGCGTCGAGGTTGTCTCCTTCGATGAAGAGGTTCTTGGTTGTGTCGAAGTCGACGGACTCCTCACGTACCGGGCGGAGCGTTTTGGCGATGGGTGCGTTCGCAGCGAACGCTGCCGCGCGCTTGCCAGGCCAGTCCAACCGGTAACGCTCCTGGGGTCCCTCGACGATGTGGTCGGAGAGTTCCTGGCGGAGGAGGTCGAAGTCGACGGCGCGCTGCGGGTTGCCTTCGTCGTCGAGAGTCTCGGTGACGACGGTTGGGAACAGCTCGGCAAGCTTGTCGATGTTCGCCTCGGTCAGGTCGGGCGATGTCATGCGCAGTTTTTCCATGGTCTTACCTTTGCTGTTCCAGCTGTGCTTGTTTGGTCTTGAGGGTGCGGCGCAGTTCAACCTTTCGGTTGAATTGCCTTTCGGTGCGAAGCTTGCGCTCCAGTGTCTTGATCTCGCGTTCGAGCTTGCCGACGATCTTCAGTCTGTCAGCGACCTCTGACATTCCTTCGCCTGGGCGAACCTCGACGTCGGCGAGAGGTTCGAGCAGGGCTGCGTAGAGGACTGGCAAGGTGATCGCGGTCGGTAGCGGCTGACGTTCGGTGTCGGCAGTTTGCCACGCGGTGCTGAAGTACTGGCTGATCTTCGGGACACCCGCACCAAGTTGCTTGTGAGCAGCCACCATGCGTGTCTCGCGAGCACCAGCGACGTCGCGGTTGACCTCGAAAATGATCGGGCGCGGTATCGACTTGTCGATGGCGCTGAGCACCGGTTCGGAGACATCCGCGTCCTTGGCATCAATCTGGAAGACCGCGACGTCAGGGACCTCGTCGGTACCTGACAGATTGATCGTTGCTTGCGCGAGGTCGTAAGCCCAGAACACTCGATCAACCTCGGAGATGAACTTCTCCCTCAGGGCCGTGTTGACGCTCGCGTGTTCGTAGAACTTCTCCTTGGGCACGCGTCGTCCGAATCGGGCGGCGCTCGGCCACTGGTAGAGCAGGTCAGTCACCGGCATTCGCCTCCTCCGCGGGGGTGACGACGGCGATGAAGGCGGTGAGTTCGAAGTCGTCGAGCCCGGCGATGGTCTGGGTGAGGGCGGTGGTGGGGCCGGGGGTGAACAGGCTGTCGATGTCGCGTTCCTCGGTGACGTCGATCATCGAGTGGATCGCGTCCGTCAGCAGCTGCGAATACGCACTCATGTCGGCGCCGTCGCGGGTTGCCTGGTTGAACGTGTGGACCGTGCCGGGTACCGGTTGGTCGTATGGGCGGCATCCGGTGCGCAGGAGGTCGAGTAGGTGTTTGGCCTCTGTGTGATCGGCGATCACCTGGCCGTCCTCGTCGAGGTAGACGAGGTAGTGCGGGTGGAGTCGGTTGCCGCGGTTCATGTGCTCGTCGGCGTTGACGTTGCGCAGCGCGAAGATCACGCCGGGCACCAGCCCCTTGTCGGGGTCGGCGGGGATGACGGCGTGCAGTCCTTTCGGAACTGTGGCGAGGTCGCCGTACTGCTTGATGTAGCCGAGCAGGTCCATGCGGAAGTCGTTGAGACCGAGGTCGGTGATGGAGACACCTGTGCGTACGTCTTCGAGCTCGATGACTTCGTCTTGGAGCTTGCGGAGCTGTTCCTTGCGGAAGGCTGCGTCCGGGTCTTCTTGGGTGAGGACGTAGTCGTCGGCGGTGCCCGCGATGTCGGCGATGACCATCCGGTTCTCGACGCGTTCTTTGAGGTTGATGTACTCGTCCAGGGAAATGTCGGGCCAGAAGTTCACCAGCTGAATGAAATCGTTGGTGGACCCGATACGGTCGATACGGCCGAACCGCTGGATGATGCGCACCGGGTTCCAGTGAATGTCGTAGTTGATCAGGTAGTCGCAGTCCTGGAGGTTCTGACCCTCGCTGATGACGTCGGTGCCGATCAACACGTCCAGCTCGCGGGTTTCTCCGGGCATGGTCACGTCGCGCTGCTTGGAGCGTGGGGAGAACAGGGACATGATCTGCTGGAAGTCGTAGCCCTTTCCTAGCGTGGTGTGGGAGCGGTTGCCACCGGTGATGACCGCCGTCTCCAGCCCAGCTGTTGCGAGGGCTGGCGCGAGGTTCTTGTAGAGGTAGTCGGTGGTGTCCGCGAAGGCGGAGAACACCAGCACCTTGCGGTTGCCGGGGTTGATCGGATGCTGCTCCTTGGAGCGGATGATGCCCTTGAGCTTACGGAGCTTGAGGTCGTGGTCAGGGGTGACCTTGTTCATCTCGTCGAGAAGTTCACGAAGGGTCTCACGGTCGTTCCACAGGTCGCGTTGCCAGGACTCGATGTCCAGGTCGTCCAGGTCGATGCGGATCTTGTCCCCGAAGGCGAGTGCCTCGATGTTGGCATCGTCCTCGTCGTCAATGTCGAAGTCCTGGCCCGCCATGTCCGGTACCAGATCTGCAAGGTTCCCGGCGTGGTTGCTGATCCGGGACAGCGTGTGAGTGACCGAGTCCTGCACTTTGCCCAGCGTCAGGCGGAAGGCTTCCACTGAGCTTTCCAGGCGCTTGAGGAGGTTAACGGTCATCAGCTGCTTGAGACCCTGCTCGCGGCCCGCCTGCCCCAGATTCGAGTGGGCGCTGCCTGTGGTGACGTCGTAGAGGTCCTCGTACTTGCTTCGACGAGATGGGAACACGTACGCCAGCGGGGTGTAGACGGCCAAGGTGAGTGCCTGGAGCTGCTCAAAGATCTCGTTGAAGCCTGGAACGTCTGGAAGATCCGTGAGCGGCTCACGCACGGAGATGGGGGTGAGACGTTTGGGGAACGCTCCGATCTCCGAGGTGTCGTAGAAGGCCTGGATGTGCTTGCGTGAACGGGCGATCGTCACCGAGTCGAGCAGTTCGAAGAAGTCGAAGTCCAGCATCTTCAGGATCTGGTCCGTGGTGCGCTGCTCGGCGTCGAGCTTGGACCATTCGTTGAAGACCCGCTGGGCGTCGGAGAAGACCTTCTCCACGCTGGTGGAAATGTTCAGGTGCTTGGCAAGGTTCTCCGACTCGCCCTCGTAGGCGAGCTGGAGCTGGTTCTTCAGGTCGTTGAACCGGTTGTTGACCGGGGTGGCCGAGAGCATGAGGACCTTGGTCTTCACGCCCTCCTTGATGACCTGGCGCATAAGGCGCTGGTAGCGCGACTCCTTCTCTTCCGCGTAGTCGGCGTTGCGGAAGTTGTGGGACTCGTCGATGACCACCAGGTCGTAGTTGCCCCAGTTGATGCGGGCCAGGTCCAGGCCGAGCGACTCGCCCTTCGTGCGGGACAGGTCGGTGTGGGCGAGGACGTCGTAGGCGAAACGGTCCTCGCGGAAGAGGTTGGTGGTGTAGTTGGAGTTGTAGTTCGTCCAGTTCTCCGCCAACTTCTTGGGGCACAGCACCAGCACGGACTTGTTGCGCAGCTCGTAGTACTTGATGACCGCCAGCGCAGTGAAGGTCTTGCCTAGGCCGACGGAGTCGGCGAGGATGCAGCCGTTGTAGGTTTCCAGCTTGTTGATGATGCCGGTGGCGGCATCGTGCTGGAAGTTGTACAGGCTCTTCCAGACCTTGGTGTCCTGATACCCGGTGCGGTCGTTCGGGAGAACGTCCTCGTTGATGTCGTCGAGGAAGTCGGCAAACAGGTTGTAGAGGATGAGGAAATAGATCCGCGCCGGGGAGTTCTCCGCGTACACCGCTGCGATGTGGTCACAGACCGCCTGGGTGACGTCGTCGAGCTGGTCCGGGTTGTTCCAGATCTGGTCGAACAAGGCAAGGAACGATTGGGTCTCACTCGCGCCCTCGAACTTGGTGACGACGTTGGAGACCGCCGGACCCTTCTCATACCCCAGGTCGGTGGTGGTGAACCCTTGGATCGGAAAGTAGGCGGCGCGGTCATCCACCGCTGCCAGTGGCTGCATCTGGCTGCCTGTTGCGTTGGAGCGGAAGGTGACCTTGCGGCGCACCCAGTCTGCGCACTCCCGTGCGATTGCTTTTTGGGTGAGCTTGTTGCGCAGCCGGATCTCGAACTCGGACCCCGCGATTGCTGACTCGGCGTGCCCGGCAGGGATGAAGAACTGACGACGTTCCTTCCGGACCTTGTCGGTTACATCCTCAGCCACGAACGACGGGGACGTGAAGATGAACTCCAACTCGTCGACGCGTTCCAACTCCTTCTTCAGTGCCTCGAAAGCGAAGATGGAGAAGGTGGAGGCAGCGATCCTGACCTTCGACCCGCTGGCCAGAACCGTCTTGAGGTCATCGCCCAGACGATCGGTGACGTTGTCGATGATGCGCACGTGAATCAGTCACCCGCCTTGGTGGAGCCCGAGTCGGCGGCGCCGTCGTTGCGGACCCAGTCGTCGACCTCGGTGGCCTGGAACTTCCAGAGGCGGCCGATCTTGTGGGCGGGCATGCCCTTGTTGGCAATCCACGTGTAGATAGTGTCCTTGGTGACGCCGAGGTGGGCGGCGATGTCGTCTGCTGACAGCCACGGCTCG
>RRZU011070290.1_pt1 | contig 13510 bp, 9 predicted proteins | sample 2165561 | NCBI WGS metagenome assembly RRZU01 (sample SAMN10456909, study PRJNA506462) | wastewater metagenome | isolation source: wastewater sludge | place: USA: Moscow, Idaho
CGAAGCAACTAATGCTTTGGATGCCAATAATGAACGAGAGATAATGAACAACTTGCAAACATTTTACTCAGGTAAAACCGTTGTTATTGTAGCACATAGATTAAGTACCGTTCAAAATGCTGACAACATAATTGTCTTGGATAAAGGCAAAATTGTAGAACAAGGGACACATGATAATTTAGTACAGAAACAAAGTATTTATTACAAGTTAGTTAAAAATCAATTAGAGTTAGGAAGCTAAACGTATATTGCCAAAATATTTAATAATTAAATCTAAAAGAACAACATGATTAATGTGAAATTTCTAGTCTTGCTTTTGTGCTCGTGCATTGCACAAAATATCTATTCCCAAAAAACAGTCAATGGTATTGTTACGGATGAAAACAACAGCCCTGTAGTAAATGCGATTATCCTCCATATCGATACAGTTTCCGGGAAAATTATAGAGAATAAAGTAGTTAATGAAACGGGGTATTTCAGCATAAATAACATCAAATTTGGACGTGAAAAATTGAAAATAACAGCCATTGGATATAAAGAAACAGATATTCTTTCCGACACGCTAGGAGCCTATATCAACATTGTATTACATCCTTTATCGTACGCGTTAGATGAAGTGATCATACAAGGAAAATCGTCTGTTGTACAAAAGAATGATCGTTTGATATTCAATATAGCCAATTCAAATATTACAAAAGGAAATAACACGTACGATTTACTCCGTTTTACTCCGTTAGTTACCGTACAGGATGAAAAAGTAGGGATCTTGGGAAAGAATGCTGTATTGCTGTATATCAATGGAAGGAATAGTCATCTCTCAGGAAGTCAGATTCAGAAATATCTTCAAAGTCTGCCAGCGGAACAGATTGCCAGCATTGAAGTAATTGCCAATCCAACCAGCGTTTACAAAACATCCGGAAGCGAAGGTATTATAAACTTGGTTTTGAAGAAAAGTGAAAGCGATGGAATAAAAGGAACGGTGGCAATCAATGAATCAGTCAAAACATCTAATTCATTGGATGGAAGCAGTTATCTGTATTATCAAAAAAACAAATTAAATTTTTCAACAAACGTATACGGGGGCAATGACAGATATTACACAAAAACCAAAACAGAATATTCGTATTATGATATTGGAAAACAGCATATAATTGAAAACACGAATGATCCTAACAACATTAAAATTGGGGCAAATATAATTGCGGATTATAAATTATCAAAAAAACAGACACTGGGTGTTATGGTAAACGGAATAATACAAAAGAGAATGGATGAAGGAATTGCAAAAACCCATTATTATAAACTCAATACTACAACCCCTGATTCGATCGTTACGTCGAACAACAATGTAAGGATACCATCCTATATGTTTTCGTCAAATCTTAATTATCGCTTGGAAACAGATGACAAAGGCAGTCAGCTTTCTTTTGATTTTGATTATTTACGTAATTATAAAGATGCTAAAACATTCCTCGATTTTACAAATAAAGACAATCTTAACACACTAATAGACCATTCAAAGGTTACCCAACAGTCTAATGATTTATTGAATAGCTACGTTGGTAAAATAGAATACAGCCATATACCAAATAAGAAAAATAATCTTACAACAGGAATAGAGTTATTTTATTTAAATTCAAAAATGGACTATTTTCATGGAAATTATAATAACGAACAATGGGAAAGTGATCTTCAAAAAAGCAATATATTTAAATACAATGAAAACTATCTCTCTGGTTTTGTTACATATAATCGCATATGGAGTAATAAAATAAACACCACTATAGGAGTGCGCATGGAATATGACTATCTAAAAGGCGACCAGGAAATTGGAACAAGCAATCGTATTAAACAAAATCATTTTGACGTATTACCTACATTAGCTTTAATGTATACAATTAATCCCAACCACAGACTAACGCTAAATGCAATGTCGTCTGTTGCGCGACCTCCGATTAATTACTTCAATCCTTTTCGTTTCTACCAGACTCCAACCACCTATATTGAAAATAATCCATATTTGAAACCTGCCAGATTAAATCTAATAAGCGCAAATTATGTATTAAAAAGACACTATATTTTTAGTGTTAATTATGTACGCATTAGCGATTGTATCAATATTTTTAATGTGCCGGAGGCTGGGGGATTTACAAAAATTAAAAGAGTAAATTTTGGAAATGCAGATCAACTGTTCTCATTACTAGCTTGGAATGATTCATTTTGGAATAATCGTATCTATGTGAATGCATCCGTAAAAGGAACGTACGCCGTATATAAAGGACACGTTGAATCAATGATTATTGATGTTCAAGATTTTAATTATAACATATCCTTAGCTGCAGGAGTTCAAATTTCCAAAAAGTATGATTGGAATATTACTACAAACTATACGTATAGGAGTAAAAATAAGCTCGCACAAGAAAATAACAATGCTTATAACAGATTGGACATCGAAGCAAAAAAGGTATTCGCTAACAATATTTCTCTTAATATTGGAGTAAGAAGTATTTTTTCATCGAAAATGGATTACTATAAAACATTTAATAATTACAGTTATAATTTGCTTAACTTGCAAAATAACAGAACAGTCTATGTAAGAATTTCCATACCGTTTGGAAATAAAAAGATAAAAGGAGCGCAGGCCAGAGAAACTTCAACATCAACGATTTCCAAAAGAATAAATGCAGAATAATAGACAAAAACAGGCCGTCTCATTAATGAAACGGCCTGTTAGTTATTTGATAAGATAATCTTATTTTACGTTCCTTACCTTAATAAGGTATTCTGCGATCTGAACAGCGTTCAAAGCGGCACCTTTCTTAATCTGATCGCTTACCGTCCAGAAAGTAAGTCCGTTTGGATTGGTAAGATCCTTGCGGATACGACCAACATAAACAGGTTCTTTATCTGCCACGAACAAAGGCATTGGGTAATCTTTAGCTGCAGGATTATCTTGCAAAATTACACCTTCTGCTTTCGAAAAAGCTTCTTTAGCCTCTTCAACACTGATTGGACGTTCTGTTTCCACCCAAGTCGTTTCAGAGTGAGCACGCATAACCGGAACACGTACACAAGTTGCACTTACTTCAATATCCGTGTGCATAATCTTACGTGTTTCGTGGTACATCTTCATCTCTTCCTTTGTATAACCATTTTCGGTAAATACATCAACCTGAGGAATCAGGTTATATGCCAGCTGATAAGCAAACTTATCTACTGTGGGTTCTTCGCCCTTCAGTATCTGTTCGTATTGTTTTATCAACTCTGCCATGGCAGTTGCTCCTGCACCGCTGGCAGCCTGGTAGGTTGAAACATGTACTTTCTTAATGTGAGAAATACCTTCAATTGCCTTTAAAGCGACTACCATCTGAATGGTTGTACAGTTTGGGTTGGCAATAATACCACGGGGACGAGTCAATGCATCTTCTGGATTTACCTCGGGAACTACCAAAGGCACATCTGCGTCCATACGGAAAGCACTTGAGTTGTCGATCATCACCGCACCATGCTTGGTAATGGTTTCCGCAAACTCAACGGAAGTACTTCCTCCTGCCGAAACGAAAGCAATATCGATCCCTTTAAAGTCGTCGTTATGCTTGAGCTCTTTGACGGTGTACTGTTTACCTTTAAATGTATAAACACGTCCGGCACTACGGGATGAACCAAAAAGGATCAGCTCATCCATCGGGAAGTTTCTCTCGTCTAGCACACGTAGGAATTCTTGTCCTACTGCTCCGCTGACACCAACAATTGCTACTTTCATTTTGAGCACAATTTTAAATTTAAAAATAATCAGTACTATTTCGTTCTAAATGGAATAGTTATATATCTTTGTACTTTTTGGGCACAGTTACCGATTATACCAAAAATCGGCTTGCAAAGATATACTATTTTCTACAAAACCTTATTATTATGAAACAATTCTTTATATTATTGCTCTGTTCGCTTTCATTTTTAACAAAATCGCAAATTACCGAAACTTTTCCGTCAACTTATATTACCGCCTCCAATGCATGGAAAGGAGATACCAGTTTATACTACATCACTCAAGACGGATGGCTTCAGCTGGATGATATGTACGAACAAGGCAATGCATCGGTTCAATTGCCTGTAACCTATACTAAAAACATGGAATGGGAACTGGATGTTCAATTGTATTGCAATTCTTCCAATGCAAATAATGCCCGTATTTATGTTATTTCGTCGGGCAAGGATACCGATCCGGACGAGACCCACTACTATATTCAGGTTGGACATAACGACGACAATATATCTCTATACAGTGTAAAAGGATCGGGTACAGCCAAAAGGCTCATAAAAGGACGGATGGACTTACTTGATAAGGAAGAGGTAAATGTGCGTGTAAAGCTACTGCTTGCCAACGGAGATACATGGAAACTCTATACCCGCTTAGCGGGAGAACCAGCATTCATTCACGAAGGGGATACCACGATTAAACAACTATCCATTCCTCCCTCCGGTATTTTTAAACTGAACTGCCGGTACAGTAAGACCCGCTATAATCATTTTGCCTTCGACAACATCAGAGTTTCGGGAGATTCATCCGTAATAGCAGACACGACTCCCCCATCTATTACGCAAATTGAAACCGTATCCGACTCCACGCTCTTGTTTACTTTCAGCGAAGCGGTACGCATATCTTCAGCCTCTTGTACAATCGAAAACAAGGGAGACGCAGCTCTTGAAGCCGATTCAACCTCGGCCACGAAAGTCTTGGTTCACACCCCCGGAGTCCTTGAGTCTGGCAAAGAGTACACCTTATGCTTAGACAACATAACCGACCTTGCCGGAAATCTTTTGGAAGATGCTTGTTTAAGCTTTACGTTTACAAAAGAGAATACACCTGAAGAGCCGGAAGAAGAAAATCCCGGGGAGGAAGAGCCCGATGCTTCGGCGGATATCACATTTCGCGAAATCATCTTTAATGAAATCTTACCTGATCCCCGAACAGGAGGCAGCGAATACATTGAACTGTATAACCGCAGCGGCAAATCTCTTTCAGTTGCCAAACTTGCTATTGCCACCCGAAAAACAGAGGGTACGCTTAGCACACTGTATCCACTTTCCGAACTTGCGCTTTCAATGGAGAAAGAAGATTTTCTGGTAGTTTCGAAAGACAAGAATGGGGTCCATTCCCAGTATGCTTCTCCAAATCCTGAAAAAGTGCATTCGGTTAAACTACCTGTGCTGGCTAACACATCCTCCACGCTTGTTCTGATCAATACAGAAACAGAGGAAGTGATTGACGAACTGTCATACAATTCAAAATGGCACAGTGCCTTTGTTACCGATAGCAAAGGAATTGCATTGGAACGGATTGATCCGGAAGCTGCTACCCAAAGTTCGGAAAATTGGGCATCGGCAGCCGCAGAAGAGGGGCATGGAACTCCTGGCTACCTCAATACCCAGTTCGGCGTGATTAAGAACGGACCAGTCGTGGGCATAGACACTCCGGTATTAGCCCCTGGCGGAGATGCCTATACAATTGCTTACCAGGCTGATCAATCGGGGTATAGTTGCCGGATATTTATCTTTGATCCGGCTGGCAGACAGGTGGCAAGGGTTCAAAACAACGAATTAATCGGGCAGCAAGGCACATTGAGATGGGATGGAAAAGGTACCGGCGGAGAAAAACTCCCCACCGGTCTTTATATTCTCTATGCAGAGATATACCACCCATCGGGGGCCCTGCATAAATTTAAGAAAGTCTTTTCTGTCCGTTAAAAACAGAAAGCTGTTAGTAACGGAAGCTGCTGCCTCCCAAGAATTCCCGTAACAACGAGGTGGCGGGAAGTTCTGTTTCGTGGATATAATTAAAGTAACGCAGAAAACGAATCAAACGGTAAGCCTCCGCATTCTCTTCTTCTATTTCCATTACTTCCATAAGGATTGGTTCGGCATATTTTCGCAAAGCCGCCAACTCGTAGAGCATGGCACTGTTAAACATTGCGTCCGCATTCTCCTGGAAAGGAAAAATCCATTTGTCTTCGCCTTTCCGTACACTCTCCCAACGGGCAATGGTTTCTTTGGCCGAATACCCCCGGAAACGGTAATCGCGGACAATTCGCCTTAACAACCGGTTGTCGGTGGTAGGAATCCAGTTATGGTTATCCAGCGAAATGGAAGTCAACGCCGAAACATACACTTTATATTTATAGCGATCGTCAATCGTAGGGGTTAACTCAGGATTAAGGGCATGTATTCCTTCAATAATCAGCATAGAGTTCTTCTCCATTTTCAGTTTATTGCCTTTATACATCCGCGATCCGGTTTCAAAACTAAAGGTAGGAAGTTCCACTTCCTCCCCATCGATTACTTTTTGAAGATCGCTGTTAAAATACGGAAGGTCAAGCGCGTAAAGCGACTCGAAGTCATACTCTCCTTTCTCATCCTTCGGAGTATGCTCTCTGTTCAGAAAATAATCGTCCAGCGAAATACTGACAGGATGAATCAGGTTGGTGATAAGCTGAATCTGAAGCCGTTTACAGAAAGTGGTTTTACCCGACGACGACGGTCCCGAAATAAGTACCACCCGCACACCGTCTTTGAAACGACCTGCAATTTCTTCGGCAATCTTGGCTACAGCCTTCTCCTGCATGGCTTCAGATACCATGATAATCTCGGGAGTTAAGCCTTTCCGGATGGCAACGTTTAAATCGCCTACATTACTTAAGCCTACTGTCTCAAGCAAAGTAAGATGCTCCTTATAGGCCTGAAACATTTTGTCTTGTTGTATTACCGGTTCAAGTTCCATCGGATTGGAACGTTTTGGAATACGCAAAAGGACCCCGTCGAAATAAGGGACTATATCAAACAACTGAATATATCCTGTAGAAGGAGTCAGACAACCGTAGAAATAATTGATATACCCGTCTAAATCGTAGTACATGGTATAAGGCATTCCGGTTGTTTCCACCAACAGCTCTTTATCATACAACCCCCTTTCATGAAACAGCTTAACAGCATCGGAAGTCCGGGTATTCTTAAACCGGAAAGGAATATCGGAATCAATTATCTCCCGCATTCTCGTTCTGATCTTCTCAATAGTCTGATGATCGATCGATTTGCCGTTGTGTATCTTACAAAAATACCCTTTGGAAACAGGATGTTCCAGATTAAGGGTTGCCGTTGGCAATACATCGTGTACTGCTTTGGAAAAAATAAAACACAGCGACCGTACATAAGTACGTAATCCAGACAATTGGGTATAATCAACAAACTCGACATCCTTAGGATAATAACACCTGAAGGTAAGTCCTTCTACTTTATTGTTCACTCGGGCATTCATCGGGCGATGCACAAGCGGACTTCCTACTGCAGCATAAATGTCCAGCAAAGTAGAACCCAGGGGGACCTCTTTGTATATATTGTTATTCTTACAGTAGATTGTGATCGTTTCCGCCATAACTTTTCAACATTTTTAATAATTTTGCACCATAAAGTTAGGAATATAAATCGGATTTTACTATCCAATTAAATGATTTTTAAATGGACTATTCATTTTTTGATTTTCTGACGCTTATCGGTTCGCTGGGTTTATTCCTGTACGGAATGAAAATAATGAGCGAAGGGCTTCAGAAGGTCGCAGGGGATAAAATGCGTGGAATCCTCTCCGCCATGACTTCCAACAGAGTGACAGGCGTTCTTACAGGCGTTTTAATTACTGCACTAATTCAATCATCCAGTGCTACAACCGTGATGGTTGTCAGTTTTGTAAACGCCGGACTTCTTTCCTTGGCTCAATCAATCGGAGTAATTATGGGGGCCAATGTCGGAACCACGGTTACCGCCTGGATTATTTCTCTTTTTGGATTCAAAGTAGACATAAGCGCTTTTGCCATTCCGCTCATCGGACTAAGCATTCCTCTTATTTTTTCAGAGAAAAGCCGGCGTAAGTCGATTGGAGAGTTTTTAATGGGTTTCGCTTTCCTTTTTATGGGATTATCTTATTTAAAGGATTCTGTCCCCGACCTGCAAAGCAATCCTCAGATACTCGCCTTTCTTCAGAACTACACCTCCATGGGGTATACTTCCCTACTTATCTTCCTTGGGATAGGTAGTCTTCTTACCGTCATTGTCCAATCATCCAGTGCAACCGTAGCCATCACATTAATTATGTGTACAAAAGGATGGATTCCGTTTGATATGGCAGCAGCAATGATATTAGGCGAAAACATCGGGACCACCATTACAGCCAACATTGCTGCAATCCCCGCAAATGCATCAGCAAAAAGAGCTGCCATCGCTCATTTAATGTTCAACGTTTTTGGCGTACTCTGGGTAATGGCTCTGTTTTACCCATTTACCCAAATGGTTTCGTGGATCGTTACAAATTATGGCCCGGGAGATCCGCATCAGATGACTGAATTTCTGGCCAATCTTGATTCCAGAACAATATCTCTTATCACTTCAAATGCAGAATTGAGTGATCCGAAGCTGATTGCATTGCAAAAACAGCTATTATCCTTACAGGTATCCGTTTCTTATGGGCTCTCGCTGTTCCACACCATGTTCAACATCGCCAATATTTGTATCATGGTTTGGTTTGTAAACTTTTATGTTTACGTATGTTCGGCAATCATTAAACCAAAAACCACTGACGAAGAAGAGGAGTTTCAGTTACGATACATCCCTTCCGGTATTCTTTCGACTGCCGAGCTTTCGCTGATGCAGGCAAAAAAAGAAATTGCCGTTTATGGCGAGCGTACTTACCGGATGTTCGGTATGGTAAAAGATCTTTACTACGAATCAAATGAAGATAATTTCCTTAAAATATACAGCCGGATTGAAAAATATGAAAGTATTAGCGACCGGATGGAAATAGAAATTGCGAATTATCTTACTTTTGTTTCGGAAGGCAGGTTGAGCTCGGAAAGTAAAGAGGAGATACGCACCATGTTACGTGCTGTTACCGAAATAGAAAGTATTGCAGATTCATGCAATAATCTGGCTCGTGCAATAAGACGCCGTAACGAAGGTAAGGGTGAATTCACTGAAATGTTGAATCATAACATGGATCAGATGTTTGCCATTGTTGACGAGTCGATCAAACAAATGAATATCGTTCTCCACAAAGCGGAGGTAGTTCATGATGACATCAATGTTTCTTACAATATTGAAAACGAGATTAACAACTACCGCAATCAGCTTAAGATCAAAAACATGGAAGATATCAACCTTAAGCAATACGATTACCAGGTTGGTGTATATTACATGGATATGGTTGCAGAATGCGAGAAATTGGGCGACTATGTCATAAATGTTGTTCAAGCTGTTGTTGAAAAGAAAATATAAACGTGCACCGTAGTTAAGAAAGGGCACAGCTAAAAGAGTTGTGCCCTTTATATTTTATTGTAATATCAATTAAATCGTAAAAACCATGCGAAAATCACTGTGTTTTATCTTATTACTATTGTTTGTCTGTGCTTTGTACGCACAAGAGAAAAAGGTATTTTTCCCCAAAAAGAACTTAACGACTGTGGGAGCCTATTATTATCCGGAACACTGGGATGAAAGTCAGTGGGACCGCGATTTGCAAAAGATGTCCGAAATGGGATTCGAGTTTACGCACTTTGCCGAATTTGCCTGGGCGCAATTGGAACCCGAAGAGGGTAAGTACGATTTTGCCTGGCTGGATAAGGCTGTTACATTGGCTGCCAAACACAACCTGAAAGTAATCTTGTGCACTTCCACAGCCACTCCTCCTGTCTGGCTCACACGCAAGCATCCGGAGATTCTGATCAAGAATGAGAATGGGACAACCACAGACCACGGGTCCCGGCAGCATGCCTCATTCTCCAGTACATTTTATCGCCAATATTCGCTGAAAATGATTTCCGAACTGGCCAAAAGATACGGAAAAGACACCCGGGTTATCGGCTGGCAGCTCGACAATGAGCCAGGTGTTCGCCAGGATTTTAATGAAGATGCCTTATTGCGGTTCCGTTCTTTCCTGCGCAACAAGTACAACAACAATATTCAAGAGCTGAACAAGACCTGGGGAACAGCTTTCTGGAGTCAGATTTACAGCTCTTTTGATCAGATTAACTTTCCATTACCTTCCAACTGGGGACAAAATCCGCATCAGATGTTGGATTTCAGACGGTTTAACGCCTATCAAACGGCTTCTTTTCTGGATGAACAAGCAGCCGAAATACGTAAGTTCAGCAATCCGGATCAATGGATTACCTCTAACTATATCCCCGACTACCAGGCCGGACACATTGGCTTGTCCAAATTGTTCGACTTTTACAGCTATACTCGCTATATCGTTTCAGGAGGATTGGGTATCGGTCAAAAGGGATATCGTATTGGCGATCCCATGCTGATTCCATTTGCAAACGATTTTTTCCGTCCGATCGGAGGTATTTACGGAGTAATGGAGCTTCAGCCGGGTCAGGTAAACTGGGGCAGCATTAATCCGCAACCCTATCCGGGAGCCGTTCGCCTGTGGTTATGGTCCGTGTTTGCAGGAGGCAGTGACTTTACATGCACCTACCGGTTCCGTCAGCCTATCTACGGGGACGAACAGTATCACGCAGGCATTGTAGGAACCGATGGTGTTACTCCGTCGCGGGGTGGATTGGAATACCAGCAGTTTATAAAAGATATAGCCAAACTCCGTAAGGAATACAATGCGAAAGCTACCCAACCGGCAACCTATGTAAAACGCAAAACGGCTATTTTGTATAACGTGGACAATACCTGGAGTATGAGCAAACAAAAACAAACGCAGGAATGGAACACAGACAGTCACATCCAAAAGTATTACAAACCTCTTAAAAGCTTTGGCGCGCCGGTTGATGTAATCAATGAAAGCGCCGATTGGAGCAAATATCCTGTATTAATTGCTCCTGCTTACCAATTGGTAGACGATCAACTGATTGAAAAATGGACTACCTATGCAAAACAGGGAGGGCATCTGATCCTTACGTGCCGCAGCGGACAAAAAGATCGTTCCGACAGGTTGTTTGAACTTCCTTTCGGAGGAAAAATCGCCGATTTGATCGGAGCCAAAATGGATTTCTTTGATTTGCTGGTTCCTTCGGATCCGGGTGCTGTAAGCCTAAACGGAAAAAACTATCCATGGGTAAGCTGGGGAGAAGTATTCACTCCCGAAGCGCAGACCGAAGTATGGGGAAGTTACGTAAACGATTTCTATGCCGGTAAAGCGGCCGTTCTCCATCGTACGTTAGGAAAAGGAAGCATTACCTATGTGGGAGTGGACAGTCGCGACGGTTCTTTGGAAAAAGAAGTGTTGAAACGGGTATATGCGCTTAACAATACCTCCTTGCTGGATCTTCCCGAGGGAGTATGGATGGAATACCGCGACGGATTCGGGATTGCCGTAAATTATGGTCCTGTTGCGTTCGATTTCCCATTAAACGACAAGGCAAAAGTCTTGGTTGGAGAGAAACAAATACCTACCGCAGGCGTATTGGTCTGGAAAGAGTAATAACCCTGAATCATAAAAACGGTCTGCATCCCGATGCTTTTAGCAGCAGTGGATGCAGACCGTTCGCTTTTTAAAAAAAAATACTACTTTTGCATAAAAAGAAGTACTGATGAAGGTATTAATTACAGGAGCAAGTGGATTTATAGGTAGCTTTTTGGTAGAAGAATCGCTGCGAAGAGGATACGAAACCTGGGCAGGTATACGTGCCACCAGTAGCAGGGCCCGATTACAGGATAAACGTATTCGGTTTATAGACCTGAAATACGACGATCCAAAGAAACTTACCGAACAACTTTCGGAATACGCGGGTTTACATGGAGCATGGGATTATGTAATTCACAATGCCGGCTTAACCAAAACCCTCCGAAAAGAGAACTTCTTCCGTGTCAATGCAGAACACACCCGTAATCTTCTCGAAGCGCTCCATGCATCCGGATGTGCTCCGCGAAAGTTTATTCTGATGAGCAGCCTCAGCAGCTTCGGATTAGGCGACGAGGTAAATTTTACCCCTTTCAGTCTTTCCGACACCCAGAACCCAAACACAGTATACGGACAAAGCAAACTGAAAGCAGAACATTATGTGCGCGACCAAAAGTACTTTCCATGGATAATACTTCGTCCAACCGGTGTATACGGACCTGGTGACCGGGATTATTTCCTTGAAATAAAAAGCATTCAGTCCGGCTTAGACCTGGCAGTAGGCTTCACCCCTCAGCGCATCACCTTTATTTACGTAAAGGATCTGGCGACCGTTGCTTTTATGGCCATTGAAAACGAGCAAATAAAAAACAAGCATTATTTTGTTGCCGACGGAGACCAACATACTGACGAATCATTTGCCAACTTAATTCAGGAACTGCTGGGAAAAAAGAAAGTTATTCACGCCAGAATCCCCCTTGGACTGGTAAAAGTTGCCTGTTGGTGTTCAGAGCAGATAGGCAAATTGCTGGGAAAAGAAATGACGTTAAATACGGATAAATACATCATCCTGAAGCAACGTAACTGGATTTGTGATGTTACGCCGCTGCAGGATGACTTAGGTTTTATCGCCTCTTACCCTTTAAGAAAGGGACTGGAAGAGAGCATAGAATGGTATCGTAAAGAAGGATGGCTTAAGTAAACTAGTCTACTTTCGTCACACTCCCTGAACCCATATTGGAGCTTTCAATCTGAGTTGCAGGACCTTTATAGCGGATCTTTCCACTGCCGGCAACCGACGATTTGATGCTGTTTGTTACTGTAACATCCACTTTGCCACTGCCGGCTATATTAGATGTAAAGTCGTATATTTCGCAATCGAAAGCACTAACATCGCCACTGCCGGCAATATCCAGGGAGAAAGTATGTACTTTTCCGGCAAGTGCTATTGCTCCTGAACCTGCTATCTTAGCACCCAATTCATTACTTTCGATATAAGTGGCAGTAAATTTACCGCTACCAGCCATGTCGACGCTTACTTTCTGGGCACGAGTGGTATCTTCCAAAAATATATTTCCGCTGCCGGCAAGGCTCACATCAAGATTAGTCGTAGTAAGCGGAGAGGCAACCGTAAACTTTCCACTGCCGGCAAATTCCACTTTATTCAAATGAGCAGAGCTACTTTTTATGATAAAGGCTGTCGGACTAAGATTCATTCCCCTTTTTATCGGGCGGATAATTAGTTTATCTCCCTCAACTTTAACTTCAAGATTCTCTTTAAGATTCTTGTCAATCGTAATTTCAAGAGAAGGAACCGAGTCTGCCTGCTGATAGATGTATTCCAGACTTCCACCATTGACAGACACCTCCGAGTAATCAGAGATAGCAATGGTTTCTGTTACAAGGTTTCCATCACCCTTTATAACATGCATGGAGCACCCGCAAGCCATCAACAACATCATACAGGTTGATAGAAATAATGCTTTTGTTTTCATTTTAAGTTTTATTTTATGATTAGTTAACCTGATGAATTGATCCGGAACCGGATGTATGGATATCGACGGCAGGAGTTCCTTTATAAGCAACATCTCCACTTCCCGATACCGATGCTTTTAG
>RRZU011863207.1_pt1 | contig 13509 bp, 10 predicted proteins | sample 2165561 | NCBI WGS metagenome assembly RRZU01 (sample SAMN10456909, study PRJNA506462) | wastewater metagenome | isolation source: wastewater sludge | place: USA: Moscow, Idaho
GGCGCTCTACCAACTGAACTACAGTCACCATATTATAGTTTCATACATTTTTATTATAAATAAAATGGAGCGGGAGACGAGGGTCGAACTCGCGACATTCAGCTTGGAAGGCTGACGCTCTACCAACTGAGCTACTCCCGCAAATAAATGGTCGGTGTAGCAGGATTTGAACCTGCGACCCCCTGCTCCCAAGGCAGGTGCGCTACCGAGCTGCGCTATACACCGAAACATATTGACAAAAACTATACTATCATTTTTTTTTGCTTTTGTCAACACTTTTTATAAATAATTTATTCTGTTTCTTTTTTCTTATTTATTTTTAATATACTCGTATACTATTGATTGCTATATTTTCTATGCTTTCTTTTATATTTTCTCCTTTATCATTGACACCACAAGATAAATATTTTTTTGCACAATCTGCAAAAACTGTTACTACTACTGCTTCTTTTCCTTTTGCTCTATATTCTTTTGCTAATTTTAAAGCTCCTAACATATTAGCTCCTGATGAGACTCCTACTGATAAACCTTTTTTCCCTATCATTCTTGATAATGAATAACTCTGTTCATCACAAACACTAACTATACCAGCATAATCTTCTACATCAATAAGGTATGGTACAAAACCATCTCCTATTCCTTGTATCATATGTTTTGGACTAGTAATGCCTCTATTTTTAATTGCTTCTGATTTATTTGGTTCTAACAAATAAACATCCATATCTATTCCTGTTTCTTTTACATATGCTCTAATGCCTGCGCACGTCCCTCCTGATCCAACTCCGCCAACAAATATAGTAGGGCTCTTGCCTATTTTATTTAATTGTTCTACCAGCTCTTTAGCTGTTGTTTCTTTGTGCGATTTTGTATTTTCTTCACATGCAAACTGGTCTGGATAAAAATATCCATTTTCTTTATATTTTTTTGCTATTTCAACGGCATCTAAAAAGCCTGTTTTGCCTGTTGTTAATACTAATTTAGCTCCGTATAATTCTAACAATTTATATCTTTCTTTTGATAACCAATCTGGTAAAACTATAGTTATTTCATGTCCTAAATATGCAGCTAAACCGCTTAATGCAATTCCTGTATTTCCACTACTTACTTCAACTAATTTTGTATTTTCACTAATTTGTCCATTTAAATACCCATTTTTGAAAATATAATATGCTAATCTATCCTTTATAGATCCTGTCATCTGTCCTGCCTCATATTTAGCATATATTGTATATTCTTGTTCTTCATATGTAACATTCAATTCCACTAATGGTGTGTTAAAATACATTCTTTCAATTTTTTTTAATTTTTCTAGTTGATTTTCAATAAATTCCTTATTTTGCATATTTATAACTCCTTTAAATTATATTTTAATTTATATTATAATTATACATAATCTAATTTTTTTTGCAAGCATTAAAATATAATTTAATGTCCACCCATAACAACTTTTGATGGCTTTTTAGCTATAAATATAAGCGGTATTATAAATAACATGCACACACCACTTAATCTTGCTATATCATTTAATCCCATTACTGCTGACTGTTTAGTTATAATTCCATTTACCAATGCTGCAGTTCCTTTTATAGAACCGCCTAATTTAGAAATATAGTTTATATAATTGTGATTTGCAGTATTTATATTACTAACTAATGTTTCGTGATGCTTTGCCATCATATGATCCCAATAAACAATAGATAATGATGTTCCTATACTATTTCCTAGATTTCTCATAAAACTAAATAACCCTGATGCTGATGCCATATCATTCTCTGTTATTTCAGATAATGTTATTGAGTTTAATGGTAAAAATATAAATCCCATAGAAGCTCCCAAACATAGTCGTGATATAGAAACATATGAGCTAGTAGTATCTGTTGAATAACTAGACATAAACAATGATACTAATGCATATATTAAAAAACCTACTACTCCTGCTTTTCTGGGATCTATTTTAGGTAACATAAGCCCTAATACTGGTGCTATAAATATAATTAATACTCCTCCAGTTGCTGTTGTTAATCCACTTTTAAATGAAGTATAGCCCATATAATTTTGAAGCCATAATGGTAATGTTACTATTCCAGCTGAAAATATTATTGAAGTTAACATCAATAATAACGATCCGGTTACAAAATTCCTATCTTTAAATAACCTTACATTTACAACAGGGTCATGATGATAATATTCCCATATACCTAACATGACTAAAAATACAAATGCTGTAAGTGCTAAAATTCTTATTGTCCCTGATGCAAACCAGTCTAAATCTCCACCTTTATCTAACATTAATTGCAACGCCCCTACTCCAATAATCAGAAATAATAATCCAATGATGTCTACTTTTACTTTTTCTATAATATCTTTATGACCATTTTTCTTGTATATTGACGTTACTAAGTAAGCAGATAAAATTCCAAGTGGTAAATTTATATAAAAACACCATCTCCATGATATTGTATCTGTTATCCATCCCCCTAATAAAGGCCCTAATATTGGGGCTAGAACTATAGTCATCGTCCATATTCCTAATCCTAATCCCTTTTTTTCTTTTGGATATGCATTTACCATTAACGTTTGAGATAACGGAATCATACTAGCACCTACTACACCTTGTAATATTCTTGCAAATAGTAACATACTATATGTTGGTGCTATTCCACACAATCCACTTGCTACTGTAAATAATATTGTTGCCCATGCATATTGTTTTACTAATCCAAATCTTTTTGTTAACCATCCAATAAGTGGTAAAAATATAGCTTCTGAAACTGCATACGATGTTATAATCCATGTTCCTTGATTTGGACTTATTCCAAAATCTCCTGCTATATGTGTTAACGAAACATTTACAATTGTTGAATCTAGTACATTCATAAAAGATCCTATAGCTAAAGCAAATGTAAGTAATAATAATTTTGGTGTCATAATAAATACTCCTTCACTATACTACGGTCTATTTGCTGAAATTATTTTATTTATTTGCTCTTGTATTTCTGATTCATTAATATCATATAAATTTGTTGTTTTCGATACTTTAATTTCTACATTGTTTTTATTATTTTTATTTTTTGTTTTAATATTTATCTCCATTGAAGATCCTAAAGGTAATTCACCATTTTTATCTAAACTTTCTTTTGATATTGCTATTTTAACTGGTACTCTTTGCACTACTTTTATCCAGTTCCCTGTTGCATTTTGTGCAGGAAGTAATGACATTGAACTTCCTGTTCCTGCTGCTATACCTATAATATGACCTTCATATTCTTTTCCATTCAAATCACTTTCTAATTTAACACTATCTCCAACAGATAAATTTTTCAATTGATTTTCTTTTAAATTTCCATCTACCCATATATTACTTAAATCTATTATTCTCAATATTTCTTGATTTGGTGATATTTTTTGACCTATCGATATATTCTTCATTGCAACTCTACCTGAAATTGGTGCATATATTTTTGTTCTATTCAAATTAATATATGCCGCTTTATATGTTGCTATTGCTTGCTTTAACGGAGGATAACTTTCTAACGAACCTGATAATTGAACTTTTGTATTTTGTGAATTTGCAACCTCTACATTCAATGATGCTTTAGCTTGATCGTATATTCCTTTTGTATTAGCTAACACTTCTCCACTTATAAGACCCGCTTTATATGCTTTTTGATCTCTATTATAGTCACTTGTTGCCTTCTTTAATACAACTTCTTTTAAATTTATACTTTGTTCACTTGCATTTGCTACTGCATTTAATGAATAATATGATTTAACTGCTTGAGCTATTTCTGCTCCTGCATTTTCAAGTGATACTTTATAATCTGTATCATCTATAACCGCTAATAAATCTCCTTGTTTAACATTTTGAGTATCTGTTACATATACTTCTTTTACTAATCCTGCAACTTGAGATGTAACAGAATTCTGGTCTGCATTTACATACGCATTATCTGTTTTTTGATTATATCTACCTACAGTCATATAATTTATAACATATGCACCTACAACTACTGCTATTACTAATAAAAATATTCCTATTCTTATTTTTGCTTTTGTTTGTTCTTTTTCTTGTTCTTCATTTTGATTATTAGACATTTTTCTACTCCTCTTTAAAATTTTATTATTATTTTGTATATAATCCACCTATAGAATTTACTAAATCAATTTTATAATTTAACATTACATATTTTTCTTGCTCGTTAGATTGTCTATAAACTAAATAATTATAGTAATCTTGAGTATATTCTCTTTTAGATGACTTTTCTAATTCCATTCTTTTTTTAGATCTATTTAAAACTTCTTGTTTAATATTCAGATTACTCATTGTTTCTTCATGAATTCTTACTTCTGAATTATATTTCAGCAATTTTTCATTAATGTCTTTATATGAATCTAATACAGCTCTGTTGTACTGTTCTATAAAAATATTCAAATCAATTCCTGCTATTTTATAATTTGATTTGATTTTACCTGAATCTAAAACTGGTAAATATACACTTGGCTTTATCAATCCTAATATTCCATTGCTTGTAAATAAATCTGCTATATTAAGTGTTGAATAACTCACTTTTCCTCCTATACTAAAACTAGGATAAAATGTTGTTTTAAGAGCATCTAGTTTAGATTCTTGAGATTTTATTATTTCCATATAATATTGAATATCAGGTCTATTTCTTATAACATCTGAATTTATTGTAGATGATATTTGTATATTCTTAACTATAGCAAAAAAATCTTTTCCTTGTGTTCCTGCCAATAGTTGATCTATATCTTTTGAATTTATTGATCCTACTAAATTATATAATGTGTTTTTAACTATATTTTTATTTGATTTATTTGTTTCAATCAATATATCTGTATTATTTTCCAATTCTTGTATAACTAATAAACTATCTTTTGTTCCTTTTTCTAAATTCATCTTATTCTTTTCCATTTTCTCTATTTCACTCAGCGTATTTCGTCTTTGTAGTAAATTTTGTTCTTCTGTTTGTAAATATAACCAATATGCATAAATTTTAGTAACTTGATAAGATAAATTTAATTCTACTTGCTTAGATGATAACTCCACGGCTGATTTTTGATATTCCTGTTGTTTTATTAAATTTCCTACTTTTCCAAACAAATCTACATCATAACTTGTTTGTAACCCTATTTGAGATAAATTAGAAAATTTATCATGAGAATATATTTCTTGAGAATCTCCACCCAAACTAACATCTAATCCTCTGCCAGCTCGAGCTAAATCGATTCCTTCCTCTGCTTTTTTTATATTTAATTTGGATATTTCTAATGTTTTATTATTTTTTAAAACTAAGTCCATTATACTATTTAATGAATTATCATCTAATGCTGTCCACCATTTATCTGATTTAAAATCAAGTACTATATCTTGTGATATATTTGTATCTATATCCACATTATTTTCTTTACTACTTCCACTAAGTATAATCGGTGGTCTTTCTACTACTGGAATTTTAACACATCCAATCACCGATAATGCAACTATTGTTACTAATATTTTCTTCAATTTCATCACCTTTTTCTCACAAGATTTTTATTATTTTGTCATTTGTATATACATTGTAGACCTTTTGTTTTTCTTTGTCAATATTTTTTGTTTTTATTTTTGTTTTTTTTAATAAAAAAAAGATATCCTATATTAGGATATCTGTATTTTAAATAGTGTTATAAAATTTTAATCTAATGTTATTTCTCTTAAATATACTTCTGCTCCAACTGCTTTGAATTTTAAGCCTTTAACTTTTGGATTTACTACATATACTCTTTGTTGAAAATTAAATGGCGCTATTGGCATGTCTTCTACTAATAATTTTTCTGCATCGTGCATTGCTTTCATTCTTATATTTTGATCCCCAGTTGATTTTGCTAATTTGATTAACTCATCATATTTAGGATTAGAATACGACGTATGATTATTTCCACCATTAGTTACCCATAAATCCATATATGTCATTGGGTCTGTATAATCCGGTCCCCATCCTGCTTGAATTATATCGAATGTTTTATTTTGCATTCTTTTTAATCTTTCTTGGAATGTTATTGGTGTCATTGTTAAGTCTAATCCTAATACAATTTTTATATTTTCTTGTAAATATTCAGCTATTTTCTTATTATTTGCTGAATCATTGAATAATACTTCTATTTTAGGTGCTTTTGTTAACCCTAATTCTTTTAATCCTTCATCATATAGTTTTTTTGCTTCTGTTGGATTATATTTAGGATATATATCTCCACCTTCTTTTCTAAAATCATCTTTTAATCCAGGCATTCCTTCAGGTACAAATCCTGTTGCAGGCGATCCTGATCCTACTACAACTTTATTCATTAATTCATCTGTATTCATTGCCATTTGAATTGCTTTTCTTATTTTTTTATTACTTAAAAATTTATTATTTAAATTAAATTCATAATACCATACTGAACCTGTAAAGTTTTTTACTACTCTCTTATCATCTTTTAATTTTATATATTGCTCTGATGTTATTCTTGTAATATCTAATTCTTCATTGTTAAACCCTTGCATTACCGCAGCATTATCTGATATATATTTATATTCTATAGTATCTGCTTTTATACTACTTGCATCCCAGTAATTAGGATTTTTAGCTAATATCATATATGAATCTTTTACCCATTCTTTTAATACATATGGTCCTGAATATTGCATTTTATCAACTTTTAATGCAAATTCTGATTTATTTGCTTCATAAAATTTTTGATTTAATGGGTAATATGTTATAAATCCTACTAATGAATCAAAATATGGTGTCACAGAAGTTAGTTCTACTTCTAATGTCTTATCATCAACTACTTTTATCCCAACTTTATCTTCTTTCCCTTTTTTTGTTGCATATTCTTCTGCTCCTTTTATTGGAAATAACATATATGCATATTCTGCCGCAGTTTCTGGATTTAATGCTCTTAACCATGCATATTTGAAGTCATTTGCAGTTATTGGTGTTCCATCATTCCATTTTGCATTTGATCTTAAATGAAATGTCCATTTTAATCCATCTTGAGATACTTCCCATTTTTCTGCTATTCCTGGTTGTACTTTTGTTCCACTTGCATCTTTTCTTGTTAATCCTTCTCCTATAAGTTCATTTACTTGAGTTGCAGATTGATCTGTTGCTAATTGTGGATCATACGTTTTAGCTTCTTCTGTGTTATTAAATATTACTCTTTCAGAATCTCCTTTTTTACCACAACTAAATATAGCTATAAAAATTGTTAACACTAATATCATTTTTAATACTTTTTTCATTTTTCCTCCGATAAGTGATTTATTTTAATCAGTTACATCTGCATAATAGAAATCAATTGGTGCTCCAACCGCTCTTATTACAACATTTTTTAATTTTGGATTGTATGCATAATTTGCTGATTCATAGTATATTCCTGAATAATAGAATTCATCTGTTACCATTTTTTCTGCTTTTTTCATTGCTTCCATTCTTTTTGCATTATCTTTTTCAATTTCTGCAAATTCTATTAATTTATCATATTCAGGACTATTATATCTTGCAATATTTAATGTTCCTGCTTTTGAATAGAATAATGATAAATATGTCATTGGATCTGCATAATCTGGTCCCCAAGCATATCTTATTATTTGATAATCATAATTCTTCCCTTTTTCAAGTCTTATTTTATATGTTGTAGATTCAACTGCAACATCAATTCCTAATTTATCTTTCCATTGCGCTTGATAAAACTCTGCTTCTTTTTTTGAAGAACCTTTTTCATCAACTGATAATTTTAATTTTACATCAGCTGCTGTTTTCCCTAATTCTTTAAGACCTTCTTCAAATAGTTTTTTTACATCCATACTTGCTAAACTACTATATAAATCTCCATTTTCCTGTCTAAAATCTCCTGATGTTCCTGGCATTCCATTTGCAACTATTCCTGATCCTTTAAATGATCCATTTTTTAATACATTATTTATTAACTCATCTCTATTAATTGCCAATGATAACGCTTGTCTAACTTTTTTATTTTGTAATATTGGATCTTTTATATTAAAGGCAAAGTAATATACTCTTCCATTTGTATAAACTTGTAAATCTGGTTTACCTTTGAATGTATCTATTTTTTCATTTGATATTTTAGTTAAATCTAACTCTTCATTTTGATACATACTAACTGCTGCATCAAAATCTGGAACCATCATTGCAACTAAATTATCTATTTTAATATTATCTTTATTCCAGTAATTTGTGTTTTTTGTCATCACAACTTTATTATTATGCACCCATTCTGTCATAATATAAGGTCCATTGTATATTGAATTTACAGCTTCTGTTGCATATTTATCTTTATATTGATCTAATGCTTTTGAATTCACTGGTGCAAATATTGGTAACACTAATGCCTTTCCAAAATATGCTGCTGGTTTTGATAATTCTATAACAACAGTATTATCATCTGGAGCTGTTATTCCTACTGTTGAAAAATCTTTATTTTTCCCAGTATTATAATCTTCTGCTCCTTTTATATAATATGCCATAAATGCATATTCTGATGCTAATTTAGGTTCTAATCCTCTTTTTAATCCATTTACGTAGTCTTTTGCTACAACAGGATCTCCGTTTGACCATTTAGCTTCTTTTCTTAACTTAAATGTCCATATTGTACCATCTGGTGAAACTGTATAACTTTCCGCTCCTGCTGGAACAACTTCATTTTTTTCATTTAATCTTACTAAATTTTCATATACTGCATTCGAAACCACAAATCCACCCATATCTGTTAATAATTGTGGATCTAATGATGACGGTTCTGCTTCCATATTGAATGTTGCTGTTTTTCCTTTTAATTTTGTTGATTCTTTTCCACATGCCATTAATAACACTAATAACAAAAATAACATTATTTTTTTCATGTAATTCCTCCTCAAATTATTTACTATAGATTTTTATATCAATTTTTGTTCTTTCAAATAATCTGTTTCTACAAAATGATTTTGTTTATACTCTGTTAATTCTAATGTTGATGGAACTTCATGTATTTCTTTCATATCTCCTACAGGACTTCTCAAATATGATTCATCCATAACTATTTTATCTATTTTTACATATTCTGGATCTGCCACTGGTACAGATGATATTAATGATTTTGTATATATATGAACTGGATTTTCATAAACATCTTCTGGAGTCCCTAGCTCTACTATTTTCCCTCTATACATAACGGCTACCCTATCTGATATATATTTTACCATTGATAAATCATGTGCTATAAATATTAATGTTAGATTTCTTTCTTTTTGTAAATCTTTTAATAAGTTTACCACTTGTGCTTGAATTGATACATCTAAAGCAGATATTGGCTCGTCACAGACTAATACTTCTGGATCTACCGCTAGGGCTCTTGCTATTCCTATTCTCTGTCTTTGTCCTCCTGAAAATTCATGAGGAAATCTATTTGCATGCTCTCTATTCAATCCTACTGTTTCTAACAACTTAAATACTTTCTCATTTCTCTCTTTTCTTGTTCTTGATAATTTATGAATATCTATACCTTCTGCTATTATATCCCCAACTGTCATTCTTGGATTTAATGATGCTTGTGGATCTTGAAATATCATTTGTATTTTTTTTGATAATTCCTTTTTACTATATTTTTCTATTTCTTTTCCTTCAAATATAATATCACCATATGTTTTTTCGTAAAGTCTGGATAATGTTCTCCCTAATGTAGTTTTTCCTGATCCTGATTCACCTACTAAACTTAGTACTTCTCCTCTATATACATCCATAGATATATTATCAACTGCTTTTAATACTGTTTGATTTTTCATAGGAAAATATTGTTTCACATGTCTTAATTCAAGTAACTTAGTCATTATTTCCCTCCTTTATTTCTTTTGATTCTTTTTTTAAAGGAGTTTTGATTTCCGGTGCTCCATCTACATATAACCATGATTTTACAAAATGGCCATTTCCTAAATTTGTCATCGGTGGTTTCTTTTCATAATCTATTTTCATTGCATACTCTGATCTTGCTGCAAATGGATCACCTTTTGGTGGATTTAATAAATCTGGTGGTGTTCCTTGAATTGATTTTAACCTCTCATTACTTGACATATCTAGCCTTGGTAATGATTGTAATAATCCCCATGTATACGGATGTTTTGGATTTCTAAATAACTCTTTCACAGGAGCTTCTTCTAACTTCTCTCCTGCATACATTACTACTACTCTATCCGCCGTTTCTGCTACAACTCCTAAATCATGTGTTATTAATATTACTGCTATATTCAAATCTCTTTTTAAATCATTTATCAAGTCTAATATTTGTGCTTGAATTGTTACATCTAATGCCGTTGTAGGTTCGTCACATATTAGTAAGTCCGGTTCACATGCCAAAGCTATTGCTATTACTACTCTTTGTCTCATTCCTCCTGAAAATTCATGCGGATATTGATTAAATCTCTCTTCTGGTTTGGCTATCCCTACTTTGTTTAACATATCTATTGCTTTTAATTTTGCTTCTTTCTTACTTATCTTTTGATGAAGTAAGATTCCTTCCATTATTTGTTTTCCTATTTTTATTGTAGGATTTAGTGATGTCATTGGATCTTGAAATATCATCCCTATTTTCCCACCACGTAATTCCATCATTCTCTTATTATTTGCTTTTACTATATCTTCTCCATCAAATATTATTTCTCCACTTTTAATAACTCCTGGTGGCATAGGTATAAGCTTCATTATTGTTTGTACTGCTACTGATTTACCTGATCCTGATTCTCCTACAATCGCTAATGTTTCTCCTCTTTTTACTGAAAAACTTATATCTCTTAATGCTTGTACTTCTCCTGCATACGTATTAAAAGATACATTTAAATTTCTAACTTCTAATAAATTTTCACTCATATCTACACCTCCTAACTATTTCTCAATTTTGGATTTAATGCATCACTTAGTGCATCTCCTACTATATTAAATGCTAATGTAATTAATGATATTGCAATAGCTGGTATCCAAAACAAATAACTACTTGAATCTATAAAATTCCATCCATCTGCAACTAAATTTCCTAATGATGCTTGTGGTAACGGTACACCAAGTCCTATATAGCTTAAAAATGCTTCTGTAAATATTATTTGTGGTATATCTGTTGTAAGTCTTACAATTATAATTCCTAATGTATTAGGTATTAAATGTTTCATCATTATCCACCAAAAATTTGCTCCTAATGCTTGTGAGGCTAAAACATATTCTGTTTCTTTTAATTTTAAAACCTCTCCTCTAACTAATAATGAATAATTAAGCCATCTTGATACAGACATTGCTACTATTATTGTCCATATGTTATTTCCAAACACAACCATAAGTAATATAATATATATTAGTGATGGTATTGCCATAACAATTTCTACTAATCTTGTCATTAGTGTATCAACAATTCCTCCAAAATATGCTGAAATTGCTCCATATATTGTTCCTATTATTACACACACAGATACAACAATTATTGATAACATTGTTGATATTCTTATTCCTTGTGATATTCTTGCAAATATATCTCTTCCTAAATCATCTGTACCTAACCAATGCTTTGTTGAAAGTGCTTTACTTGAAAATGGTACTAATTGTTTTAAATCTATATTTTGATCTCTAAATGTATACTTTGTCATGAATTGACCAAATATTGCTATAAACAAAAATATAAATATAACAAATAAAAATAACAACGCTACTTTATTTTGTTTAAATCTTCTCCATGCATCTTGCCAAAATGTTAAACTTGGTTTGTATATTGTTTCACTTTCTACAGAATTTATTCCGATTATTTCAAATTCTTCTTTTGATATTTTTTTTATTTCTTCCATATTATGCTTCTGCTCCTTTACCACCTATTTTTATTCTAGGATCAACTAATGCGTAAACTATATCAACAACTAACATCATTAATATTAAAAATGCTGCATAAAAAACTGTTATTCCTAATACCATTGTATAATCTCTATCAAAGATACTTTGTATATAATATCTTCCTAAACCTGGAATTGAAAATATTTTTTCAACAACAAATGACCCAGTAAGTACTGCTGCTATTGTTGGTCCCATAACTGTTATAATTGGTAAAATTGCATTTCTAAGTGAATGCTTCATTATTATTTCTTTAGGTGATACACCTTTTGCTATAGCAAGTTTAATATAGTCTTGTCCCAATACTTCTATCATTTTATTTCTCATCAACCTTGCAATTAATGCTACTGTATACATTCCTAGTGCAATAACTGGTAGTATTTGTTTTTCTATCCCTTCCCAACCACTCAATTTTATTTTTAACAAAGGTAATCCTAAAGTATTTATTAAAAATTTATTATTAACATTTACTGCATATTTTTGTAATAATCCAGCCAATACAAAACTTGGTACAGATATACCTATTACTGCAATAATCATTGTCAAATTATCGGTTAGTTTTCCTCTTTTTAATGCTGCTATCATACCTAATGGTAGTCCTAATATTAGTGAAAATATGATCGATCTCGTTCCTAGGTCTGCGGATATAGGAAATCCTTCTTTTATGATTCCATTTACTGTCCTATTTTTTTCTTTCATAGATTCACCTAAATTTCCTTTCGCTATATTGCCTAAATAATGGACATATTGAACAGGAAGTGGCTTATCTAAGTTATATTTTGCTAATAAATTTTGCTTTATTTCAGGTGGTAATGCTTTTTCACTTTGAAACGGGTCTCCTGGAAGTGCGTGCAATAAGAAAAATGTTATTGTTGCAACTAGCCATAATGTTACAACTCCCATAAATAATCTTGATAAAATAAATTTTAGTATATTGTTCATCTAATTTCCTTTCTATATTCAATCTTAATGTATTTTAAAATAATAACATCTAATAACTATATTATAATACATCGATTTAATAAATTGCAATAGGCTAATTCATATAATAAATATATAGTTTAAATAAAATAATAGCAAAGCATTATTAAACTTTGCTATTACTTTCTGTTTATTTTACATCCATTATCTTTATAGATTTGACATTTAATGTTCTTCCATCACTTGATTTAGGAATTGTTATTTCTCCTGCTTTAATTTTTTCTTCTAATTTTTTTAGAAGTGGGTTTTGGAAATCATAGTTTATAATTTCCCAATTCCCATCCAAGCTAGGTTCTACTTTTCCTCCTTTATTATCTGCAATATATTTTATCATCAAATCTCTTATTCTTCCTGCATCTTGTAATTCAGTATAAGAATCATAATACTTATCGTGTTCTTTAACTAATTTTAAAGATGTTAGTGTTCCAAATCTATAATTATTTACAGCTAGTTTATATATTTTATTATTATCTATTGGTTGACCATTTATTGTAGGATTTATTATTCTCTCTCCTTTTGGCTTTGTTACATCTATTTTATAATTTACTCCTGAAAACATGTCATAGTTATATCCTCTAATTTTTTCATCAAAACTTATTGTTAAATCATCAGGTTGTAGTTGATTATA
>RRZU011452822.1_pt1 | contig 13503 bp, 13 predicted proteins | sample 2165561 | NCBI WGS metagenome assembly RRZU01 (sample SAMN10456909, study PRJNA506462) | wastewater metagenome | isolation source: wastewater sludge | place: USA: Moscow, Idaho
AGATCGATCATGACACGCAGCGCATAGCGCCCTTTTGTTGACACCAGCATGCAAATACCTCCACAAAGATCGATCACTCCCCACTACACAGGGGCTTATAGGATTTTACCGGGAAAAACCCTCGGGGTGTAGGGTAATTTCTTCCAGGTGATGAAAGCCGGTGAACCATCACGTTGTGAGGCCTGTGAACCCTGACTTCCAGCGCCCAGCGCCCAGCATCAGGCTCGGGCAAACGCCTGCGCTAGGTCGTCGCGAATATCCTCAATGTTCTCGATGCCCACCGAGAACCGGAGCAGAGTCTCCGTGATGCCGAGCCGCTCACGTACCTCTACCGGTACGTCCGGATGAGTCTGCACCATTGGATAGGTGATGAGGGACTCCGTGCCACCCAGGCTCTCGGCAAATGTGACGAGTTTAAGGCCCTCGAGGACCTGCTGGGCAAGCTCAGGGGTACGGGTGTGGAACGAGATCATGGCGCCTGCCCCGCGTGCCTGCGCGGCATTGACAAGGTGGCCGGGGTGATCTTCCAGGCCAACGTAGAAAACTTCCGTGACCGCGTCTTGTTCACGAAGCCATCGGGCAAGCTCTTGGGCGTTGCGCTCCTGGCGCTCCATGCGCAGCGCCAGTGTCTTGAGACCGCGAAGAACGAGCCATGAGTCAAAGGGGGAGAGCGCTCCGCCCATGGTCTTGAGCATGAGGCGAATGTGTGCCGCGAGCTCCGGGGTGCGTGAGGTAACGAAACCGGAGATGGTGTCATTGTGGCCAGCGATGAACTTACTGCCGCTATGAACCACGAGATCGGCGCCAAAAGCGATGGGATTCTGGAGGTAAGGGGAGAGGAAAGTGTTATCCACGATGAGGGTGAGGCCGTGCTTATCTGCGATGCGTCGGCACTCGGCAAGATCGGTGACATTCATCATCGGGTTGGAGGGCGTCTCGATATACAGACACTTGGTGTTCTCGCGAATGGCAGCCTCGATATTCGTGGGATCGGTGCTGTCCACATAGTCGACGGAGAGGCCGTTCTTTGCGCCTACCTGATCGAAGAGGCGGACCACTCCGCCATAGAGATCCTCGGAAGAGACAATGTGGTCACCCGGGGAGAAGAGTTCAAAACAGGCGGTCACAGCGGCCATGCCGGAGGCAAAGGCGCAGGTATCGACGCCGCCTTCCAGGCCGGTGATCAACTCTTCAAGATGTTCGCGGGTGGGATTCTTCTCCCGCGTGTAATCAAAACCGGTTGATTGGCCCAACCCAATGTGTCCAAAGGTGGCGGTTTGATAGATGGGAAAACTGACAGCCTTGGTTTCCTCATTGAAGGCATGGGATGCATGGATACATCGAGTATCAAGATGGTCGGACACGTGCAATTCTCACTCTCGGAAACGTGGGTATCTACCCGCTATGTTGATATGAAATGAACTCTGAAGTTGTTCATGTTCACGATGTGGCACCCCCCGCCATGTCTGTCACAGGCTGCGATACGTTCTTCATTAATACCATTTAACCCACCAAATAAGTGGGATTATAGTCCTGGAGGCGCTATTCATGACTACTCTCAGCGAGCAGCTCCACAACGAGCACGCTTACCTGACCAACCTGCGACGGACGTTTCACCAGCATCCCGAGCTGGGACTCCAGGAGTTCTGGACGGCCGAGCGCATTGAGCAGGAACTCGATGTACTGGGCATTGCCCATCAGCGTGTTGGGGCCACCGGAGTTCTGGGGCTTATTGAAGGTCAACGTGCGGGTAACGGCTCGATCGCGCTGCGCGCAGATATCGACGGTCTCCCGGTTCAGGAAACCGGAGATGTTCCGTATCGCTCTCGCAACGACGGCGTCATGCACGCCTGTGGCCACGACTCCCACATCGCGGTTCTTCTCGGTGCGGCCAAAGTCCTCCAGGGCGCCCGTGGTTCCTTCGGAGGCCAGATTAAGCTGATTTTCCAGCCTGCTGAGGAGATCGGATACGGTGCGCTAGATTTTATCGACGACGGCGTGTTGGACAGCGTTGAGCGCACCTTCGGCATGCACGCCGCTTCCGACCTTCCCACCGGCACACTCGCCGCGGTAGAGGGACTCAACTTCGCCGCCGTTGATCACTTCACCATTACCGTGCGCGGCAAGGGAGCCCACGTCTCACGTCCGAACCTCGGAGCGGATGCTCTCTACATCGCGAGCAGCATCGTCGTTGCCGTTCAGGCACTTGTTGCGCGCCGCACCAACCCGGTTGAACCGGTGGTCATCGGCATCGGTAAGTTCCACGCCGGGACCACCTACAATGCGCTGGCGGAAACCGCGGAAATTGAGGGCACCACGCGCACCGTCACCGCCGCCACGCGGGTGCAGGTACACGAGGACATCATCAATCTCGCACGCCAGACGGCAAGCGTTTTTGGAGCTGAGATCGATGTGGCCTGGCGTGACCTCACCCCGGCGGTGATTAATCCAGCGGACGTTACCGCAGAAGTGGCGGCGGTTGCACGGACGATCGCGGGCGCCGTCGTCGTCACGGAACGTCCCTATTCGCTTGGAGGGGACAATTTCGCTGAACTGCAGCAACGCGTACCGGGGGTGTACGCATACTTTGGTACCGGCAATCCGGACGTCCCCAACACCCAGAACTCGCATCACAACGGGAATTTTGACCTGGATGAGGCCGCGCTTCCAGTGGCTGCCTCCCTCTACGCCGAGTACGCGCTGTGGTGGCTGACGGAGGGTAGGTATCACCATGAGTGAGGAAACCGTGGTCACTGAAACTCTTACAGGCGAAGCTCCCATCATTGATATTCGGGGTGTCTCCAAGACGTTCCGCTCGGCCGCGTCCCTTTGAGTGGTGGAAATTCACATCACCAGTGCAAGGGTCAGTAGCAGTAGTTTAGGCCGCGTTCAGTTCAGTGAACACCACCTCCCCGGGCTGCGGGGCGAGGAGTTTCATGGAGTGCTCGCTGAAGTAGCGGCGGTCGGCGGATTCCCATTCGTCGTGCTGCTCGATCAGCACGTGCCCGGTCAGACGCAGGAGCGCGTCGGGGTTGGGGAACGTGCCGACCACGTTCGTTCTCCGCTTGATCTCCTTGTTCAGGCGTTCCAGCGGGTTCGTCGACCAGATCTGCTGCCAATGCGCAGATGGGAACTCCGTGAACGCGAGGAGATCGTCCCGGGCGTTCTCGAGCATGTCAGCGGCCACGGGATGGGATTTCTGCAGCAGCGCGATGACCTCGGCGAACTGCGCGTGCACGAGTTCTCTCTTACCTCGCGGCACGAAGATCGTACGAATGATCGCCGCGACCATGGGGCCTGCGACCTTCGGCACCCGGGCGAGGACATTGCGCATGAAATGCACGCGGCATCTCTGCCAGGCGGCTCCTTGGAACGCAACCTGGATCGCGTTTACGAGGCCGGCGTGCGCGTCGCTGATGACGAGCTGCACTCCGGACAAGCCCCGGGCTTTGAGATCACGGAAGAACTCGGTCCAGAACGGCTCCGATTCCGTGTCACCGACCTGGAAACCGAGCACCTGCCGTCTGCCGTCGGCTGCGACACCGATCGCGACCACGACCGCCTGGGACACGACGCGTTTCCCGACGCGGGCTTTGCAGTAGGTCGCATCGACGAACACATACGGATACGCCGTCTCCGACAGTGCCCGGGCCTGGAACTCGGTGATGTCCTCGTCAAGATCGGCGCAGATGCGCGACACTGCGGACTTCGAGATTCCCGTGTCCGCGCCGAGTGCTTTGACAAGGTCATCGACCTTCCTCGTCGAGACCCCGTGCACGTAGGCTTCCATCACGACCGCGAACAAGGCCTGATCGACGCGGCGACGCCGTTCGAGGAGCGAGGGGAAGAACGACCCCTGGCGGAGTTTGGGGATACGCAGATCGAGATCCCCGGCAGTCGTGGTGAGGGTGCGGGAGCGGGAGCCGTTGCGCTGCGTCGTCCGGTCAGTCGAGCGTTCGTAGGGGGCCGCGCCGATCACGGTCTCGGCTTCGGCGTTAATGAGTTCCTGAAAAGCGCGCTGGGTGAGGAGCCGGATACGTTCGGTGGTGTCGGAGAGTTCGAGTTCCTTCAAGAGCTCGATCAGGGCAGACTGGTTCAGAGCCATCGTGCGATGTGTCCTTCCGTTGAGATCAGTAGAGAGTTCTCACTGACCATCGCACGATGGCTCGCTTGTCGTTCAGGACGACACACGGGCTTCAGGATTTACACCACCCACAGGGACGCGGCCTGTAGATCCAGCGGACACGCATTCACACATCAGCGCCCACTCACCTACGCACGAGCCCACCTACGCACGAGCCCCAGCCCACTCACCTGCAAATCTGCCTACATGCAACCCCAGCTAATCAAAGGACTAGAAAGACTCCATCTTCGCGAAGAAGGTCACCATTTCATCCCGCTAGGACGCAGGGCACAGAGTTTCTCGGTTTTGTAATGTCACTATGGTGGCATGGCGTCAAAGATTCCAGTGCCTGCTGACCTTCCACAGCAGGCCGCAGCAACCTCCCCGGAGCGGCCGTGGCCGCTCCGTCTGTTGTCTGCAAAAATCAAGGAATACGTAGCCGCAATGTCCCGACTGTGGGTCGAGGGCGAAGTTATTACGTTGCAGCGCCGTCCCGGCGCAAAGGTTCAATTCCTCACCTTACGTGACATGGAAGTCAACAATTCCATCACTGTCAAGATCATGACATTCCTCCTGCCGGATTCGGTGCAGCCCGGCAGCCGCGTCGTCGTCTGTGCCAAACCAGATTTCTACGAGGGCAACGGCGCTCTCTCGCTCTGGGCGGACGAAATTCGCCCAGTAGGCCTCGGTGATATCCTCGCTCGCATTGAACTTCTCAAGAAGCAGTTGGCCACCGAAGGGCTCTTCGATCCCCGCCGCAAGCGCCCGCTTCCCTTCCTCCCCCGCACAATCGGCCTCATCTGCGGCCGGAACACCAAGGCGAAAGAAGATGTCGAGGTCAATGCCGCGGGGCGCTGGCCCGCCGTCGCTTTTTCTACACTTGAGGTTCAGGTCCAGGGCAACGGGGCCGTCGAGGCGATGCTCGGCGCCCTCGCCACGCTGGACGCCGACCCAGAGGTAGATGTCATCGTCTTCGCCCGCGGCGGTGGAAGCGTCGAGGATCTACTCTCCTTCTCTGACGAGCGTCTCATCCGCGCCGTCGCTGCCGCCACCACACCCATTGTGTCCGCAATCGGCCACGAAGGCGATAACCCACTCCTCGATTTTGTGGCGGATCTTCGTGCTTCCACACCTACGGATGCCGCTAAGCGCATCGTTCCGGACGTTGCCGAAGAGTCCGCCGGGATAGCCGAAGCTCTGGGCCGAGGCCGGCGCGCCGCCGTCGCCCGTCTTGATTCTGCGCAAGGAGATCTCAACTCGTTGCGGGCGCGCCCAGTTCTTGCCCGGCCTCACATTATGGTGGACATGCGGCAAGATAACCTCACGATGCTTCACCAGTGGCTCATCCATCACACCAGTGCTCGGATAACCACCGCTACCGCGGAGATCGACACAGCACTCTCCCAATTACGGGCGCTCTCCCCGCAAGCAACACTGGAACGCGGATACGCCATCCTTCACAAAGATGACGGCGGCATTATCAGCAACGCGACATCCACACACCCCGGAGAACCACTACGCGCGGTACTCGCCTCAGGTTCTCTCAGCCTCACCGTCACATCCGCCCACCCGGCACCCACATCCACATCCGCCCACCCGGCAGAGACCACCCTTCACCCAGCAACTACGTCGGCTGACTTATCCGTTACTTCGGCCAGTCAAGGAGTTCGTCGTGGTTGATTCCTCGAACACCACCAACAGCCCTACTATCGAGATCGGCGAGCTCTCCTACGAGGAAGCACGCTCGCGTCTCGTTGAAATTGTGACTCGGTTGGAACAAGGATCGATTTCTCTTGAGGAGTCGCTTGCCCTCTGGGAACAGGGTGAGGCTTTGGCCCGACACTGTCAGTCCTGGCTCGACGGCGCCCGCAAACGCCTGCAAACAGCCCAAGAACAATCACTCACCAGCACCAACACCAACACCAGCACCCCCGCGGACTCCTCCACCGCTCATAAACCTGACAGTGAGGACCTACCGTGAGCTGCTTGGTTATAGGCGAAGCCCTCGTAGACATCATTCGTTCTTACGACGGCACAGTGTCACGCCATCCTGGCGGGTCGATGCTCAACGTGGCCATTGGGTTGCGCAAGCTGGGACGCACGGTTCGGCTTGTCACCGATTTTGGTCTGGACAACGACGGCGATCTACTAGCCGAGTACGCCGCATCCAACGGTTTGGAACTGTGGTTGCGGACAGATGCGGAACGCACCAATCCCACATCCTCCGCCCATGTGGATCTTCACCCCGATGGCAGTCTCTCCTACGATTTCGACTTCACGTGGGATATTCAAGACACCCCCAGCTCTGCCGCGTGCCAGCTCGATTTGGAGGTACTTGCTCCGCAAACGGTTGCTTTTGGCTCGTTCTCGACGCACATCGAGCCTGGAGCGTCAAAAGTACGGCGCTGGATCAAGCAGCTGCGGGAAAGCGCCACCATCTTTTATGATCCCAACATCCGCGCGGCACTCATTGATGATCTCTCCGAGACGCGCAAAATCGTTGATTCCTCTGTCGCCCTGTCAGATATCGTCAAGGCGTCCCTCACGGATCTTCGCACTCTTTACGGTCAGTTTGTTGACCCCGCGCAGGTTGCTCGACGATGGCTCGCATTAGGCCCCGCACTCGTCATCATCACCCGTGGCTCCGATGGAGCAGATGTCTATTCTGCACGCGGCGTGTTCAACCACCCAGCTCCCCGTGTTTCCTCGGTGGATACTGTGGGTGCGGGCGCCGCGTTCTTCGCTGCCCTCATTGACGGAATTACCCGCATCTCAATGGACGGCGCGCACAATCGCACACACCTCAGGGATATCAGCGACGCTAGCCTGTATACACTCATCGCTTACGCCTCCACTGCGGCGGCTGTCACGGTGTCGCGCGCAGGCGCTAGTCTTCCCACTCGCGGCGAACTCATTGATCATCATGAGCTGTACCAAACGAGCGGCGTGACGGGAATGCGGGCGTACTAATGTCGCGCCCACATGCGCTAATGTCGCGCCCGCATGCGGCCCAACTCTAGAGTCACACCTTTATCGCCCCAGCCTACGGTCTCGGTGAGCGTAGTCACGCAACGCGCGCAGGAAATCCGTACGGCGGAAGTCAGGCCAGAACACCTCGCAGAAATACAGTTCTGTGTGGACGGATTGCCACAGCATGAACCCACTCATGCGCTGTTCACCAGAAGTACGAATCACCAGGTCAGGATCCGGCTGGCCCTTGGTGTAGAGATGCGCGGTGATGTCGTCAAGGGAAATCGACTCGGCGACGTCGGTGATCGTCCGCCCAGCCACCGCCTCCTCACGTAGGTGTTCCCGGACGGCATCGGTAATTTCTTGCCGCCCTCCATAGCCCACGGCAATATTGACCTGCATCCCAAGTACTTCCCTCGTGCGCTCCTCGGCTCGGCGTAGACGCTCGCGTTCCACTTCGGGAAGCATCTCCAGGTTTCCGACCATCGTCAGATGCCATTTTCGAGTGTCGGCAAGCGTTTCGACGGCGTCGCAAATGATGCCAACCAGCTCTCGCAGTTCCTTCTCGTCGCGCTTGAGATTGTCCGTGGAAAGCAGCCAGAGGGTAACAATTTTGATCCCAGATTCGTGACACCACTCCAGAAACTCAGACATTCGATCCGCGCCCTTACGATGCCCATAGGCGGCAGGCTGACCGATTTCGCGCGCCCATCGCCGGTTGCCATCAAGCATGATGGCAACATGATTCGGCAATTTTGCCAAGGAAAGCCCACTAATTAGCCGCCGCTCATAGAGCCGATAAAGAAATGACGGAACCTGCACGGCTCTCCCCTCTCGTCTTTGTCACCTCAGATTAGCGGTTCATACGCAATATCATGACATTGCGTATGGAGTTTCGCTATTTTTATTCATTACTTTCAGAAAGATGATCGACGACGACGAATTCCCACCCGACGTTGGCGTGACCTCGCCTACCTCTACCCTTCAGCTCTTCCCCTTTCGAGGCGGCCGGTACGTAGAATAGTGCTGCTAGTAGCCAATATGAGTGGCACCGTCACCATTGAGGAGCACAAGATGTCCGCATCTGTTGATAATTCGCAACGTTTACAGGATGAGCACCCATCATCCACCAACAAGATTGCAAGCCGTAAGGCACGCCTGGATTCTCTACCCAAGCCGAAGGCACGCGGCTGGATCCATGCGATTACGGCCCCGCTGGCGTTGGCCAACTCAATCGTCCTCGTCGTTATGGCTCCTACCGCCATGTTGCGTGCAATGTGCGTGGTGTTTGGTATCTCCGCCGTCGTCCTCTTCGGCAACTCTGCTGTCTATCACCTGGGACGCTGGTCTGTGAAGGTACATTCAATTCTTCGCCGCATTGATCACTCAAACATCTTTTTGCTCATTGCCGGCACCTACACGCCACTCTCAGTTGCTTTGTTGCCGGGACGAACGGCGGCTCTCGTACTCGCTATCGTGTGGTCGGGTGCGCTGGGCGGCATCCTCCTTTCCGTTTTTAAGCCGACGGCGCCGCGCTGGTTGTATACACCCATGTACGTTGCTTTGGGTTGGGTAGCCATGTGGTTCCTCCCCACCTTCTGGGAGACGGGCAGCCCCTCAATTGTGTGGCTGATCATCGCCGGAGGTATCGCCTACACCATGGGTGCGGTGTGCTACGGCCTGCGCTGGCCTAACCCCTGGCCCAAAGTATGGGGATTCCACGAGTTCTTCCACACGGGAACGCTTGTTGGATATTCGTGCCACGCGGTAGCCGTGTGGATGGCCGTCATGAGCGTCGCGTAAGTGGGCGGACTGTATCAGAAGTCTATGTGAGCAAGGCAGACAACGGGTTGAGTGGGTTTGGCCCTTAGGTTGAGCTTCATCGTCGATGCGGCACAACCTTTTGATACAGCCTCATTTCCACGTCTAGGGGTTCCACCGATAGACCCACGTGTTTTCGAAGCAATCCGTTAGTATGTGATCCGAAGAGGTCCCGTTCACTGGCCGCGCAATAGGTCCGGTTAATAAAACACCTCTCCGCTGGTATCGTTGCCAGCAGAACAGCATGCCCGTCGCTGCGGGCATGATTTTTTTGCTTAGGCGCCGCATCAGCGGCCCCCACAACGTCAAAGGAGCATCCTATGGCAGAGGAGACTCAGAGCACTTGGCTCTCACCAGCTTCGTTCGCTCGTCTACAGGCCCAGCTAGAAGAGATGACCACGGTTCGCCGCGCGGAAATCGCTCAGAAAATCGAAGCCGCGCGCTCCGAAGGCGACCTCCGCGAGAATGGCGGATACCAAGCTGCTCGTGAAGAGCAGTCAAAGCTGGAAGGTCGCATCCTCGAACTAACCTACCTGCTGGAGAACGCACACGTCTCCGAGCCGCCAAGCGCAGAGGTTGTTGGTCCAGGTACCATCATCACCGCCTCTATCGCCGGGATGGAAGAGCGCTTCCTTCTGGGTTCGCGCGAAGCCGCTGAAGATATTGAGGGCATCGAGGTCTACCCGGAGGGTGCGCCACTGGGCAAGGCCATTATCGGCCTCAAAGCCGGCGATAAGACCTCATTCAAGGCTCCGAACGGTCGCAGCATTCCTGTTGACGTCCTGAAAATCGAACCTTTCGAGGGCTGAGTAGCCGCTATGTTCGTTTGGGAAGAATCAGAAAAGACAAAGATGGTCACCTTGGAAGACTCTCTTCCAGGAAGCGATACGCCGGTTCTCTCAGAGCCACGTCTTCACCTCGTTTTGGGAACCGAGATTCTCGCGGATCCCCAAGATGATCAGGAGGTTATCTACCTCGCCTCCGGTTGTTTTTGGGGCGGGGAAAAGCTGGCATGGGAGCTGGGAGCAGATTCCACCGCCGTCGGCTACATGGGTGGTTTTACTCCGAATCCCACCTATGAAGAGGTGTGCACGGGGCTTACCGGTCAGGCAGAGACCGTTCGCGTTCTCTACACCCCCGCCAAGCTAAGTACCGAGAAGCTGTTGCAGGCATTCTTTGAGTCTCACGACCCAACAGCCTTCAACCGTCAGGGCGGGGATATCGGAACCCAGTACCGCTCAGCGATCTTCACCACGACGCAGTCCCAGGAAGATATCGCGCACGCGATGGTCGAGGGATATCAGAAGGTTCTTACCGAAGCCGGGCAAGGTGAGATCGTCACTCAGATTCTCTCCGTCCTGGTCTCCGGCCCCTTCTACCCAGCTGAGGACTACCACCAGCAGTACCTGGCGAAGAATCCGGGCGGGTACCAGTGCCATGCGCGTACCGGGGTGGCGTGTCCGCTTCCCGGATCGGGCCCGCTGGGCACGTCCAACTAGTAGTACTAACTTTCTCCAGGTTGCACCGTGACTTGCTGTATCCATCAGTACACGAGGTGATCCGCGACAGAAGTGGTCCGACGACGACGTATGCTCACGTCGTCGGGCCACTTTCGTATGTCAGTGAGCGCAACTACTCGGCACCCACATAACGGGCCAGGTACTCACCCGTACGTGTGGAACGATCCGCAACCAACTGGGCCGGGGTTCCCTCGAAGATAACCCTGCCGCCGTCGCGCCCGGCTCCCGGCCCCATATCGATAATCCAATCCGCGTGCGCCATGACGGCCTGATGGTGTTCAATGACGATGACGGACTTTCCCGAATCCACAAGGTGATCAAGGAGTCCGAGCAGTTGCTCGACGTCGGCGAGGTGAAGGCCGGTGGTCGGCTCGTCAAGAACGTAGATCCCGCCCTTCTCTGCCATGTGCGTGGCCAACTTAAGACGTTGGCGCTCGCCGCCGGAGAGAGTGGTGAGCGGCTGGCCCAAGCTGAGGTAGCCAAGGCCGACGTCGTGCAGGCGCTGCAGAATCTTCTGAGCCGCCAGGATCTTGCTCTCTCCTGCGGAGAAGAAGTCCAGGGCTTGGTCGATCGGCATGGCGAGCACCTCGCTGATGTCCTTGCCACCGAAGTGATAGTTGAGCACATCCGGTTCGAAGCGGCGGCCTTCACACACCTCGCAGGTGGTGGAGACGCTCGCCATCATGCCCAGATCGGTGTAGATGAGCCCGGCGCCCTTACAGTTCTGGCAGGCACCTTCGGAGTTGGCCGAGAATAGTGCGGGCTTGACCCCGTTGGCCTTGGCAAACGCCTTACGGATCGGCTCCAGCAGACTCGTGTAGGTGGCAGGATTCGAGCGCCGCGAACCCTTGATGGCGGTCTGATCTACCGAGATCACCTCACTGCCCTTGGGAAGGGAACCGTGCATCAGTGAACTCTTGCCCGAACCAGCCACGCCCGTTACCACGGTAAGTACACCGAGGGGAACATCCACACTCACATCCTGCAAGTTATGGGTGGTGGCATTCGCAATATGGAGATGGTTGGTGGCGCGGCGGACGCTGTTCTTAAGCTGCACGCGGTCGGCGAAGTGGCGGCCCGTTAGGGTGTCGGATTCCTTGAGCTCCGCCACGCTGCCCTCGAAGCAGATCTCGCCGCCGCCACTTCCGGCGCGTGGGCCGAGATCAATGACATGGTCGGCGATGGCGATGGTCTCCGGCTTGTGCTCCACCACCAGCACCGTGTTGCCCTTATCGCGCAGCTTGAGAAGCAACTCGTTCATGTGCTGGATGTCGTGTGGGTGAAGCCCCACCGTGGGCTCGTCGAAAACATAGGTGACGTCTGTGAGAGAGCTACCCAGATGCTTGATCATCTTGGTGCGCTGGGCCTCACCACCGGAGAGTGAACCCGCCGGACGGTTGAGGGAGAGGTAACCCAGGCCAATATCCACAAAGGAATCGAGGGTATCGGTGAGCCCCGCCAGAAGCGGTGCAACCGTCGGATCTTCGATACCTTTGATCCACTCGGCAAGATCGCTGATCTGCATCGAGGTAGCATCGGCGATAGAGATACCCGCGACCTTCGAGGCGCGCGCACCTTCACACAACCTGGTACCCTCACACGACGGGCAGGTTTTGAAGGTCACCGCGCGTTCGACAAACGCGCGGTTGGCTGGCTGCAAGGATTCCACATCCTTGGAAAACAGCGACTTTCGCAGGCGTGGGATAAGCCCCTCATAGGTGAGGTTCATGTTCTGGAACTTGATCTTCTGGGTCTCGGCATAGAGAAGGTGATGGAGTTCCCTCTCACCAAACTTCTCGATCGGCTTGTCCGGATCCACTAGGCCAGAGGAAGCATAGATCTTCCAGTTCCAGCCGTCCTTCTTGTACCCGGGGATCTTGAAAGGATCCTCGTTGAGTGACTTCGCACCGTCATAAACCTCGCTGAGGTCGATATCGTTGACGCGCCCCATACCTTCACATTCAGGGCACATCCCTCCAAGAGAAACAAAGCTCTTCTTCGCGGGCTGGGTCTTATCTCCACGATCCACCTTGAAAGCGCCGGTACCACTCACCGTAGGGACATTGAACGAGAACGCCTGCGGTGGACCGTAGTAGGGCCGGCCGAGACGCGAGAAAAGAATACGTAGCATCGCGTACACATCGGTGGCGGTGCCCACGGTGGAGCGCGGGTTTGTACCCATACTCTCCTGATCTACGATGATCGCCGTGGTGATCCCTTCCAAATGGTCCACTTCGGGCCGATCAAGAGTAGGCATAAATCCCTGCACGAAGGCCGAATAGGTCTCGTTGATCATGCGCTGAGACTCAGCGGCGATGGTATCAAACACCAGCGAACTCTTTCCCGAGCCCGACACTCCGGTAAACACTGTGAGCCGCCGCTTGGGGATGTCTACGCTAATGTTCTTCAGGTTGTTCTCACGCGCCCCACGAACCTGAATGGTGTCGTGGCGATCGGCGAGGGGCAGGAGATTGTCGCTTGTCTGAGTGTGCAAAGTGCCCGCCTTGTCTAGTGGAAGCCTCCGCTCTCGCTGATGCGAGACGAGAGGAACGAGAGTACTCGAGAGCGGCTCACCCACACAAGAGTTCTCTGCGCTTAGACTTGAAGAATCATCTACGAGAGGATTTTCATGGCAGTCACACTTCCCGAGGTCGCCGGCGAATTTGGCGAGAACCCGGTACTTACGTTCCCGGAGAGCCCCGCTCCCAGCGGGCTGCACGTCTCCGTTCTCAAGGAAGGCACCGGCCCCACCGTTCAGGCTGGCCGCGAGATCGAAGTTAACTACCACGGCCAGATTTGGGGTGGCGGACTCTTCGATTCTTCCTTCCTGCGCGGAGCTCCGGCATCCTTCCCAATCGGAGTGGGCATGGTCATCCAAGGCTGGGACCAGGGCATTGTAGGTAAGAATGTGGGATCACGCCTGCTCATCTCCATCCCACCGGAGAAGGGCTACGGTCTGGGTGGCCACCCCGGAGCCGGAATCAAAGGAACGGATACGCTGGTATTCGTCGTCGACATTCTGGGAATGAAGTAAAACACGGCAAACAAAGCGGGCCGAGTATGCCACAT
>RRZU012567837.1_pt1 | contig 13500 bp, 9 predicted proteins | sample 2165561 | NCBI WGS metagenome assembly RRZU01 (sample SAMN10456909, study PRJNA506462) | wastewater metagenome | isolation source: wastewater sludge | place: USA: Moscow, Idaho
CAACGATCGTACTGCTCTGGTCGTTCATCAACTTACCCATATCGCGCAATTTCTCCATTCCGCAAAGGGCGTAATCAAAGGCCTTGGGAGATAAGCCTAGCGAAGCAAGATTTAATCTGTCGTAGATCATGGCAGCGGAACCCAGGGAAGCGCCGATCTCCCTTTCTGACAAATCTGCACGACCGGTTTCAGCTGAATAATGATGCAGGGTTTCATTGGCAAATGCAACGGGCAAAGCCATGGTAAATGTGAAAAGCGCGGTGAGGAACACACAGAACTTTCCCCATGAGATGTTTTTCTTTGTCATGCCTGATAGGTGGGTTAGGTTTGGTAGAGGTTAGGCTATACGAAGAGGTTTAGGTGCTTGAATTAGTGGTTTGGTTAGCTATTACAAAACAAAAATACATCACAGAATCCCCGATTCCTGAGGGATTCTGTTAAGGTTTATTCAATATTCAGTAGAACGAAAAATGAGCAGGTTTATTGCATGTAGTCAGCTAATTACGTATTCGGAGCGGCCTATATAATTAATCGATTGAAAGACGTGATCTTAGGTCAGAAATTGTTGCACGAGGTATCCTTCATAGCTGGCTGGTCAATTCATATCCAGCAAAAACTCTTTCAGTTTAATTGTTTCTGCCTGCATTCCAACGGCTGTTTCTTCTTTGTTCATGATCTGCTTTACCTGATCTGGCAGGTCGATCGTACGGTCAATGATCGGTTCCACAACGTCAAAGAATTTAACCGGGTGTGCCGTTTCCAAAAAAATTCCTTTTTGTCCGGGATGCGCCTGGAGGAAATCCCGTAAGGCAAGATAGCCTACCGCCCCATGCGGGTCGGCCAGGTAATGGTGATCCTTATATAGTTCGAATATGGCAGCTTCCGTTTGTGAATCTGAATATGAGGATGCGGACAAAACTGACGGTAAGTCAACTATATTACCGGAAAAAAGTTGGCGGATGCGCACAAAATTACTTGGATCACCCACATCCATGGCGTTAGAAATGGTTGCAACAGCTTTCCTTGGTTCATATTTGCCCGACTGCATATACCGGGCCAGCACATCATTGGCATTACAAGCCGCTATGAAATGAGGTATGGGTAAGCCGGATTGACGGGCCAGTAATCCGGCGCAAATATTACCAACATTGCCACTGGGCACCGATATGACCGGAGGAACCTCCTTGAATGCCCATTGCTTCCAGGCAAAGAAATAGAAAAATTGCTGCGGTAACCAGCGGGCCACATTGATGGAATTGGCTGAGGTCAGAAATAGTGCCTTTTTCAGTTCTTCATCCATAAAGGCCTCTTTGACCATACGCTGGCAATCATCAAAGGTTCCATTGACGGCTATGGTACGGATATTTCCGCCATAGGTTGTCAGTTGCTTTTCCTGCACCCGGCTCACTTTCCCTTTAGGATAGAGTATGACAACCTGCACACCATCGATCCCAAAGAAACCGTCGGCCACAGCACCGCCTGTATCGCCGGATGTTGCCACCAAAACGGTCACCTTCCTGTTCATGTCCTGCACAAAATATCCAAGGCAACGGCTCATGAAACGGGCCCCGATATCTTTAAATGCAAGCGTATTTCCGTGAAATAACTCCAACGAATAGACGCTATCAGTGACCCTGATCAACGGAATGGGAAAATTGACCGTTTCCGAAACTATCCGAAAAAGGACTTCTTCGGGTATGGTATCACCGGTATATGGCCGGATGGCCCTGAAGGCGATCTCTTCATTGGAAAATCGTTCGATTTCCTGAAAATAGGATGGTTCATCAAACGGAATATGCTCAGGAAAATACAAGCCTTTGTCCGGCGCCTGGCCCAGAATGGTGGCTTCGCGGAAATCAACCCATGGCGATTGATGATTGGTACTGAAGAATCGCATCAGGAATCAAATATTTGAGAAGGCCTGTAACTCAGGCCCGTTGAGGATTTGACGGATCATTTTCCGCTTTTCAGCCTTCCCTTGATGAACAGGCTGTTGATACTTTTATTTTCATACGCGTTCCGGATGGCTACTGCAAAAAGTTCATCGGCAGAAACCACTTTGATCTTCTTGCAAAGAGGTTTGACGGGTATGGTATCGCTGACAACCAGTTCCTCGAGCACACTGTTATCAATATTCTGGTAAGCATTCCCGCTGAGCACCGGATGAGTACACATGGCCCTGACACTCCTGGCCCCTTTTTCCATCATAAGACCGGCGCTTTTTGCCAGGGTGCCTCCGGTGTCGCAAATATCATCTATGAGTACAATATCCCTGTCGGTAACATCTCCGATGACAACCATACTGGCGATCTCATTGGCACGCTTTCGGTGTTTATCGCAAATGACCATATCACATTCAAAGAAGGAGGCGATCTCGCGTATCCGGTTTGCACTGCCCACATCAGGGGCGGCGAATGTGAGGTTTTGCAGATTCAGGCTCTCTATATAAGGAATGAAAATAGCTGATGAATCAAGGTGATCGACGGGTATGTCAAAATAGCCTTGTATTTGGGGCGCATGAAGGTCCATGGTAACCACGCGGTCGGCACCTGCTGCAGTAAGCATATTGGCCACCAATTTAGACCCAATGGCCACCCGGGGCTTATCCTTCCTGTCTTGCCGCGCATAACCATAATAGGGAATAACGGCAATGACCTTATAAGCGGAAGCTCTTTTAGCGGCATCGATCATCAACAATAATTCCATCAGGTTTTCGGCGGGCGCAAATGTACTCTGGATCAGGAAAACAAAACGGCCACGGATACTTTCCATAAACTCGACTCCAATTTCCCCATCACTGAAACGATGGACCTTTACTTTACCCAGGGGTTCGCCGAATTTTTTGGCAATCTTTTCCGCCAGGTATTCTGAACCTGTACCGGAAAAGATCTTTGCATTCGATTCCATAAATATTGAGATAGGTGTTGATGAATATGCCCGGTGAAAATACTGACTCCCTGCGGTTGATCGACCGGAACCGGTAGCGAAAATACAGTTAGTTTAGTTCATTGAATGAGATTGGTATGGAAAAAATTGAAAAGAAATTTCAGTCTATCAAAACCTGGTCTTCCGGAGACAGGCCCAGGGAAAAAATGTTACAAAAAGGAGCGGCTTCACTCAGTCATGCAGAACTGTTGGCCATACTCATCCACCATGGCACCCGGGACAGAACGGCATTGGACCTTGCGAAGGAATTACTGAACCTGGGCCGCCAGAACCTGGACGAACTGGGGAAGCTGAGCTTACGCGACATACAACAGGTCAGGGGTATCGGCCAGGCCAAAGCCGTAGTTATTGCGGCAGCCCTTGAACTGGGCAGACGAAGGTTCGGCTCCGATAAGCTCGATAAAGTTCTGGTACGCAGCAGCACCGAAATGGCTTCTTACCTGAAAGTATACCTGCAAGACCTGAATTATGAGGTGTTCGCTGTAGTGTACCTGAACCAGGCCAATAAGATCAAACATGTAGAGATCATCAGCCAGGGAGGTATTACCGGCACCGTTGCAGACCCCAGGATCATCCTTCGTAAAGCACTGGAAGAAAAAGCCACTTCCATTGTATTATGCCATAACCACCCGTCTGGCAACCTGAATCCCAGCCAGGCAGACAAAGAGATCACCGAAAAGATCAAACAGGCTGCGTCTTACCTGGATATCCGTGTACTGGATCATATTATCGTCAGTGATGAAGGATATTACAGTTTTGCGGATGAGGGGGTGTTGTGAGGAGGAAGGGTACTTAGTACTTAGTGCTTAGTGTTTAGTGCTTAGTGCTTAGTGCATCAATATTATTAATTATGAACCAGGGTATTAAAATAGGGATCAATGATTGCTTATTCATCAATGCCATTTAATTCGCTTCAGGCCAGTAAATAAAATAGTTCAACTGTAATCATGAACGTTGTAAATCGATTTGAAGATTTGATTGTATGGCAGAAAGCCAGACTTTGCTGCCAGAAAATTTTCGTAATTACATCTAGCGGTGAATTCGCAAGAGATTTTACTTTAAAGGACCAGATTAACCGATCTGCCGGCTCGGTTATGGACAATATTGCAGAAGGTTTCGGCCGAAAAGGAAAAAAAGAATTAATTCAGTTCCTTTTCATAGCAAAAGGATCGGCCATTGAAACAAAATCCCAATTATACAGAGCCAAAGACCGTTGCTACATAACAGAAAATTGTATGCGTGAACTATTTGAATTATTGGACCAGGTTTTGAAAATGATTTACAGCCTGGTGAAAAAATTACAATTCAAGCTCAATAATTGAAACGCACAAAATCACTTAGTAATTAGTGATTAGTTCTTAGTGCTTAGTGGTTAGTGCTTAGTGATTAGTGCATAGTACTTAGTACTAACTTACGCCTGTCCCGGAGGACCTCCGAAAGTAAACGGTATTTCAACCGATTCCATGTCCTGGATCGCCCCATTGGCAGATTCAAACTTCTTGATGTTATCCATCATGGCTTTCATGAACCTCTTGGCATGGAAGGGTGTCAGGATAATCCTGTTTTTTACTTTACTCTTGGGTGTACCAGGCATGACATTAACAAAGTCGATGACAAACTCCGCATGACTGTGAGTGATGATGGCCAGGTTAGCATAAGAACCTTCAGCAACTTCCTCGCTGATCTCAATATTCAACTGGTTCTCGGGTGGTTTTTGGTCAGGCATTTGATATTTATTTTGTATTCAACAATGCGAAAATTTCTTTCAGAGCCAATTCCGTATTCTTCTCAAAATCCTCCTTATTGAGGATCTCCGTCAGGTCTGCTATATCTTTAAATTCTGCTTTGATCGCTTTCGACGAAAGCCTTAATTTCTTTAATCCGGGTTTTGCATTATCCGAATAATAATAATCCACCAGCAGGTCGAATTGACGCAAATCGGATTGTACATAATTGGTAGACACGTATCCCAATGTAGAAGTATATGATTTATACAATGAAAACCTTGGGCCGCCGTATACCACTTGCATAAACAACTTCCTGGATGGATCTTTCAATGTGCCATTGATGAAATTCAACACTTGTGTGCCTGATTTGTCATTAACAAACAATTCAAAAGAATCAACTTCTTTTAATGCCATGACCAATTCTTTATCCTGGCCCTGCTGGAGAACATGTACCTGCTGATTATATGTATTATAGCTTATCGTGGCAGATTCCGCCTTCTCTTTTGGAGTATAAATATTCCCTTTTTGGTTGCCTCCGTATAAAAAGGATGTACCGGTCACTTTAAAATTACCGATCTGTTGAAAAGTCCCCTCCCCGCTTTTTTCCAGCAAAATGCGCTGGTAAGAGATGGCAGGATCGGAATAACTCAATTGTTGCGCAGTGGCTGAAAAAGCCATTAATGCCACTGTGGTTATAATGCATATCCTTTTCATGAGCATAAGTATTTGAATGAAGATAATGAAACCATAAACTTAGGAATAATCGGTGAAAAAAAGGCCGCTATATAATAGCGGCCCTTTTATATAAGTTGGCATTATTGATTACCTGGGACCAACATAGGTCAGGGTATCAAAGAAAGCCCTCAGCGGGTTGTTGTTGTAATTCCAGGACACATAGATGGTCTTTGTGCTGGCATCGTAACGGCTTACACCGCTTCCGGCTCCTGTGAACATGGTGATCGGCGGGCCACCTGCACCTACGTTGTAAACGTTGGTAACCAGGTCGGTAGTGCCGTCAAACACGATAACGGGCTGAACAGCAGGGCCATACCAGCTCACAGAGTTGTTAGGACCTACGCCGATCGGGTGACCGAAATCGTCTACGTCAGGCCAGAAAAAAATGTCTGATGTAGGACCGTAAGTAACCATGTGCATTTCCACTTCATACGGGAAGGTGTATGGTACGCGGTTGTGATAACCACGCAGGGTGTAAATACCATCATATTTGTTTTTCAGGCCGATGGAGATCAACAGTTTGTTCTGGTTTGAAGACAGCACATAACCAGCGTCAGCTGAAGAAATCTTGATACCGATACCATAGGTCTCATTAGCACTCAGGGCTGCGGTGGTTGGAATAGTGATCGGCACATTCACCTGCTTGGCTCCTTTCGGAATCACGAAAGTGGCGGAAGGCAGGGTGAAATCAGTTCCTTCCTGCAGGGCGATGATGCTGGTACCGTTTTCGGTGTTGTAGTCGTCAACGATCGCTTCATCGATGGCCACTGTAACGGTGATGTCGTTCGGGGCTGGATTGGCCGCGAAAAGCATGATCACCGCCTGGTTATCGATCACTTGCGGATCGGGAGACAGGTCAAGGCCGAGGTTCACCTTAAAGGTCACCCCTTTATGGAAGCCGATACCGGCAGGAGAATTGTCTGCACCGTTGATGCCATACTCGTTATTCTCGAATCCCTTGTCTTTCAGGCAACCTGTCGTAGCGATCAGTGTTGCACCGAGAAGGAATGAAAAGAATTTTATTTTTTTCATGTTTTAGTCTGTTTTGTTTTTAATTAATTACGATCCCAGAAGATTTTGCTGGTAAATGCGTTGATAGTTCCTTCGGCACCTACGTTACCTGCGTTATACAGGTATTCTGCCTGGGGATACAACAAACGAACTGGTAATTCCTGATCAGCAGGTACACCCGGAGCAACTGAAATAGCCGGACCAGGATCGTAACCAACAGAAGAACCATATTCAAAATGATTAACAGTTGAAGAGAAATCAACACGACGGAAGTCTGTGTAAACTTCAAAAGGAGCGATAGCATTCAGAGCGAACCATTTTTGAGAGATGATGGTGAACAATCCGCCTGGTGCACCGCCAAACCTTGAAGCGGCATCATAATCAACGTCGGCATAAGTAGCGTTACCGGCAATGTATGAGTTAGCAGCGGCAGCTGTAGAACCCACCATCACGAAAGAAGCACGGATACCGTTAGCCAGGGTAGCTTTTGCATCACCAGACATTTTACCACGGTGCATGGCTTCAGCCTGCAGGAAATAGGATTCCGCAGCGCTCATGATCCAGCAAGCGGCAGTAGCACCCCTTGTAACACCAGGTCCGATACCGGCCAGTGTAGCAGCAGCGTTTTCAGTAATCGGTAATGCGCCATAAGCAACACCCCTCATACCTTGTGATCCGGCAACATAAAAACGTGCTTGCCTTGGATCGGCATTGTAATCATAATAATCAATACCCCATGCATTCGCTTTGTAATAAACTGAGTTGGCTGTAGCAGAACCATTATTGTCTGATACATACAGGTTATAGAACGGGTTCCTCTTATCATTCTGATAGCCGGGTTGTACTTCAGCATCAAAATCCATGTAACCGCTGCCTTCAGCATCAATCTTGGCCAGTTCGGCATCGATCAGGGCTTCGTCAACGTATGAGTTAGGAGTACCAACCGTACCGGCAGGATTAGAACCAACACCACCGTTCATCAGGTGAACCAGCAGGCGCAGTTTAACTGTATTGCCAAATTTGGCCCACAGTTCCTTTTGCTCGTAAGGCGTGTTTTGAAAAGCGGCACTGGTAGTACCAAACATTACGTCATCCGTTCCGATAGATTTGTTTGGACCAGATGCGTTGAGGTCTGCATTTTTAATTTGAGCAATACCGGTATCGATTTGAGCGAGGAGATCTTTGTAGATATCCAGGCCTTTGTCATATTTCGGTGTACTGTTGCTGGCGCCTTTCAATGCTTCTGAATAAGGAGCATTGTTGTACAGGTCAACCAGGATAGCTGAATTGTGTGCTTTCATGATGCGGGCGATACCTGCATAGAAATCGGCACCTGCTTTTTCAGCAGATATACGCATTACTTCATAATCGTAGTTCACGTCATACACAGCAGACCAGATCTGAGCCTGGAAGCTGGTAGTCAGTGTATACGTTTCTTCCTGCGTATTGGGAGCATACGTACCAGACCTGGCCCAGTATCCCATGTAATTTTGCAGCCATCCCCAGTTACGGGCCACCAAACGGGCCGTGTTGTTCTGGGCAGAAGGCAGAATTACATTATACACGATTGTACTATCTGTAGCCTGGTTAGGGTTCTGATTAATATTAAACGCTTCTTTCTTACAACTTGCAGCTCCAGCAACCAGTAATATGGCGATGGAAAGTTGTGCTGTTATCTTTTTCATGTTCATATTGATCTAGGTTGTTTAATTAAAAGTTTAAGGTCACGTTAGCACCAAAGATCCTTGTCGGTGGGTTGTTATCACGAGTGTTTACACCCTGGGCATTTCCTGTACCAGTTGAAAACTCGGGATCAGTCCACTGATTGGTCTTAGGCAGCCATGTGAACAGGTTCCTGCCTGTGATGGCGATAGAAGCACCTTTGATACCTTTCTTACCGAACAGATCAGTTGGGAAGGTGTAGCTCAGAGCTACTTCCCTCAACTTCCAGAATGCAGCGCTGCACAGGTAGTTGGCGTCGATATCGGTATTGTATGCACCTTGTGACCAGAAACCATAACCACCGCTTTGAGTATATACGCTAGTGTTAGCTTCGTATACTTTCGGTGAAGTTTCGATAACAGAGTTCGGGAAAATAAATGGCTGACGGTTGTTGGTACCAGACCTGTAAGAGATACCAGAGAAGTCCATATCAGATCCGATATCAGAGAAGATCTGGTTACCGCTCCTGTAATCAGCAACAGCGCTCAAAGTCAAACCTTTCCAGTTTACACTGAGGTTCAGACCGAGGATGTGCTTAGGAATTGTGCGACCAAACTTCTTGGCAACAGGATCCAGTGAAGGCATACCTGTACGGCCATCAACGATCACACGACCCAGTGAGTCACGCAGGTAATCGGTCAGTTTGAATGTGTAAGCGGGGTAACCTACGATAGCGAAGTTACCGTTTCCGATACCCAGTTCATCCACACCTTCGATGATGCGGTTAACTTTATTATCCTGGTATGTGTAGTTGATTTTGAAATCGATGTTTACATTTTTGATCTTCACCAGCGGAGTCAATTTCAGATCGAATTCAACACCTTTGTTGGTGAAATCGGCTGCGTTCAACAGGGCGTTAGGATAACCTGTAGAAGAAGAGAACGCAACAGTGATCATCTGGTTGGTATTCTTTTGCTGGTAAACGGTAGCTTCCAGGTTGATCCTGTTTTTCAGGAAAGCAACTTCGATACCGGCTTCAGCATTCTTTACGAATTCTGGTTCGTAAGTGGCGCGACGCAGTGTATTGTCAGCAGAGAAACCTAAGAGCTGTCCGTAAGGGAAACCGTTAACCTGAGAATAAGTATTTTCCAGGCTGTAAACACCGAGGTTTACGTTACCGGTTTTAGACAGCGCACCACGTACTTTCAGGTAAGAAAGCACATTGCTGTTTTTCAGGCTGGAGATCGCTTCAGTCAGAACGATTGAAGCACTTACGCCTGGATAGAAATAATTGATTTTAGAGAAATCGTAGTTGTAAGGATTAGCCAAACGACTATCAATATCATTGCTACCGGTAACTTCCAGGAATGCCCAGTTGTTATAACCGACAGAGAATTTACCGAAGAACCTTTCCAGCCTTGATTTGCTGTTAGATTCACCAGCGCCTGGTTCACCTTTCCTTACACTTACGTTGAATACGGCGGGGATACCCAGGTTAGAAGATGAAACCTGTGTGCTCTTCGCGTTAGTTTCGCGGAATGACTGACCCAATAAGGCGTCAAAACGGAACTTACCATATTCTTTACGTAAAGTAGCGAAAATTTCAGAGTTCAAACGGCTGCTATAGCTTGATCCGTCGATAACGGCAGAAGGAATGTCACCGGTTTGGGCAACAGACTTACCGCTATTCTTAGCAAACAGGCTGTATTGCAGTGCACCCTGGGTAGCTTTGAAGCTTCCGCCTGAGTAAGTGGCACCCAAACGGTAAGTCAAACCGATCCATGAAGCGATTTTATAGTTGAATTCGAGGCTTCCAACCAGATCGTCAGAACGACCTTTGTTACGGAAGTTGTCAACAGCCCAGTAAGGGTTGTAGTAGTAGTCATTATAATATCCATCAGGGCTGGAGAAGAAATCAGATTTCCAGTTTTTGTATTTGGTGATGGGTATCTGCATCGGTGTGTTGATCAGGTTCCAGTAAGGACTGTAGTCACGGCCATTACCGAAGCTGTTACCGGCATTTACGTTATAGTTACCTTGTGTGTACTGAACATTGAAGGTAGCTTTGATCTTGCTGTTGAATTCTTTTACAGAACTCAGGTGAACGGAGATCCTTTTGTTCACATCTTTCGGCATAACACCTTTGATGTCAACATTCTGGAAGCTCAGATAGAAGTCACCTGCAGAGAAAGACAGGTCGGTCTGATTGGTCAGACCCGTGTTCCAGAACTTTTTCTTTTCTTGCGGACGGGCTTCGTACGTTACTTTTTCCTGGATACCACCGGGGCCATCACGACCGATCTGACGTAGTGAACCGTCGAATGCGTCGCCATAACCCTGGTTTTCAATTGGGTCATACACACCATTGAAGAATTGGTCTTCTGAAGAACCTGAACCGAACTTAGACTGGAACAAAGGCATGAAAGAAACCCTTTCCAGCTGAGTGGTATGGCTCAGTGTTACCTGAGGACTGCTCTTAGAACCCCTCTTGGTAGTGATCACGATAGCACCGTTCACACCATCAGGACCATAGATAGCTGTAGATGAAGATGATTTCAGGATCGTTACATCGGCAATATCATTCGGGTTGATCGTAGAGATCAGGCCGAGTGAAATGGGCACACCATCCAGGATCAGCATCGGCTGGTTGTTACCCGTCAGTGAACGGATACCACGCAGCGTGATCCTTGTGTCGGCGAATACACCGTTGTTAACAGTCTGGATGTTCAAACCGGATACTTTACCAGTCAGACCATTTGCCAGGTTAACCACTTTAGCCTGTGTCAGTTCAGGAGCTTTAACCTTGGCAGTGGAATAACCCAGTTCCTTGGCCTGGCGTTGAACACCAAGAGCCGTTACAACCACAGTGGCCAGTTCCGTTGTGTTCCTTTTCAGGACTACGGAAACACTGCTACCAGTGGCGTTAATTGTCTGGGCATCATATCCAACACCCGATACTTCAAGCGTAGCAGCAGACTGCTTTACCTTAATGCTAAAATTACCGTTGTCATCGGTAGTTGTGGCATTGGTTGTTCCGCTTTCCGTAATAGTCACAAACTTGGCAGGGTTACCCTGCGCGTCCCTTACCTGACCAGAAATAGTCTTGTTCTGGCCGTATGCTAATATCCCACTGAATATCAGCATAACGAACATCGTAAAAAATCTTCTCATGTGCGGTTATTAGTTTAAATGAATTGTAAAAATAGGGATGATTGTCATTTGAGCCAAAAAATTGTTAATTCTCCGGCCTTTATCCCCAACTTCAAGATACATGACAATAGCCGAAACCCTTCTGCTGCACCCCATACTAAAAAAGCTTAGAACCGGTACAAACACTGAAGCTTCAACTCCGTTCTCCCATTTCCGTTGATTTCATCTAACCCGCTACCAATCAATGCTTTATTTGAATAAATTGAACGACTTATCCTTATCCAGAAACCGATCGATTTATTAAGGTTATACTCCACATTAATGTAACCCCTCCTTACCTGTCCGTAAAACGCAGGTACCGAAACCTGGTAAAGTACATCATTTTCATACGTGTAAACACGGCTGTCATAATCATCTGTTTCTGCATACAACAGACGAGCATTGGCTGAAACACGACTCAATAAAGGCTTGTAAAACAAATCGGTATATACCAAAAACCCCATCGATGCCGGATATGTACGGAATGTTATCCTGCTTAATTCCAATCTGCTCCTGACACTGAACCTGTTATCAAGGCGGCAACTGGCATGCATCCGCAAGCTTACACCTGATCTTTCTCCTATGGCCTGTACCGGATTACCCGTGGCAGGCTCATTCATTTGCCTGCTTAGATACCGGAAGCGCAGATATATTTCATCATTCCTGCCCGGTTTGTACAAAATCCTCACGCCATACTCACTTCCGGCAGTCGGGGCGCTTACGCCATACTGTAGCCAGGGAAAGCTAAAACGGTCTGCGTACGCAACAATTTCCCACCTGTAAGCTGGCCTGACCGACATCGCCGCATATAACCCTTTTTCATTACCTGGTTTCGACCGATCCGTAAATGCCGATCCGCTGACAGTTTGGTAACGGGGTGATAAATTCCTGTATAACAGGCAGATGTCCGCCTGGCTGGCCAAACTTAACAGGCAGCCGGCCAACAAGGCTTTTCCAGCATTCTTGGCCCCGGCCACTTCGCCAAATACGTGCATTTGCCGGAGGGTAAATCCGGCATCAAGACTCAGATTATGCCAGCTGTTGCCTGATAAAGCGTACAAATTATACGGCTCATCTGCTTTTTGCAGATCGCGCGAAAACCGGTACCTGACCAAATTGAACCCGATTTGACCATTCCGCCATGTCCGTTTTACATTCATTCCATATGCCAGTTGCCGAACCCTTCCCCTGCCTGATAATTCACTTTCTGTTCGATGCAGACCGGTAGAGATCAGGGATGTGAATGAAGTTAACGGACTGTTCAAACTATCCGTTCCCACCAGATTGGCATCCAGTTTTCGATATGAAGCAAAGCCTGTCAATGACCATTTTTTTTGTACCAGATTGATTGCCAAACCACGGTGAAAATTAAATTCCCCCGACGAGCGGTATGGTTTGATCAGATCGGATTGTCTTTTTATACCCGTCAAATCACCCCCTTTTCCTAATGAAAAGCCCTGCCATTCAATAAGTCCTTGTCCCATATTGACCGTAAAGTCTCCCAGGGCCAGACACCTTATCCTTCCCCTGTTCCTGAGATAAAAATGGAATGAATAGAAATCAAAACCTTGTTTATGCCGCCCGCTGAATAGGGGTTCACCCGGATCTTTTTCACCCAATACACCATATTGAAGGGTATTTTTATATTGGTAATCGTACCTCATGAACCACTTGTCAGGATTGCCAAGAAATGCCGGCGATGCCTGGCCTGGTTCTGTTTTGAAGCCTTTCGCCTTTTCCATATTTCGGGTATAACGCAGCAAAACCGAATGCTTTCCCCCTTTCAGAAGACCCTGCATGTCATCGATCATTTTTGGAGGAGCTTGCAAAGTCACATAGGGCAGTATTTTTTTGATGTCGATGACAGACCAACCGGGAATCGCCTGCAATTCAAAAAGGTCAATCAATGGTCCGAAAATCCGGCGGTAATTCACCAGGCTGCGTACCTGTTCCTCCGAAAGCAACCGGAATTGCAACAGTTCGGATTCATCGGTAAAATTGAGGTTTACCGGATTGTCTGCCCAAAAACTGATCTCCTGGATCAATGTCTCGTCTTGCGTCTCAGCATCTCCTGCCTGTTCCGTCATTCTTTCAATACCCTGTTCCCATTCCGGGGTTACCTGGGCCGGGGCATCGCAGGACACAGACAAGGAGGAAATGAACAGGATATACAGTATGATCTGCTTACGCATGGCCCTGTCTTTTTCCCATGAGCTGATAAGAGATAGCC
>RRZU011141604.1_pt1 | contig 13495 bp, 11 predicted proteins | sample 2165561 | NCBI WGS metagenome assembly RRZU01 (sample SAMN10456909, study PRJNA506462) | wastewater metagenome | isolation source: wastewater sludge | place: USA: Moscow, Idaho
CGTCGTCCACGAGTGGATCCCGGTCCTCGACATCGAGCTCGCGTTCCGCATGGACACGCTCGCCTGGCTCATGCTGCTCCTGGTCGGCGGCGTCGGCGCGCTCGTGCTGGTGTACTGCTCCGCCTACTTCTCCTCGAGCGCCCAAGGGCTCGGCCGTTTCTCCGGCGTGCTGACCGCGTTCGCGGGCGCGATGGTCGGGCTCGTCACGGCCGACGACATGCTCCTGCTGTTCATCTTCTGGGAGCTCACGACAGTCTTCTCCTACCTGCTCATCGGGCACTACGCGGACCGCAAGGCGTCACGCCGTGCCGCGATGCAGGCGATCGTCGTCACCACGTTCGGCGGGCTGGCGATGCTCGGCGGGATCGTGGTCCTCGGCACCGCCGCCGGGACGTTCCGCCTCTCCGAGGTCGTCGCGAACCCGCCCGCCGGTACCGCCGTGACCGTCGCGATCGTGTGCATCCTCGTGGGTGCCGCGACCAAGTCCGCGCTGCTGCCGTTCCACTTCTGGCTGCCGGGCGCGATGGCCGCCCCCACGCCGGTCTCGGCCTACCTGCACGCCGCGGCGATGGTCAAGGCCGGTGTGTACCTCGTCGCCCGGTTCGCGCCTGCGTTCTCCGACCTGGCCGTCTGGCAAGGGATCGTCATGGTGCTCGGCGCCGGCACCCTGCTCCTCGGCGGCTACCGCGCCCTGCGACAGCACGACCTCAAGCTCGTCCTCGCGTACGGAACCGTCTCCCAGCTCGGGATGATCATCCTGCTCGTCGGGCTCGGCACCCGCTCCGCAGCGCTCGCAGGCCTCGCGATGATCGGCGCGCACGCGATGTTCAAAGCGGCGCTGTTCCTCGTCACGGGCGTCGTCGACGCCGCGACCGGCACGCGCGACCTGCGCCGCCTGACCGGCGTGGGGCGGGCGCTCCCTGAGACCGCCGTCGCTGGCGGCCTCGCGATCGCCTCGATGATCGGCCTGCCGCCCCTCGCGGGCTACGTCGCGAAGGAGGCGGCGCTCGAAGCCCTCCTGCACGACGGCGCGGGCACGGGCCCGGCGTGGGTGTCGACCGTGCTCGTCGTCGCGGTCGTGGTCGGCTCGATGCTCACGTTTGCGTACGGCCTCCGGTTCTTCTGGGGCGCCTTCTGCTCCAAGGCCCCCGCCGAGCCGGTCCCCGCGCGCACCGACCCTGCGACGGGCGAGTGCATCGAGGCCCCCGACCTGAGCCAGGTGCCGCCCTCCGAGGTGCACCGGCAGTCGCCGCTGCTGTGGGGGCCGCCGCTCGTGCTCGCGGTCCTCGGCCTCGCTGCCGCGCTCGTCCCGCGCCTCGGGGAGAACCTGCTGTCCCCGCATGCCGAGCTCTACCCGTCCGGTGAGTCCGGGCACCTCACGCTGTGGGGCGGGTTCGGCCCCGTGTTCTTCTCGACCGTCGCGATCGTCGGCGTCGGCGTGCTGCTCTTCTGGCGCCGCCGCGGCGTCGAGCGCCTCCAGGCACGGATGCCGCACGTCCCCGAGGCCGAGCGCACGTACCGGCGCTTCATGCGCCGGCTCGACGAGGTCGCCGCCGACATCACCGCGCTCACCCAGCGTGGCTCGCTGCCCTTCTACCTCGGCGGGATCCTCCTCGCGGTCGTCGTGCTGCCGGGCGGCGCGATGATCCGCACGCTCGTCGACGGCACTGCCACGACGGCCGTGCGCGCGTGGGACACGCCCGCCCAGGTCGTCATCGGCACGGTGATCGTCGTGGCCGCCGTCCTCGCCGCGCGCGCACGCCGTCGCCTCAAGGCGGTCCTGCTCGTGGGCCTGACCGGCTACGGCACCGCCGTGATGTTCATGTTCCAGGGCGCCCCCGACCTCGCGCTCACGCAGGTACTCGTCGAGACGATCTCGCTCGTCGTGTTCGTGCTCGTCCTGCGGCGCCTGCCCGCGTACTTCTCCGACCGGCCGCTCGCGGGCGCGCGCTGGATACGCCTGTCACTCGGCATCGCCGTCGGGCTCGTGGTCGCAGGCATCGCGCTCACCGTCCCGGGCGCGCGCACGGCCGAGCCGGTGACGACCCTCTTCCCCGACGAGGTCTACACGTACGGCGGCGGCAAGAACATCGTCAACGTCGTCCTCGTCGACACGCGCGCGTGGGACACGATGGGCGAGATCTCGGTGCTCCTCGTCGCCGCGACCGGAGTTGCCAGCCTCGTGTTCCTGCGGCGCCGGTCAGGGGAGATCCTGCGCGCCCGCTCGGTCCAGGTGCCCGACGCCGCAGCGGTGAGCAAGCGCGTGGGCGCGACGCTCGGCGGGCTGCCGACCCCGACGCTGCGCGGCCACACCGTCAAAGGTATTGCCGAGCGCGCCCAGCGGTCGCGCGTATGGCTCACCGCGGGCCGCACGCTCGCGCCGCAGCGACGGTCGGTCATCTTCGAGGTCGCGACCCGGCTGCTGTTCCACTCGCTGATCATCTTCTCGATGTTCCTGCTCTTCTCCGGGCACAACGCGCCCGGCGGCGGCTTTGCCGCCGGCCTCGTCACCGGGATCGCGATCATCATCAGGTACCTCGCGGGCGGCCGCTACGAGCTCGGTGAGGCGGCGCCCGTCCACCCGGGCCTCGTGCTCGGAGCGGGCCTGTTCCTGAGCGTCGGCGTCGGTCTCCTGCCCGTCTTCTTCGGCGGGGTGCCCCTGCAGAGCGCGATCCTCCAGACCACCCTCCCGCTGCTCGGTGACGTCAAGCTCGTCACCTCGCTCTTCTTCGACATCGGGGTGTTCCTCGTGGTCCTCGGCCTCGTCCTCGACGTCGTCCGTTCTCTCGGCGCCGAGATCGACCGGCACTCCGACGCCGACGCACGCGAGGAGGCCGCACGATGATCGACACGACCCCGAACGTCGTCCTCGTCGTGGTCATCGGCGTGCTCTTCGCCGCGGGCGTCTACCTGGTCCTGGAGCGCAGCCTCTCGCGCGTCCTGCTCGGCACGCTGCTCATGGGCAACGGCGCCAACCTGCTGTTCATGGTCGCCGGCGGCCGCGCCGGCGGCGCGCCCCTGATCGGCACGACCGCGCCCGAGGACATGACCGACCCGCTCCCGCAGGCGATGGTGCTGACCGCGATCGTCATCTCGCTCGGCATGATCGGCTTCGTCATGTCGATGGCCTACCGGTCCTGGCAGATCAACGGTCACGACGAGGTCCAGGACGACCTCGAGGACCGCCGCGTCGCGCGCAAGGCCGCGATGAACGCGCCGGCCTACGAGGACACGGACAGCGAGGACTCCGGCCAGTCGCTCGACGACGAGGCCGCCGACCAGCGCGACGAGACGGTCCACGACGAGCTCGGGATCGTGCCCGTCGTGCCGCCCGGGACGGAGGACGCCCGATGACCCTCGCGCTCCTCGTGCCGCTGCCCGTCATGCTCCCGCTCCTCGGGGCCGGCCTCAACCTCGCCGTGTGGCGCCACACGCGCGTCCAGCGCATCGTCACGATCACCGTGCTCGCGCTCATGCTCACGGTCGGGGCGATCCTCCTGGTCGCCGCGGACGACGGACCGCTCGTCATCGACCTCGGCGGCTGGGCCGCGCCCGTGGGGATCAACCTCGTCGCGGACCGACTCTCGGCGCTCATGATCACCGTGTCGAGCGCGGTGCTCCTGTGCGTCTTCGTCTACTCGGTCGCCCAGGGTGTCGCCGACGGCGACGACGAGGCGCCCCTCGCGATCTACCACCCGACGTACCTCGTCCTCGCGGCGGGCGTCTCGAACGCGTTCCTCACGGGCGACCTGTTCAACCTGTACGTCGGCTTCGAGATCCTGCTCGCGGCGTCGTACGTGCTGCTCACCCTCGGCGGCACGGGGGCGCGCATCCGCGCAGGCACGATCTACGTCGTCGTCGCACTCGTCTCGTCGCTGCTGTTCCTCGTCGCGCTCGCGATGATCTATGCGGCGACCGGCACCGTGAACATGGCGCAGCTCGCGGAACGCATGGGCGACGTCGACCCAGGCACACGCCTCGTGCTCGAGCTGCTGCTGCTCCTCGCGTTCGGCATCAAGGCAGCGATCTTCCCGCTGTCCGCGTGGCTCCCAGACTCCTACCCGACGGCGCCCGCGCCCGTCACCGCAGTGTTCGCGGGCCTGCTGACGAAGGTCGGTGTCTACGCGATCATCCGCACGCAGACCCTGCTCTTCCCCGACGGCGCGACGAACGACCTGCTCATGTGGGCGGCGCTCCTCACGATGCTCGTGGGGATCCTCGGCGCGGTCGCGCAGGACGACATCAAGCGACTGCTGTCGTTCACCCTCGTCAGCCACATCGGCTACATGATCTTCGGCATCGCGCTCGGGTCGCAGAGCGGCCTGACCGCGACCGTCTTCTACGTCGCGCACCACATCACGGTCCAGACGACGTTGTTCCTCGTCGTCGGGCTCATGGAACGCGTCGGCGGGACGACGTCGCTCGCACGGCTCGGCGGCCTCGCCAAGGTCGCACCGCTCCTCGCGATCGTGTTCTTCGTCCCCGCGATGAACCTCGCCGGCATCCCGCCCATGTCGGGGTTCCTCGGCAAGGTCGGCCTGCTGCAAGGCGGTGTCGAGCAGGGCACAGGCCTCTCGTACACGCTCGTCGTCGGCGGGATCGTCACGTCGCTCCTGACGCTGTACGCGCTCGTCAAGGCGTGGAACAAGGCGTTCTGGCAGACGCCGCCGCAGGAGGTCTCCCCGCAGCGCCTGCCCGCGGGCATGGTCGGCTCGACGATCGCGCTCGCGACCCTCGGCCTCTCGCTGACGTTCGTCGCCGGGCCGCTCTTCAGCTACGCCGACCGGGCTGCCGTCACGCTGCTGGACCGGACCACGTACGTCGACGCGGTCCTCGTGGACGACGGCCGCGGGCGCGGGCAGTCGCCCGACGTCGCCGAGGACAAGGACGGAGCTCCCGAGGAGGTGACGGCACCGTGACCCTGCACCCCCGCCGTCGTGCCTGGTTCGGGCAGTGGCCGACGATCCTCTGGCTCGCCGTCGCCTGGACCATGCTCTGGGGCGACCTCACGTGGGCGAACATCCTGGGCGGTCTCGCTCTCGGCGTCGTCGTGACCCTCGTCTTCCCGCTGCCCGCGATCGGCTTCCACGTCCGCGTGCGCCCGGTCTCGCTGCTCTGGCTCGTCGTGCGCTTCCTGTGGGACCTCGTGCGCGCGTCCTTCCAGGTCGCGTTCCAGGCGCTGCACGTGACGCGCGTCCCCCGGGGCGCCGTGATCGGGGTGCGGCTGCGCAACCCGGCCGACCTGTACCTGACGGTGACGGCCGAGCTCAGCACGCTCGTCCCCGGATCGCTCGTCGTCGAGGCGCACCGGCTCACGGGCATGCTCTACCTGCACGTGCTCGACCTCGAGGCGTACGGCGGCGAGGAGAAGGTGCGCGCCGACGTGCTCGCCCTCGAGGAGCGCGTCCTGTACGCGCTCGCCTCCGACGAGGAGCTCGAGAACGCTGGCCTGCCGGTCGGGCCGTGGTGGGGCCCGGCGGCTCGTGCCCAGGCGACCGCGACGAGACCGTCCGTCGTCCGACCCGTCAAGGGGGAGACGCCATGATCTACGTCCTCGCCGTGTCTGCAGCGCTGCTCGCGGCGGCCGCTGTGCTCACGCTCGTGCGGATCGAGCGCGGCCCCTCGATGCTCGACCGCACGATCGCCCTCGACACGTTCACCGCGACCCTGGTGGGCGCCGTCGCGCTCGAGGCGGCCTGGAACCGGCGAACGGACACGCTGCCGATCCTGCTCGTGATCGCGATGGTGGGGTTCGTGGGCTCGGTGACGATCGCTCGGTTCGCCGCGGTTGAGCCCGAGGAGGAGCGGCGCATCAAGACCCGTGAAGAGGTCGCCGCCGAGGATGCCGCACGGCGCCTCGCGGAGGAGGCCGAGGAGAGCGCGATCGAACGTGCGGCCGAACGCGCGGCCGAGCTCGAGGCTGCGGAAGGGGCGACGGGCGACGCGACGATCGGCCACGCCGACACCATCTTGTCGTCTGGCGAGGACCCCGCCGAGAGCGAGCCCGCCGCCGACGAGGGAGGTGCGCGATGACCTGGGACGGCGTGTTCGACGTGCTCTCGGCCGTCTGCCTGCTCGCCGGAGCGTTCCTGTCGTTCGCAGCAGGCGTCGGCGTGCTGCGCTTCCCCGACCTGCTCGCGCGCATGCACGCCGCGACGAAGCCGCAGGTGCTCGGGCTCATCCTCGTCCTGCTCGGCCTCGAGCTGCGGCTGCGGACGTGGGACGTGCTGCTCGTCGTCGTGCTCGTGACGCTCTTCCAGATGCTCACCGCGCCCGTGTCCGCGCACATGGTGGGCCGCGCCGGATACCGCACGGGCAAGGTCCGCACGGACCTGCTCGTGCTTGACGAGCTGACGAGCGACCTCGACGAGGCGCGCACGCTCGCACGCGAGCACGCGCTCGCGCAGCTCGCGGCGGAGCGCGCCGCGCACGCGGGCGACGACGTCGCACCTGCTGTCCGCGTAGAGGGCGTCGAGGCTGCGCCGACGGACGACGCCGCGGCCGCGCCCGTTGGCGACGCCCCCCGTACGGCCGCGGTGCAGAGCGCTGGGGGAGTCGAGCACGCCCGCGACGACGCTCCGACGGGAACCGACAACGGCGCGCCGCAGGATAACCCGGGGTCTGAGCGCGAGGTCACGCGGGGCGGTTGAGACTGATGTTCCAGTGTCGCGCGTCGTAAGTGACTTTATGGTTGAGGTTCGGGATCATGGAGTATGGCGAACAGACCGGCTCCGGCGTTGATGCTGCGCGAGGGCGACCGGACGGAGCTCGAGCGGTGGGTGCGGGCCTCGACGATCTCGTCGGGCGCGGCGCGGCGGGCGCGGATCGTGTTGCTGGCCGCGGACGGGGACGCGAACGCGTGGATAGCTCAGGCGGTCGGCGTCTCGGTCCCGACGGTGCTCGCGTGGCGTGCGCGCTATCAGGCCAAGGGATTGGCCGGTCTGACGGACCAGCCGCGCCCGGGTCGGCCGCGCACGACCGATCACGCCGCGATCGTGGCAGCCACGTTGAAGCCGCCACCGAAGAAGTTGGGGGTGACGCACTGGTCGAGCCGGCTGCTGGCCGAGCAGCTCGGCCTGTCCGCGGCCACCGTCGCCAGGGCGTGGCGCGCCTACGGGGTGCAGCCCTGGCGGGCCGAGTCGTTCCGGTTCTCCACCGACCCAGAACTGGTCGCCAAGGTGACCGACGTCGTCGGCCTGTACCTGGCACCTCCGGACAACGCGATCGTGCTGTGCGTGGACGAGAAGTCCCAGATCCAGGCGCTAGACCGCACCCAGCCGGTCCTGCCCATGCAGCCGCACCTGATCGAACGTCGCTCGCACAACTACATCCGCCACGGCACCTCGACCCTGTTCGCCGCACTGGACATCGCCACCGGGAAGGTCGCCGGCGCCCTCAAGCCCCGCCATCGCCGCCAGGAGTTCCTCGCATTCCTCAAGCAGGTCGCCCGCGCCTACCCGAACCAGCCCTTGCACCTGGTGATGGACAACTACGCCGCGCACAAGACTCCCGAGGTCCGCGACTGGCTCACCGACAACCCCAGGATCACCGTCCACCTCACACCGACCCACGTCTCCTGGATGAACGTCGTCGAGGTCTGGTTCGGCATCGTCGAACGCCAGGCCATCCGCCGCGGCGTCTTCAAGTCCGTCAGGGATCTCAACGCCAAGATCCGAGCCTTCATCGACGGCTGGAACGACCGCTCCCACCCCTTCGTCTGGACCAAGACCGCCGACGAAGTCCTCAAGAAGGCCAACCCGAAGAAGACTTCAGAGACGGACCACTAGAGGCTCGCGGCTGATCGGGCGGCCGTGGCCGGTCTTGCGTGCGATCTCACGGAAAGGCACCGGGTGATCTCGCGGGGTGGATGGCCCCGAGGGCAGTTTCCGTAGCGACGATAACGTTCGCCATGGTGGAACTGTCCGTTCCGCCCGGCGCGTCCGAGAGGTCACGACTCTGACATCAAGCGCGTTGACAAGGCTCATCTGTGAAGGAGCTACACATGTCGAAGAACAGCATGCGGCACCACATCGCCCGTATTGCAATTGTAGGGTTGCTCGCCGCGCCTGCAGCGGTGGCGACCTCGGGCGTTGCGTTCGCGGCAGGTACGAGCACGAAGACTAATGGTTGCTACGTCCAGTGGTGGAACACGGCTTGGGAAGCCAAGTGCCTGCCAGCCCTGGCTACTGGCGATTACTCCGCTCATGTCGACTATTCCCAGCAGGGTGACTATCACGGCCCCTGGAGGGGCGTGAAGAAGGGCACGAACCACACTTTCGACAGCGGCACGGCGCGGTTCGCGGTTAACGGCAAGAACACGTACGTCACCTACAAGGGCTAGAATTCGGCAATAGATGGGGGGTCGTGCTCGTGCTGAGTGCGGTTTCGGTTACGCGTACCTACGGTGCGAAGCAGGCGCTCTCGGCGACGAGCTTCGACCTCCTGCCGGGGCAGCGGCTCGGACTGCTAGGGCCAAATGGCGCTGGCAAGACGACGCTGCTGTCTATCTTGGCGTGTGAGTTGGCGCCCACGGAGGGCCGGGTGGTGCTGGACGGCCGCCCGGTCCTCTCCCGAACGGATGCGCGCGAGGCGCGCAGGAGTATCGGTTTCCTTCCGCAGAACCCCTCCTACGTGCCTGCTTTCAGGGCGAGTGAGACGGTCGAGTATGCGGCATGGCTCAAGGGCATCTCGTCTTCAGGTCGCCAGCGTGCTGCCCTGGAGGCTCTCGCGCGGGTGGGGCTGAGCGACGTTGCAGAACGGCGGATGAAGACTCTGTCAGGCGGCATGATCCAACGCGTCGCTCTCGCCTGTGCGCTGGTGGCGACCCCCCGGGTCCTGCTGCTCGACGAGCCGACCGTGGGGCTTGACCCGGCGCAGCGGCTCAAGTTCCGGGAACTTGTCTCGGGCCTGAAGGATGTCGCGGTGGTGCTCTCGACTCACCTCGTGGAGGATGTGGCAGTTCTGGCCTCTGACGTGCTCGTGCTGGAGTCTGGGGTCGTTCGCTTCCGAGGCTCACCTGAGACCCTCGCCGACATTGACGGTCCTGGCGTGCGGGGCGAGTCGCCGCTCGAACGCGGATACATGAGTGTCGTTGGTGGCGTCGACTCGCCCGGGGGTGTCTGATGCGTGCAGCCGTAGGTATCGAGATTCGACGCCCGGGCCTGCTGGTCGGGTTCGGGCTTCTTCTGATCGGTCAGCTGTGGCTGATGCTGACGGAAGTGACCCAGTGGCAGGGCATCTGGCCGATGGCCTCGGCGGCGGTCAGCGCGCCGTGGGTGTTCCTGGCTCCCGCCGCCGCAGGCTTGAGCGCATACGAGGCTTCCCAGCGAGAGCGACCTGCTGAGGACGCCGTCGTTTGGCGTGCGACGTCTAGCTCCATGCTCCTCACGCGAATGCTGCTGGCGACCGGAGTCGTCGGCGTCGGCGCGCTGTGCGCTGTGGTCGTCAACATCGCGACTGCGGCGCCTCCGGGGTTTCTCTGGCCGAGTTACCTCGTCGTCGCGCTGAGCCTTGCGATCTGGAGCGTTGCAGTGGGACTGCTCATAGGGAGCTTCGGCGGTCCGGTGTGGTTTCCCCCCGTCGTGGCTGTGCTCGTCGCGCTCCTGCGCATTTTCTGGTACCAGGGCGCGGGCTCGGGCTCGCCGGGGGCGGGGTTCGAGCGGATCTTCCTCGAGGGGCGACCGTGGAACGAGCTCGATCCCCTGGCGGTAGCCGCCGCTGTCGCAGAGGCCGTGCTCATCGTCATCCTGGCTCTCCTTGCACCCGTCGTAGTGACCTGGGTCCGCGCGCGCCGGGCTGGGGCCACCTACAAGGGTGTTCTGGCGGACTATGCTCGCCCCGCTGTGCTTGCGGTCGCCGGGGCTGTGTGCGCGGGCTTGGTTCTCGGGAGCCCCCCCGTGGTTCGGTATCGCACCCCACCCGAGGAGTTTCCGTGCACGGACACCCGGCCGCAGGTGTGTGTGTGGCCTGAGAACGCGAGTCTCTTGCCTGTGCTCGCTGAGAGAGCCTCCCGTGCTGCGAGTGTCGCAAGCGCGGTCGACGGTCGCCTGATGGCTCGGATCGACGAGTTTGGCCTGGGGGACGGCGACTCCTTCATCGCTCTAGGCCAGGGGACATGGTTCTTCAGCGACACCCTCGCAGGTGTGATCGCGGACTCTCTCGCGCCCGTCAGGTGCGACCCTGTAGAAGGCGACCCTAATCTCGATGCCTTCTTGGCAGCGCGCCTCGAGGTCGCGGCCCTGTTCCAGCTCCAGATCGAAGATAGAGACTGGCCGACGGGCTACGGCCGTTCGTCGGGCGTCGACGCCGCAGAGGTGAGTCACATCTGGCGAGCGTCAACAGCCGAGCGTGACGCATGGGTCTCAGGGCGGGTCGCGTCGATGAGGCAGATCGCCGCGAGCTGGTGCGAGTGAGCCTCTATCTCCGGTCAAGGCGCGCTGGTTCCGCACTCGCCGTCATGTGTGTGCTCGGGGTGGGCAACATCCTCGTCGGTGGGAGGGCCATCAACGTGCTCTCATCGGGCGATCCCGTCAGTATGCCGTACAGATACGTGCTCGTGATGCTGAGCGCTGTGACAGCAGTCGCGAGCACGGCGTCACCAATGATCCGATCGGACCGCGCGGACACCGGACCGTTGCATGCGATGCGCTGGGCTCACCTGGTGGTCTCTCTCGGTGTCTTGCTGGCTCTCGCCATGGTCGCGGAGTCGTTTGCAGACGGGGGGAGCCCGCTCGCGGCCGCGCGCGCAGCCTTCTTCTGGTTTGGAGCCGCACTGATATCGATGGGGGTGGCGCGAGCTTCGCTGGCGTGGGTTCTTCCGATCGCGTTGTTGGTTCCTCTGATCCGCTGGGGGTATCCGGGGGGAGAACCTGCAGCCTGGAACTGGGCTCAGGCATCGGCTGCCGAGCCTGTCGCCTGGGGCATTGCGGCAGCGTGCTTCGCGCTCGGTCTCGCGATGACGGCCGTCCGGGAGTAGTCCGGAGAGGTCGAATGGCGCGGGCTGGGACTGCTCAGCGCGTGGTGACGCGGTCCTCGAGCCAGTCGAGCACGGTCGTGAGGTACGTCGTGCGGGCCGGCTCGGGCGAGAGGGCGAGGTCGTGGGCGCCGCCCTGGACCTGGCTGATCGTGACGTCGGGTCCCAGGCCGGGGGCGCGGGCGAGGATCTGCTCGACCGACAGCACGGAGTCCGTGGTCACGAGCCGGTCGTGCTCGTGCTTGGAGTCGCCGGTCTCCTGCGACGTGCAGACGAGGACGGGGCAGGCGATGTCGAGCCCGCGGGCGACCCGGTCCTGGTTCCTGCGGACCGAGGCGAGCCACCCGGCGCGCACGGGGAATCCCTCGTGCGGCTTCCACGTGAGCTCGTAGTCCCACTCGCCGCCCGAGCCCGAGTGCAGGGCCCGCCCGTAGTGCGGTGCGAGGCGCCCGACGACGGTGCGCGGGGCGACGTGCGAGAGCGCCTTGATCGCGGCGGTGCCGACCGTGCGGTTGAACGCGTTCTCGTTGAGGTCGAGCCAGGGGCTGTTGAGGACGAGGGCGTCGAGGACGCCGGGGCGCGCGTTAGCCCACATCGCGCCGATCAGACCGCCGGTCGAGTGGCCGAGGACGACGAGGTGCCCGTGGTGCTCCTCGCCCGTGATGATGTGCACCGCCTCGTCGATCTCGGCGGCGTGCTCGACGAGGTCCCGCACGTGGTTGGGGGACTGGCCCTCGCGCAGAGAGCGTCCGTACTTGCGCAGGTCGAGGGCGTAGAAGTCCCAGCCGCGCGCTGCAAAGGTGGCGGCGAGGTGCGGGTGGAAGAAGTAGTCGACGAAGCCGTGCAGGTAGAGGACGGCCCGGTGGTGCCGTGGCCCGTCGGCCGAGCGGACGAGAGTTGCCTCGACTGGCCCTTCCTCGTCGGCGCCGAGATGGATCGTCCGTGCGCGCCACTCGTCGCCGAGGACGTCGGGCGACCAGGGATCGCGTGCAGGTGGTGTGTTCACGGGTTCTCCTCGCAGGCGACGGTGCTGGCCTTCTCGATCCTGCCAGGAAGGTCGCCCGACGGATAGCGAAGTGAACTTGAGCGGAATAGACTCAACTTCAGGGCAGTTCTCACAGTCGTCAAAGTTATCGCTGATCAAGGAGAAACGATGGACGCGAAGTTCACGACGCTGGCACAGGGCGCGCTCAGCGAGGCGATCCAGACGGCGACCGCCGCAGGCAATCCTGAGGTCGAGCCGATCCACATCCTGGCGGGCCTCGTCGGGCAGGCCGACGGCGTCGCGCCTCAGCTCCTCGTCGCCGCCGGGGTCGACGCGGCCGTCGTCGGCAGGGACGTGCGCAAGGCCCTCGTCGATCTCCCCTCCGCGACGGGTGGCGGCGTCGCCCAGCCCGCCCTCGCTGACGCCAGCAAGCGCCTCATCAACGCAGCACGCAGCGAGATGCAGGCCCTCGGAGACGAGTACGTCTCGACCGAGCACCTCCTCATCGCCGCCGCCGAGGTCGCCTCCTCCGCGGCGACGCTCCTGCTGCGCGCAGGCGCGACGCCCGACGCGCTGCGCGCCGCCCTGCCCGCCGTCCGCGGCAACACCAAGGTCACGACGCCCAACCCGGAGGGCACGTACAAGTCGCTCGAGAAGTACGGCGTCGACCTGACCGCCGCCGCAAAGGAGGGCAAGCTCGACCCGGTCATCGGCCGCGACAGCGAGATCCGCCGCGTCGTCCAGGTCCTCTCGCGCCGCACCAAGAACAACCCCGTGCTCATCGGCGAGCCCGGCGTCGGCAAGACGGCGGTCGTCGAGGGCCTCGCGCAGCGCATCGTCGCGGGCGACGTACCCGAGTCGCTGCGCGGCAAGCGCATCGTCTCGCTCGACCTGCCCGCGATGGTCGCGGGCGCCAAGTACCGCGGCGACTTCGAGGAGCGCCTCAAGGCCGTCCTCTCCGAGATCAAGGAGTCCGACGGGGAGATCATCACGTTCATCGACGAGCTGCACACCGTCGTCGGCGCGGGTGCCGGCGGCGAGGGTGCGATGGACGCGGGCAACATGCTCAAGCCCATGCTCGCCCGCGGCGAGCTGAGGCTCGTCGGCGCGACGACCCTCGACGAGTTCCGCGAGCACATCGAGGAGGACCCGGCGCTCGAGCGCCGCTTCCAGCAGGTGTACGTCGGCGAGCCGTCCGTCGAGGACACGGTCGCGATCCTGCGCGGACTGAAGTCCCGCTACGAGGCGCACCACCGCGTGACAATCTCCGACGGCGCGCTCGTCGCAGCTGCCACGCTCTCCGACCGCTTCATCAGCGGCAGGCAGCTCCCCGACAAGGCGATCGACCTCGTCGACGAGGCGGCGAGCCGCCTGCGCATGGAGATGGACTCCTCCCCGGTCGAGATCGACACGCTGCGCCGCATCGTCACGCGCCTCGAGATGGAGGTCATGGCGCTCGAGCAGTCGGACGACGTCGTCGATACCGCGCGCGCGGACGAGCTGCGGGCGCAGCTCGCCGACCGGCGCGAAGAGCTCGC
>RRZU011640293.1_pt1 | contig 13494 bp, 14 predicted proteins | sample 2165561 | NCBI WGS metagenome assembly RRZU01 (sample SAMN10456909, study PRJNA506462) | wastewater metagenome | isolation source: wastewater sludge | place: USA: Moscow, Idaho
AGACGGTCCCAAGCTTCCTCGCGGCGTGCCTTCTCGCGCGAGATCGAGGCCTCGCCACGGGCGTTCTCGACGCGGTCCAGATAGACCTCGACTTCGTCACCAACCTTGATGTTGGCTTCTTCGCCGGGATTTGCGAATTCTTTCAGATCAACGCGGCCTTCCATTTTGTAGCCGACGTCGATGATGGCCTGGCCCGCCTCGATGGCGATGACCTTGCCTTTGACAACAGACCCTTCGTCGGGCGTGTCGATTTCGAGGCTTTCATTCAGCAGCGCCTCGAATTCTTCCATGCTTGTGCGTTCAGCCATAAGCTTACAGTTTCCTTTTGGTTGATATACTGGCCTGACGGTTGGCTCCGCCGGTCTTTATGGTGCCTTTCGGAACGACAAAGGGTCGCAGCAGCAGGCCCGACCCAAAGAAAAGCGGCCTGTTCTGGCCATGTCATCCGATTGACTTGGGCGCCCCTATAATCCGAAGCACCGGGAATCACAACCCTGCAAACCGCCCTGCCCCGGTAAAATCACCAGAATCGCCGCAGAACCGGCAAAGAATGACTTGGCGTCAGTTTTCCCCTTTTCTAGCCCCGCAACTTGGATGCAGGCTTGGGGAACGGCCTGTCGCCATGGCGGTCATGCGCGGCAGAGGGAGGGCCGTGCATCTATTAAACCCAAGGCGACAACATGGCTGGTAACGCATCTGCTTCCACCCCGGGACATTCAGGCCCCTGGTATCGTCATCTTTACGTTCAAGTTCTGTGTGCCATCGCGCTTGGCGTGCTGGTCGGCTATTTCTACCCCGAGACCGGCGAGAAGCTGAAACCGCTGGGGGACGGCTTCATCCGGCTGATCAAGATGCTGATCGCACCGATCATCTTCTGCACGGTCGTCCACGGCATCGCCAGTATGGAGGACATGAAGAAGGTCGGCCGCGTCGGCATCAAGGCGCTGATCTATTTCGAGGTGATGACCACGATCGCGCTGATCGTGGGGCTGGTCATCGTCAACGTCTGGAAGCCCGGCGTGGGGATGAATATCGACCCCGCCTCGCTGGATGCGACGGGCATCGCCACCTATACCGAAAAAGCCGCCGAGATGGGCTTTGTCGATCACCTGCTGCACATCATCCCCAACACCTTTGTCGGCGCCTTTGCGGAAGGCGAAATCCTGCAGGTGCTGCTGATCGCCATCCTGTTCGCCTTCGCGCTGCATTGGCTGGGTGGACGCGGCAAGCCATTGCTGCAGATGATCGACATCAGCGCGCATGTCTTCTTCGGCATGGTCGGCATCGTGATGAAGGTGGCCCCCATCGGCGCCTTCGGGGCGATGGCCTTCACCATCGGCAAATACGGGCTGGATTCGCTGGTGGCGCTTGGGTCCTTGATGCTGGGCTTTTATGCGACCTGTCTGATCTTCGTCTTCGTCGTGCTGGGCACGGTGGCGCGGCTGGCGGGCTTCTCGATCATCAAGTTCATCCGCTACATCAAGGAAGAGCTGCTGATCGTTCTGGGCACCAGCTCGTCCGAATCCGTGCTGCCGCGGATGCTGGCGAAGATGGAGAACCTGGGCGTCGACAAGTCCGTCGTCGGTCTGGTGATCCCGACCGGCTATTCCTTCAACCTCGACGGGACCTGTATCTATCTGACGATGGCGGCGGTGTTTCTGGCGCAGGCCACCAATACCGACCTGACGCTCAGCCATCAGATCGCGCTGGTGGGGATCTTGCTGCTGACCTCGAAGGGGGCCGCCGGGGTGACGGGGTCGGGCTTTATCGTGCTGGCGGCGACGCTGGCATCGCTGGGGTCGGTGCCGGTGGCCAGTATCGCGCTGATCCTGGGCGTCGATCGCTTCATGTCGGAAGCCCGCGCGCTGACCAACCTGATCGGCAATGGCGTGGCGACCATCGTGGTCGGCAAATGGGAAAACGCCGTTGATGTGAAGAAGATGAACGCGCGGCTGAATGGCGAATCCGAGATCGAGGCCGACGACCCCGAAACCGTGCTGGTGGTCGAGGATATCAAGGATGGCAGCCACATCCCCGGCCCCGGCCCGACGATGTGACACTGCGGGGCTGCGCTGCGGCGCGGCCCCTATCTGCGCCGGATCTGCACCTCGACAATGGCGCGCGACACGGCTTCCGTGATGGTCATGTGGGTGGTATCCAAGATCACCGCATCATCCGCCGGGCGCAGCGGCGCCGTCGCCCGCGCCGAATCGCGGGCATCGCGCTCGCGCAGAGCGGCCAAGGTTTCCGCCGGATCGGCCCCCAGCTCGGCCGCGCGCCGGCCCGCCCGCACCTCGTCCGAGGCGACCACATACAGCTTCAGTTCCGCCTCGGGGCAGATGACGGTGCCGATGTCGCGCCCGTCCAGCACCGCGCCCGGCTCCAGCACCGCGAAACGGCGCTGAAATTCGACCAAGGCCGCCCGCACCTCGGGGATGGCGGCGACACGGCTGGCGGCCTGCCCCGCCTCGTTCGAGCGCAGATCGGACCGGGCCAGATCCTCGGCCGACAGCGCAACGGCTGCCTGCACCGGATCGCCGCCCTTGGCGCCCACGGCCCGATACAGCAGGCCGGTATCCAGATGGTGAAAGCCGAACCGGCGCGAGATCGCGCGCGCAATCGTCCCCTTGCCCGAGGCCGCAGGTCCGTCGATGGCGATGGTGAAGGGCATGTCATCCTCGCAGCTGTTGGCCCGTGATGTGCCATGTGCGCGCCGGGCGGCGCAACGAAAAACGCCGGCCCAAAGGGCCGGCGTTGTCATGCAGTCGCGAAAGGATCAGTTCCCGCCCAGGGTCTTGGCGACCTCGGCGGCGAAATCTTCTTCTTTCTTCTCGATGCCGTCGCCGACCATCACGCGGGCATAGCCGGTGATCTCGACGCCAGCTTCTTTCGCAGCCTGCTCGACCGTCAGGTCGGGGTTGATCACGAAGGGCTGACCCAGCAGCGTGTTTTCCGCCACGAACTTCTTCATCCGGCCGGGGATGATGTTGTTCTGGATCACGGCTTCGGGCTTCGGCTTGTCCGAGGCCGCATTTTCTTCCAGCGCCTTGGCGGTCTGGACCTGCAGCTCACGCTCCAGCACGACCGGGTCCAGCGTCGCTTCCGACAGCGAAACCGGGTTGGTCGCGGCGATATGCATGGCGAATTGCTTGCCGATCGCTTCGGCCTTGTCGGCCGGGCCGTTCAGCGCGACCAGCACGCCGATCTTGCCCATGCCATCAGCGGCCGCGTTGTGCACGTAAGACACCACGGTGTCGCCTTCCAGCACATGCATCCGGCGCAGGGTCATGTTCTCGCCGATGCGGGCGATGGCGTCGGTCAGCACTTCCGAGACCGGCTTGCCGTTCAGATGGGTCGCGCGCAGCACTTCGACATCGGTCGCGGTTTCCAGCGCAACTTCCGAGATTTCGCGCACAAGCTGCTGGAAATCAGCGTTTTTGGCGACGAAATCGGTTTCCGAGTTGATCTCGATGGCAACACCGCGACCACCCGAAACCTGAACCCCAACCAGACCTTCAGCGGCCACGCGGTCCGCTTTCTTGGCGGCTTTGGCCAGACCTTTGGTGCGCAGCCAGTCCACGGCGGCTTCCATGTCGCCATTGGTCTCGGTCAGCGCTTTTTTCGCGTCCATCATGCCTGCGCCGGTCGATTCGCGCAGTTCTTTCACCATCTGAGCGGTGATAGCCATTTGGCCTCTCCTTTTATGGAAATCGGACGGGACATAGTCCCGCCCGGTGACATGTCAATGACGCGGCAGATCAGGCGTCGGATTCGGCAGCGACGGTTTCTTCCGCTTCCAGATCCTCGGCCGGGGTCTCGGCCAGGGCGCCCAGGTCAACGCCAGCGGCGCCCATCTGTGCGGTCATCCCGTCGAGCGCGGCGCGGCTGGCCAGGTCGCAATACAGCGCGATGGCACGGGCGGCGTCGTCATTGCCCGGAATGATATAGTCCACGCCTTCGGGCGAGGTGTTGGTGTCGACCACGGCCACAACCGGGATGCCCAGTTTCTTGGCTTCCAGGATGGCAAGGTCTTCCTTGTTCACGTCGATCACGAACAGCAGGTCCGGCAGACCGCCCATTTCGCGGATCCCGCCCAGCGAGGCTTGCAGTTTGGACTGCTCGCGTTCCAGCTGCAGACGCTCTTTCTTGGTCAGACCTTCGGCGCCCTGCGCCATCATCTCGCCGATCGCCTTCAGGCGGTTGATCGACTGCGAAACGGTCTTCCAGTTGGTCAGCGTGCCGCCCAGCCAACGGTGATTCATGTAGAATTGCGCCGATTTTTCAGCCGCATCCGCGACCGATTTCTGCGCCTGACGCTTGGTGCCGACGAACAGCACGCGGCCGCCTTTGGCGACGGTGTCACGGATGACCTTCAGCGCCTGTTCCAGCATCGGAACGGTCTGGGTCAGGTCCAGAATGTGGATGCCGTTGCGGTCGCCATAGATGTAGGGCGCCATGCGCGGGTTCCAGCGCTGAGTCTGGTGACCGTAGTGAACGCCAGCTTCAAGCAGCTGACGCATGGAGAATTCGGGAAGCGCCATGTCCATGTCCTTTTCCGGTTTGCGCCTTGGCAGAGGGTCTCAGGGGTAGCCCCCAACCGGTGGACCTTCCGGGATTTCTCCCCGGCGGGCCCGCCTCTGCCTGTGAAGTGCGCTGCCATTAGGCCAATTCCACCCGCTTTGCAAGCCTCGTCTGCATCTGGACGGCGCGGCTGACGCGTCATCGGCCCGAATGGTTCAAGTTTTAACTTCATCACCCATCGGAAAGGGCCCGGAGAGGCGTAAATTTCATGGCGTGTCAACCGAACCTTAACCTGCCTGTGGCTAGAACTGACGAAACGGACTGACGTGAAGGACGCAACAATGCGCTATTCCCTTTCGAACCGGCGCCCTCGGGGGTGCCAGACATGACGGCGCAGCTGACGCTTCCGGCCCGGCTGGACCTGACAGCCGCAAAGCCGCTTGCGCGGGACATCTCGGCGCTGACCGGTGATGTCGAACTGGACGCGTCCGAGGTGACGCATCTGGGCGGTCTTTGCCTGCAGGTGCTGCTGGCCGGCGCGCAATCCTGTCAGGCAGACGGACGCGGCTTCGCGATCCTCTCGCCCTCCGACGACTTTGATGCCGCATTGTCGATGTTCGGTGTCGACCCCTCGCAACTGACAAGGAACGCCGTCGCATGAGCCTGAACATCCTCGCCGTCGACGACAGCCGGACGATGCGCGACATGTTGCGCATCTCGCTGACGGGTGCCGGCATGATCGTGACCACCGCCGATGATGGCATCCACGGGTTGGAAATCCTGGAACACATGCAACCCGACGCCATCATCTCGGACGTGAACATGCCGCGCCTCGATGGCTTCGGCTTCATCGAGGCGGTGCGCAAGATCGACCGGCTGCGCGCCACGCCCATTCTGATGCTGACCACCGAAAGCGCGCCCGAATTGAAGGCCCGCGCCCGCAATGCCGGCGCGACCGGCTGGATCGTGAAGCCTTTCGACCCGCAGAAGCTGGTCGGCTCGCTTCACATGGTTACTGGTTAAGGGAGAGCGGCATGTCCAACGATCCGATGGCCGAAATCCGCGCCTCCTTCTTCGTCGAATGCGAGGAGCTGCTGGAAAGCCTGCAAGATGCGCTGAACGTCATGGACGAAGGTGCGCATGATTCTGAAACCATCAACGTCGTCTTCCGCGCTGTCCACTCGATCAAGGGTGGCGCCGGGGCCTTCGGGCTGGACGGATTGGTGGCCTTCTCGCACCGTTTCGAAACCGTCATGGACGAGGTGCGTTCGGGCCGCCTGGATCTGACCCCCGAAGGGATCAAGCTGTTCTTCGTGGCGGCCGACATCCTGCAGGACATCGTCCGCGCCACCCGCGACGGCGATGCCGAACCCGCCGGTACCGAGGAAGTGCTGACTGCGCTGGAAGCCCTGCTGGGCGAGGACGGCCTGCCGACCGAAGAAGCCGTCGAATTCGCCCCCATGGGCCTGTCCTTCGATTTCGGCGGCGATGTCGACATGGCAGACGAGCCGATCGTCACGGACCGCGAACCGGGCTGGTCTGTTACCTTCTCGCCCGAAGCAGGTCTTTACGCCAGCGGCAACGAGGCTCTGCTGATCCTGCGCAGCCTGTCGCAGCTGGGCGTGGCCACGATCCGCTGTCTGATCCCCGACGACCTCCCTCCTCCGACCGAAGAGAACGCTGAAACCCCCCTGCTCACCTGGCAAGTCACCTTGCGCGGAGACGTGACCGAGGGCGATATCCGCCAGGTCTTCGACTTCGTGGCCGATGTCTGCCTGATCGAGATCGAGCAGATGGGCGGCGATTTTGACCTCGCCTCCGACCCGTCCTCGCGGATGATCGCCGAGGAGGAGGAAGACGAGCCGGCCGCCGTTGTTCCCCCTGTCGTGGCACCGGCTGTCGCCGTCGCGCAAGCCTTTGATGGCCCGGCCACTCCGCCCGCTCCGCCACAGGCAAAGCCTGCCGCACCGGCCCCAGCCCCGCGCGCGGCAAATGCAACCAACAGTCAGGCCGCGGCCGCCAACGAACCCGCCGCCACCGTGCGCGTTGATCTGGAAAAGATCGACCGGCTGGTGAACCTTGTGGGCGAGTTGGTCATCAACCAGGCCATGCTTGCCCAAAGCGTCGAGGAAGCCGGCATCGGCAATCAATCCGACGTCATGAGCGGCCTTGAATCCTTCATGATGCTGACCCGGGACATCCAGGAAAGCGTGATGATGATCCGCGCCCAGCCGGTCAAGCCGCTGTTCCAGCGCATGGCCCGGATCGTGCGCGAGGCCTCGGCCAGCGTCGGCAAGGAGGTCCGCCTGCGGACCGATGGCGAATATACCGAGGTCGACAAGACCGTCATCGAACGGCTCGCCGATCCGCTGACCCATATGATCCGCAATGCGGTCGATCATGGGTTAGAGCTGCCCGAAAAGCGCCGTGCCGCGGGCAAATCGCCTGAAGGGTTGATCGTTCTGTCGGCCAGTCATCGCGCCGGTCGCGTGCTCATCGAAATCGAGGATGATGGCGCCGGCATCAACCGCCCGAAAGTGCGTGAAATCGCGATCAGCAAGGGCCTGATCCCGGCCGACGCCCAGCTCTCGGATACCGAGATCGACAACCTGCTGTTCCTGCCTGGCTTCTCGACCGCCTCCGAAGTCTCGGCCCTGTCGGGGCGCGGCGTTGGCATGGACGTGGTGAAATCGGCGATCACCGGGCTTGGCGGTCGGATCACGATCACCAGCGCACCGGGTCAGGGAACCAAGTTCTCGATCTCGCTGCCGCTTACCTTGGCGGTACTCGACGGGATGGTGGTGCAAGCGGCGGGTCAGACCCTCGTGGTCCCACTGTCCGCGATCATCGAAACCGCCAAGCTGGAAGTCGACAATATCCACCACCTCGCCTCTTCTGGTGAGATGATGCAGATCCGCAGCGAATTCGTCCCGCTGTTCGATCTGGGTCGGCAGCTGGGCTTCCGGGGGGTGCGCAACAAGGCGCAGTCAGGGATCGTCCTGCTGACCTCACAAGAAGATGGGCGCCGCGCCGCCCTGATCGTGGACGCGATCATGGAGCAGCGGCAGGTGGTCATCAAAGGCCTCGGCCAGAGCTATGGCAACATCCCCGGCGTCGCCGCCGCGACCATTCTCGGCGATGGCCAAATCGCGCTCATCCTCGATCCGGCAGATCTCGTGCGTGCCGGAATCAACCCCTCTCACAGCGACCTGAAAGCAGCAGTGTAAGATCATGACCGACATCGCTCATACGACCGCCGAAAAAGACGTCGAGCTTCTGTCTTTCCGCATCGGCGAACAGGAATATTGCGTCGACATCATGTCGGTGCGCGAGATCCGCGGCTGGACCCGGGCCACGCCGCTGCCCTATTCACCGCCCCATGTGAAGGGTGTGATCAACCTGCGCGGGACCGTCCTGCCGGTGGTTGACCTCTCTGTCCGCCTTGGCATGGACCCGATCGACGGGGTCGAACAAAATGTCATCGTGGTGGTGAGTGTCGGCAACACCACCGCAGGCCTGCTGGTCGACGCTGTGTCCGATATCCTCACGGTTCCTCAGGAAGAGATGCAGCCCCCGCCCGAAGTCGGCGCCGACCCTTCCGCACGGTGCATCGACGCGCTGTTGCTGGTCGATGGTAAGCTGATCCGCGTACTCGACCTGAAAGTGCTACTGCCAAACGAAGCAAGGGACGCAGCATGAACCGAGCAATGCTTTCATCCGCCGAAGCCACGCTCAGCGACCAGGACTTCGACCAGCTGCGTCAGATCATCTATTCCTATGCGGGGATCGTCATCGGTCCGGAAAAGCGCAGCATGATGCGGGCGCGGTTGCAGAAGCGGGTCACCGCGTTGCAACTGGGCTCGATGGCCGAATACCTGAAGCTGGTCAGCGGGGCCCTTGGCGCCACGGAACGCGACAAGTTCATCTCGTCGCTAACGACCAACGTGACCAGCTTCTTTCGCGAAAGTCACCACTTCACCCTGCTCACACAGACGATCCTTCCTGAATTGGCGGCGGAAGATCGCAAGATCTCGATCTGGTCGGCGGGCTGCAGCAGCGGCCAGGAGCCTTACTCGATCGCGATGACGATCCTGGACCACATGCCCTCGCTGGCATCGTCCATCCGCATCACGGCGTCGGATATCGACACGAACATCCTGCAAAAAGCGAAGGATGCCGTATACAAACCCGGCGAGCTGACAGGGCTTCGACCGGAGCACCGTGCGCGCTACTTCCAGCCGGTTCGGGGCGCCGCCCATTCCGGCGAGTTGCAGGCCAATTCCAGCCTGACGTCGATGGTCGACTTCCGGCAGATCAATCTGAACGCACATTGGCAGGTTACCCAGCCCCATGACGTGATCTTCTTCCGGAACGTGGCGATCTATTTCGACGCCAACACGCAAAGGTCGCTGTGGCGCAAGTTTCACAGTGCCCTGCGTCCCGGCGGATGGCTGCTACTGGGACATTCCGAACGCATCCCGACTGAACAACATGACCTACTCTGCCCAAGCGGCATCACCGCATATCGCAGACTGAACTGAACCTGCAGGAGAGCGACATGAGCCTCAAAGACCAGATCCACATCCTCGTCGTCGATGACATGTCGACCAGTCGTGGGCTTATCGTTCAAGCGCTCGAGGCGATGGGGATCAAGAATATCCACCACGCAGCCAGCGGCGCCGAAGCGGTGGAAGTGATGGCGCGCCAGCCCGCCCATCTCGTGCTGTCGGATTACAACATGCCTGGCATGGACGGGATCCAGCTGCTCAAGCAGATCCGCACCAATGCCAAGACCAAGGGGGTGGGGTTCATCCTGATCACAGGTAAGGCAGACAAGGAAATCGTCGACAGCGGCAAAGCGCTCGGCATGAACAACTTCATCAAGAAACCCTTCGGCCCCCAGGACCTGAAATCCTGCCTTGAGGCGGTGGTCGGTCGGCTATGACGGGCACCCCTAACCGTCTGCCCCTGGGCAGGTTCTTGCGCAATGCGTCCGATCTGCTGGACGCAACCGCGAAGACTGCGCACAATCTTCAATCTCACCTCGCCCAATTCATGGAGAGCGAGCCGGATAGCCCACATCAGCCGCTTGATCTGATCATTCTGCAATCGCTGGATCTGATGACCCAGACTCTGGTGGACCTTTCAACGGCTTTCTTGGTGACCTCGCAAGGAACGATGGAAACGCCGGTCAGCGAATGGGAGGAGGTCGTGAAACAACTGAAGCTGGAATATGTCGGACGCGCGCTGACCTACGGTGGCGGCGGTTCAGGTGCGGTGAGTGATGTTGAGCTGTTCTGACTTTTACGCTCAGCTTGCGGGGATCGAGGGGCCTGGTTGACGTGGATGAAGGTGGCACGTTGATAGAGAACCTCGGGAGTCTGACGAGACGCCCGACGTTTCTATCAGCACCCCCCTTGTGCCCGAAGGCACTCCGTCACTAAGCTTGCTGTCTCGGCGTTTTCCAAGGCGGCATCCGCATGGAGGCTTTGATATTCGACCAGCCATGCGGTCAGTGCGCATAAGTGTCTGCTGCCGCACAGACGGTCGAAGCATCGCTTTTAGAACATGCGCGCCGAAAAGCCCTGCTTCGGGCAGGCTCAAAGGCCCTTCTGGCCAGCCTCGACGTCACCGACGGCTTGCGCATCGACTGAGATCGTGACGACGTCGCTGCGTGCATAGGACTCGTAATAGTCGAACGGCATCCCCGAGATGTCGCGCGACATCGACTTGATCTGCAATGCCGGGACGTTTTTCGACAGCTGCAGATATCGGGCCGCATCGACGGGGGGAAGGACAGCCGCGACCTCTCGGCGGGCATGATAGATGCGATAGCCGGCCTCACGCAGGGTTGCGTTCAGGGATTGCGTTCCTTTGAGCACGGGCTTGCCGATCAACGTCCGGCCGACGGCAAGTGGCATCCAATTGGTCGAATAGACCGCGGGCAGACCGCCCAGGAAACGCAGTCTTTCCAGGCTGAAGCCCACTGTGCCCGGCGGCAGGCCGAGGGCGCGGGCCGCCAGGTCGGGCAACGGGGCCTCCTGCCACTCCAGCACGCTGGTGGTGATCACCACATCCGGCGCGTGGGCAGCAGTTTCCAGGAAGCCTTCAGTGACCTGCAGCTTCCAGCGATTGTCGGATTGGTCACTTACGAAGGCGCCACGACGCGGCACGATGCGGATCAACCGCTTCTGCTCCAGCACGCGGAATGTGTCCCGCACAGTTGAACGGGCAAGATCGAAACTTCGGCACAGTTCGGATTCACCGGGAATACGCTCGCCGCTTTTCAGGGCACCCGACTTGATCCGCTGCTCGATGATATTCGCGAGTTGGAGGTAGTAGGGTTCGGTTGAGGCCCGGTCGATGCTTTGCATGATGATACCCATTTTGTACGAACGTAACGGACAAAAAACGGCCGCGCAATGCGCTGCCGAAATCGGCGTGCTGGATTGACTTGGGATTTTTTGTACGTACAGTACGATCATAAACCATCAACACCCCGGATGCGCGCCGACAGCTTGGCGTCGCCGATGACAGGGCCCAACCCACACCTCAAGGAGGCGCAATTGGCCAACCGTTACTCCACCAATTACCGCATGAACCGCGTTTTACGCGACGACCGGGCCGCGCTGATCGTCCCCATCGACCACGGGTTGGTCTGGGGGCGGGTCGATGCGTTGGAAGCCCCGGTCCAGGTCATGCGCCGCTATATCACGATGGACATCACCGGCTTCATGGTCTCGACCGGGATCGTCAAACAATCCGAAGTCGAGATGGCGAAGAACTCGCATCTGGCGCGGGTTCTGGCCATCGACGCCTTCTGGCCCACCAGCGCGCCCGAAACCGGCACCGGCTGCATGGCTGCCAGCGTCGAAGACGCGGCCCGGCTGGGGGTCGATTGCGTCAAGATGTTGATGCCGTGGAACGTGCCCGACGACGAAAAGATCAATTATTGCAAGCGCATCGCCAAGGTCATCGCCGATGCCGACCGCTGGGGCATCCCCACCATGCTGGAGCCGGTCTTCCTGAACACCCCCCGCAGCCCCGAGATCATCAAGGCCGAGATGGAGGTCGCGCGCGTCTGCTATGACCTCGGCGCCGACATCATCAAGATCACCTTCCCCGGCCCCGACGCCACCGCCAAGCTGTGTGACGAACTGGACATCCCGATCGTGGTCGCCGGCGGCCCGCTTTCCGGGGATGCGGCCTCGACCGTCAATGACATCAAGCTGGCGATTGAGGCGGGCGCGCAGGGCGTCGTCGTCGGCCGAAAGATCTGGCAGCGCCCCGAAGCCGAGGCCGCCGACATGATGGCCCAGATCGCCGAGATTACCCGCGCCAGCTTCACCCGCCGCTGGTAGGGTCGCGCCCGAAGGGGGACGGGGATGCTGCTGTGCGGGGTCGATATCGGCTCGACCAATCTGAAGGTCGGGCTGTCGGATGGCGCGGGTCGGCTGCGCCATGTCGAGATCGTTCCCACGCCGCGCCTGCGGGGTGACCTCGGACCGGTCACCGATCCCGCGGATCTGCTCCGCCATATCGAGGATCTGATCATTCGCGCGTGGCAGGCGGCGGGTGCGCAGCCCATCACGGCGATCTGCACCACCGGCGTGGGCGAGGACGGGCTGTTGCTCGGCGCGGATCTGCGCCCCCTCGCCCCGGTCATTCCGTGGTTTGACCGCCGCGCGACCGAGGACGCCGACCATATCCGCGCCAGCACCGCCGCGACGATGCGCGCGGGCCTTGCCATGGATCCGACCCGGACCGGGGCGAAATGGCGCTGGCTGGCGCGGTGCCAGCCCGACCTGATGGCGCGGGCGCGCCTGTGGGTGGCGCTGACCGATTATCCGCTGATCGCTTGGGGGGCGGCACCCTTCATGGCCGAAACGCTGGCGGCGCGAACAGGGTGCTATGATCCGGTGGCGCGCGACTGGATCGCGGCCCTGCTGACGGAATGCAGCGCGCCGCCGCTGCCGCCGGTGGTCTTGGCGGGCCGGGTCGTCGGGCAGATGGCCAGCCCTCGGTTGATCGCAGCGGGCGCGGCCACGCCGCAGACGCTGCTGGTGGCGGGCGGGCATGACCATCCCATCGCGGCCTCGACGATCTTGCGCGGCGATCCTTCGGCGCAGATTGACAGCCTCGGCACGGCCAGCGTGCTTTACGCCGAAATCCCGACGACTCAGGCCGCGCCGCCGACGCTGATGGCCCATTCGGTGCCGGTGCGCGGCGGCGCGGGACTAGCCTTGATCGGCGTCGTCGCCCTGGCCGAGGCACTGAACGCCGCCGCCTCCCCGGACCAGATCCGCGCATTCCTGCAAGCCCATCCCCTGCCCGGCCCACCGGGCCAGCCCGTGCCACTGATCCCGGGCCAGCCCGATGCGCGCCCCATCCGCGCCGTGCTGGAGGCCGCCGCCATGACCACCCGCGCCATGCTGGACGCCCTTCCCCGCGCCCCCCTTCACGCCACTGGCGGCTGGAGCAGGTCCGAGGGCCTGCTGCAATTGCGCGCCAGCGTTCTGGACCGGACGATCCTAGCCGCAAAGGAACCCGAACTGGCCCTTGTCGGCGCGGCGCTGATGGGCGCCGAAGCCGCAGGCGTCCCGGCAGATTTCCGCCCCCGCAGCCGCGCCATCGCGCCGCTGCCCCACTGGCGGGACGCCTATGCCGCCGCCTGGCCCGGCTTCCTTGACCGGCTGCAATCGGCGCGGAACCATGCGGAGGGGGGCGGCTTATGACTATGACGCCCCCGATGATCCCCCCACGAGGAAGCCTATGAAAAAGCTCATCAACGATCCCGCCCAAGTCGTGACCGAGATGCTGGAAGGCCTGGTTGCCGCGACACCGGACATTGCGCTGCTTCCGGGCGAAACCGTTGTTGTGCGGACCGATCTATCCGATCCTGCGGCGCGTCGGGTGGCGGGGATTCCGGGCGGGGGCAGCGGGCATGAACCGGCCCATGCAGGCTATGTCGGG
>RRZU010076122.1_pt1 | contig 13493 bp, 13 predicted proteins | sample 2165561 | NCBI WGS metagenome assembly RRZU01 (sample SAMN10456909, study PRJNA506462) | wastewater metagenome | isolation source: wastewater sludge | place: USA: Moscow, Idaho
CCCGACAAAGCATCGCCCAAGGTGGCGGATTTATGACGCAAGGTTTGTTGGTTAATGATACCATCACTTGCCTTTTTGCTGTCATTAAAGGCAAGGGCGGATAAGGGTTTACTTTTCTCTAATTTAATCACCATGGCTTCTAATTCCACATGATTTTCACCCACGTCACCATAAGCAGACGGCAATAAAGACAGGATAGAACAAGCCAATAAAGTTTTACGCATGACAATTTTTCCACAATAAAAGAGAAATATTATAACATTTCATATAAAAAAGACAACAAAGCAGATAAGCTAACCGTAAAGCCTTATTGAACCTAAATGGGTGTTCTGCTACAATAAACGGTTATTTTCCCCTTCCTATCTATAGAGAGAACTCATGACAACTTCACTAAGCTACAAAGACGCAGGCGTAGACATTGATGCAGGCGAAGCATTGGTTGCTCGCATTAAATCTGTCGCCAAAACCACCACTCGCCCTGAAGTGGTCGGGGGGCTTGGGGGCTTTGGGGCGCTGTGCCGTATCCCACAAGGCTATAAATCACCACTATTGGTATCGGGCACGGATGGTGTCGGCACCAAACTAAAACTTGCCCTTGAGCTGTCTCGTCATGACACCATTGGTCAAGATTTGGTGGCGATGTGTGTTAATGACTTGCTGGTTTGCGGTGCTGAGCCTTTGTTTTTCTTAGACTATTACGCCACAGGCAAACTGGACGTTGATGTCGCAGAGTCGGTGATTAAAGGCATTGGCGACGGCTGTCAGCTTGCTAACTGCTCGCTGATTGGTGGTGAAACCGCAGAGATGCCTGGTATGTACCAAGATGAAGATTATGACCTAGCGGGCTTTTGTGTGGGCGTGGTGGAAGAAAGCGAAGTCATCACAGGGGCAAATGTGCAGGCAGGTGATGTGCTGTTGGCGCTGGCGTCTAGTGGCGTGCACTCTAACGGATATTCATTGGTGCGTAAAGTCATTGAAGTAACCAATACTGACCTAGCAACTGCCAAACTTGGTGATGACAGTCTAGCGGACGCTTTGATGAAACCCACCAAAATTTATGTCAAAGCAGTCAATGCGCTACAAAAACAGCTGGGTAATGCCAATATTCACGCCATGGCACACATTACAGGTGGTGGTCTTACTGAAAACTTGCCTCGTGTCTTGCCTGACAATCTGTCTGCACAGATTGATTTGGCTTCTTGGGAATTTCCTGCGGTGTTTAAATGGCTACAACAAGGCGGTAACATCGCCCAAAGCGAAATGCTACGCACCTTTAACTGTGGTGTAGGTTTTGTGTTGGTTGTGCCGCAAGAGCATGCCAAAACCGCCCAAGACTTCCTAAGCACCCAAGGCGAAACGGTATGGCAAATCGGTCAAATTGTAGAGCGTAGCACTGACCCTGTGGTTTATTGCTGATTTAGTCATAGACTTAACCATAAGGGGGCAAGCCATGACAAAATTAAAAATCGCCGTCTTGGTATCGGGTTCAGGCAGTAACTTACAAGTTTTGATAGACCATATGCAAGCAGGTACACTACCAATTGAGATCGTTGGCGTGATTAGCAATGTGCAAGACGCTTATGCCGTCACCCGTGCCAACAATGCAGGGCTGGATACAGTGGTGCTGTCACATACTAAGTCGGGCAAACGCATGGGTATTAAGACCTTTGAGACGCACGCCCTAAACCAGCTTCGGACGTGGTCGCCTGATGTGATTGTGCTGGCTGGGTTTATGCGGATTTTGTCAGCAGAATTTACCGACAGCGTGCCATGCCCGATGATTAACCTGCACCCGTCCTTACTGCCCAATTATAAAGGGCTTGATACTCATGCTCGGGTACTGCGTGCAGGCGAGAGACATCATGGCTGTAGCGTGCATTTGGTCACCAGTGAGCTGGATGCAGGGCAAGTGCTGACGCAGGCGTGCTTGTCTGTGCATCAAAATGACACTGCAAGCACATTGCAAGCTCGTGTACAAAAGTTAGAACACACGCTTGTACCCTTAACCATTGATCTGATTGCCAAAGGGGTGCTGGATTTGACCAATTTGGCAAATGCTCAAAGGTTTATGCAGTTGCCGTATCGCTTTGAATTAGATGCTTAATTTAAAACTTGTCCAATAAAAAAGCATTTATCATGGCGATAAATGCTTTTTTGCGCCTTAACGCTTATAGTGAAAGTAATGAATAATTAATACAAGGCGACAAAGCTCGCAGTGTACAAGTAGTACATAAGAGCTTTGGTAACGCAGTAGTAATTGTTTAGTAATTTCACTATATTATTTTAAAGTCTCAAGCCATTGATCAATATCACTCGCCTGCTTATCGGCATTACCGATATAAGTGGCGGGGGTCAGCTCACGCAGGCGGGCTTTGTCAGCTTCAGGCACAGCGTCTAACTCGCCACTGTCAATAAAGTCTAGCATCATTTGACGGGTCATGGCATTACCACGAGTTAGAGCCTTTAATTTTTCATAAGGGTTTTCGACACGGTAACGTCTCATGATAGTTTGAATGGGTTCGGCAAGCACTTCTTGGGCGTTGTCCAAATCTTGTGCCAGACGCTCAGGGTTGATCTCTAGCTTGCCAATGCCTTTTAGACAGGCTTCATAAGCAATCACGCTTTGAGCCAAACCCACACCAATATTACGCAGTACCGTAGAGTCCGACAGGTCACGCTGCATACGAGAGATGGGCAGTTTTTCGCCAAGATGCGCCAACATGGCATTGGCTACCCCAAGGTTACCTTCAGAGTTTTCAAAGTCAATGGGGTTGACTTTATGGGGCATGGTCGAGCTACCCACTTCGCCCGCTTTTAGCTTTTGTTTAAAGAAACCAAGCGAAATGTACTGCCAAACATCACGGTTAAAATCAATCAGCACGGTATTAAAGCGTTTTAACACATCAAACAGCTCAGCGATATAATCATGCGGTTCAATCTGCGTGGTATAAGGGTTAAAGGTCAGTCCCAAATCTTCGCTGATAAACTGCTGGGCGTGCGCTTGCCAATCCACATCAGGATAAGCCGACAAATGAGCATTATAGTTACCTACCGCCCCGTTAATCTTACCCAAAAGTTCTACCGCATAAAACTGCTTCACCTGACGAGCCAAACGATACGCCACATTTGCCATTTCTTTGCCAAGCGTAGTTGGGCTTGCGGTCTGTCCGTGGGTACGAGACAGCATTGGCACGCCTGCATAAGTGGTGGCAAGCTTTGCAATGCTGTCTACCAAAGCGGTCATCTGGTCTGCCACCAACTGTCTGCTGTCTTTTAGCATTAAGGCATAAGACAAGTTATTAATGTCTTCAGACGTACAAGCAAAATGAATAAATTCTAGGCTGTCAATCAGCTTGGGATTGCTGCGAAACTTGTCTTTTAAAAAGTATTCTACCGCTTTTACATCGTGGTTTGTGGTGCGTTCAATGTCTTTAATAGCTTGGGCGTCCACTTCACTAAATTCTGACACGATGGCATCTAAAAAAGCGTTGGTTTCCTCATCAAACGGGGCAAGCTCACCAATGCCTTCATGACGAGCCAGCGACTGTAACCAGCGTACTTCTACGGTAACACGGGCTTTAATCAGGCCAAATTCCGACAAAAAAGGACGCAAACTGTCGACTTTGGACGCATAACGACCGTCAATCGGCGATAAAGCGGTTAATTGATTCATAAAAACTCCAAATTAAAAAAATAAACACAAACAAAAACCCGCCCATGGCATAGAGCGGGTTTAACACTTACTTAATTTCTACCGTTGCCCCTTGGTTGATGTTGGCAAACAGCTCCAATGCGTCCCAGTTGGTCAGACGGATACAACCTAAGGATGCTTGACGGCTGATGCCCTCAGGAATGGGTGAGCCATGAATGCCGTAGCTTGGCTTACTTAGACCCATCCACACCACACCCACAGGGCTGTTTGGGCCAGGGGGTAGGATATAAGATTTGGGATTACCACTGTCTTTATCAACCGTTGCTTTGTAGTGGGGGTTTTTGACTTTATTGACAATCTTATACGTTCCCCCAGGAGTCGCTGTGGCTGATCCGCCAATGGTGGTAGGATAAGTGGCAACCAGTTTATTGCCATTATAGGCGTATAGCACTTTTTCGGTGCGGTCAGCGACCACACGGGTCACTTTGCCAGAAAACGATTTTCCCGTATTGATGACAGTAATGACATCGCCCGCTTTAAACTTGGAATTTGGGTTTAGTTTTTTAAGGTACGCCACGTCCATATGAAAACGCTCACCAAACATCTCTTGAATGTTTTCATAATAAAGCCCTTTAACTTTGGAACGTGCCTCTGCCCCTGCTGGTAAGGGCGCAAACTTGGTGTTTACATCTTCTTGGGTAATGGTATAAGACACAAGCACAGGCTCACTGCTGTCAATATTACGGGTTAAGGCCTCCCAAGTGGCCTCGTCCATTTTACCTGTAGCGGGCAAGCCTTGGATTTTTTGAAAGTTAATCAAGGCTTTTTTGCTGTTCATGCCCCAACCGCCGTCAATCGGACCTGGAGATGCATGGTTCCAATCTAGCAACGCTTGCATTTTTACAGTCATCGCTGAATTGACTTTCATGTTGGGCGACCAACCAGATTCATTCACCTGTTTGGCATAACTGGATAAATTATAAGTGGTATAACGTTTACCATCTTTTTCAATGCTATTAATGGCGCTGTCGTCACTAGAGGCGGCATCAGCAATACTAGGGATTTCCACATCGCCATAACTGATGTCGGCTTCAGCGTGCTCGGTCTCTGCAGCTTGAGAAGCACTTTGAGCAAAACCTGCACTACTTACGGAAGTGATAGCTAAAGCCAATACGGCTAATTTCCATTTAGGAGTAAAAAAAGTTTTCATAGTATCCACAAAAAATTTAAAAAAAGTTATTATGCGTTAAATCGCCCACAATAGCAAATAGTTTGCCATATTTTGTATAAAAAATCAGCAGGCGAGATAATAGATTAATTGGCTTATTTTACCAGTTCAATCGTGCCAGATGCGGTATAACCAAGTTTGCTATCACCTGACGCAAGCTCTTTGGGGGCAGCGACCTCAGCGGCAGCATCACGCATTGCCATCATTGGAGCAACAGTGATGCCATAATCGTTGTTTTGGCTGTTAAAGCTGACATTGACGATTTTATAATCTTTTGCCCCAAATGCCCCACTTAGGATTTTGGCATCGGTTTGGAATTTTTTGGCGACTTGCACCATCATTTCTTGTTCGGCTTTTTCACGGGCTTCATCGGATACCGCAAAATTTAGGCTATCCAAGGTCAAAATGGTCTGTAATTCGCCAAGCAGCTCGCCTGCTTGCTCAAAATCTGAAGATTGTAAGTTAATGCTGGCACTGCCTGTAAAGCCAACGATTTTACCTGCATTGTTATAGCGGGGATAGGTGCTTTGGTTGCCTGTGGTGACTTTAACTTTGGGATATTTTTTGGCAATGGCTTGGGCTTTATTGGTGGTTTCATTTAAAGTTTTAGCCAAGGCGGTGGCGGTGGTCGCTTGTGAAGTCTTGGAGAGTACGGCATTTAGCTCATCATTAGCCACACTTTGGGAAACTTGTGAGCTTAGGCTAATTTGGTTGTAATTGATGTCTGTGCCAGCATGAGCAAACAGTGGTAAGACAGCCAGTGCAGGAAGAACAAGATGACGTAATTTCATGGCAAATTCCTATATTAGGGCAAATTTTTATGATTATAACACTATTAGGGCGTGTTGAACATTCACTACACAAAACCTTAGAAATTAAAAAGATTGATAAAATTGATTGTTTTTGTGCTAAAAATGGCTAAATCTTGTTTTTCTTCGTCAAAATCCTTGTTGATATTCCAATATCAACTGCGGACTTTTCCTTGAAAAACGTGCGATTTATCTTATTTTTACCAACAAAAGCGAATATTCAACACGCCCTAGGCAGGCGTGTAATGTATGTCAAATTTATCACAAAAATTTCACATAACCCGCCCATAGATAAATTTTACTTATTTTATCCAAAATCCCCCCATTTTCTGTTACAATCTTGTTTATTTTCTTAGGAGTGATCCATGTCCAATAAATTATTTGACCTGATTGAAAAAACCAACGCCCGCTGGGTAGATTTTCGTTTTACCGATACTCACGGCAAAGAAATGCACCTAACTTTCCCCGCCCATAGCATCGATGAAGACACCCTAGAAGACGGCAAGATGTTTGATGCGTCAAGCGTGGCAGGCTGGAAAGGCGTGGAAGCGTCTGACATGATTTTACGTCCTGACCCTGATACCGCTTATCTTGATCCTTTTTATGAAGTGCCTACCATTGTTGTTGCTTGCGATGTTATTGAGCCAAATACCATGCAAGGTTACGCCAAAGACCCCCGTTCTATCGCTCGCCGTGCCGAAACTTATCTAAAGTCCACAGGCATTGGCGACACGGTATTTATCGGCCCTGAACCTGAATTTTTTGTGTTTGATGAGGTTAAATGGGACATTGATATGTCAGGGGCTCGTAACACCGTCATCAGTGAAGCGGCGGCATGGAGCACAGGTAGAGACTACGCATGGGGCAACAGCGGTCAGCGTCCTGCCGTGAAAGGAGCGTATGCTGTCGTACCACCGATTGACCATTATCATGACATGCGTGCAGTGATGTGTGAACGTATTGCTGACGTTATGGGCGATAATCGTGTGGAAGTGCATCATCATGAAGTGGCATCAGGTCAGCTTGAGATCGGGGTGTCGTTTAATACCTTGGTTAAAAAAGCGGACGAAGTTCAGCAGTTTAAATACATCATTCAAAACGTCGCCACCCAATTTGGCAAAACCGCCACCTTTATGCCTAAACCTTTGGTGGGCGATAACGGTAGCGGTATGCATGTGCATTTGTCAATCTCCAAAGACGGGGTTAACACCTTTTCGGGCGATGAATATGCAGGACTTTCCAAAACTGCCCTATATTTTATCGGTGGCATCATCAAGCACGCCCGTGCCCTAAACGCCATCACCAACCCCAGCACCAACAGTTATAAGCGTTTGGTGCCACATTTTGAAGCCCCGATTAAGCTGGCTTATTCTGCGTCTAACCGTTCGGCATCTATTCGTATCCCCCATGTGTCAAGCCCTAAAGCGGTGCGTATTGAAGCCCGTTTCCCTGACCCATCAGCCAACCCTTATTTGTGCTTTGCTGCACTACTTATGGCAGGCATTGACGGCATCGAAAATAAAATCGAAGCAGGCGAGGCAGCGGATAAAAACCTATACGACCTACCCCCCGAAGAAGAAGCCCTAATCCCTACCGTGGCAGAAAATTTGGAAGTGGCGTTACAGGCTTTAAAAGACGACCATGCATTCTTGTTAAAGGGCGATGTATTTAGTAAAGAGATGATCGACAGCTATATCAAACTAAAAATGCAAGAAGTACAGCGTATGAATGAAGCGGTACACCCTTTAGAGTTTGAGATGTATTACCGCTGCTGATTTTTGCTAATAAACTGGACAAACGGCATAAGTTTTGGCTTATGTCGTTTTGTTTTTATAAGGGATTTAGGTAAAATAAGGGCGTGTTTACTTAAGTAAAAAATTTTGGAAAAACCATGAAATACATTTTACCCTTTAGTTTGCTATTGTCCCTATCAGCATGGGCGAACATTACCATTACCGAGCCTGGTCAGTCTCGTGCCTATCATCGTTTTAGTCAAGACATTGAAGTCAAAGCCGAAGCCCGTCCTGCCCTAAACCGAAGCTCTGGCGAAACAGCAGCGATTTTATTAAATGGCAAAGTCGTCGCTGACGGTCTAAGTGCCACCATACCTACCGAAGATCTAAATGCAGGCGAGTACACATTAACTGCCATCATCATGGATAAAGATACCAAAACCATCGCCAGCGATAGCCGAACCATCTACATCATACAGCGTGGCAACCTAAACAAGAAAAAAGCCGATGCCATCGCCAAACGTGAAGCCTATGAAGCGTCCCCTTGGTATAAAAAACTTGCCATCGGCATCAATCCTAAAGTACAAGCCCCACAAGATGTAGATAGCACCACCCCCACTTGGGAAATTAAATAAACGCCCTTTTACAAAATATTAACCAAACTTTGTCTAAAAGCCTTATAATACGCCTTTTAATTCATGATTTTTGGGGAAAGTTATGCAGTGGAAAGGTCGCAGACAAAGCACTAACGTTGAAGACAGACGTGGTGGCGGTGGCAAAAAAGCAGGCGGGATAGGTATTGGTAGTATTATCATCGCCCTGATTTTATGGAAAGTGTTTGGGGTTGATCCACAAACCACGCTTGGCGTTGCCCAACAAATGCAAACCCAGACCCAAACCACGTCCGCCCCAAGCAATGAAACCGCTGACCAAGCCGAAGCCCGTCAATTTGTGGCGACTGTACTGGCGGACACCGAAGACATCTGGACACCCATTTTTGCCAAACTTGGGCGTACTTATCAGCCACCAAAACTGGTAATGTTTTCAGGTGCGGTGCAGTCAGCCTGTGGCTCGGCAACATCTGCCAGTGGCCCTTTTTATTGCCCTGCCGACCAAAAAGTCTATCTAGACACCAACTTTTTTACTGACATGAAACGACAAATGGGCATTTCGGGCGAGCAAGGTGCTAGCACCCAATTATCTCGCTCCGATCAAGCGGGCGACTTTGCCCAAGCTTATGTCATCGCTCACGAAGTTGGTCATCATGTACAAACCTTGCTTGGCATCTCCAGCCAAGTTCGCCAAGCCCAGTCCCAAACCAACCAAAAAAACGCCAATCAACTTTCAGTACGCCAAGAACTGCAAGCCGACTGCTTTGCAGGTATGTGGGCACACCAAAATCATCAGCGTACCCAATTTTTACAAAAAGGCGATATCGAAGAAGCCTTGGACGCTGCCGAAAAAATTGGCGATGACTATCTACAGCACAAAGCCCGTGGGCATAGCGTTCCTGATAGCTTTACTCATGGTACCAGCGAACAGCGTAAACGTTGGTTTTATCGTGGCTTTGAATCGGGCGACATTCAACAGTGTGATACCTTTGGCGTAGGGCAAATTTAAGGCAATTTAACCAATTTTAGGCTTAATTTGGCTAAATTGTATCAAAATATTTGCAAACCAAGCGTTAAGTGTGTTATATATAACGCACTTGTATCAACAACCAAATAAATCCTTGATTTTAATGACCACCACTCGTCCTTTTCAGCCGTCTTTAGATAATCTTGATGTACGTCAAGATGCCAGCTTAGATGATTTTAGCTCGCTTGGTTATACACCAATCATCACTGCCATTAACGCCCTGCTTCAAGGGCAGTTACAAGAGTTATATATCATTGGCGATAAGGGCGTGGGTAAAACCCATTTGGCAATGGCAATCACGGATAAATACACCGCCCAAGGTAAAACGGTGATTTGTGTGTCGCTGATTGACATGATAAATTCTGATGATGGCAGCAGTGCTTTGATGGGTTTGGAAAGTTTCGATCTTATCATTTTAGATGATGTGGGAGCGGTTGGAGCAAGTGCTGAATGGCAAGAAGCTTTATTTCATCTGATTAACCGTATTCGTAAAGATCATAAACAAATGATATTTTTGGCGGATAATTCGGCTCGGGAGCTTGGCATTAGTTTGCTTGATTTATTGACCCGTTTGTCGCTTGCCCCTGCCATGCGTCTGCCTAGTGGGGATGAGCTGTCTGACAGACAGGCGGTGCTACAGTCCATTTTAAGACGCAAAAACTGGCGACTTCCTGATGAAATTTTTGAGTATTTGTTATATCACGGACCTTATAAAGCCAGTGATATTATGGCGGTACTAAGCCAAATTACGCCACTATTGAAACATTTATCAAGGGTGCAAGTCCCCAAAAAAACCATGCAAGAAATCAAACACATCATTGATGAACAAACGCTACTTTTAGAAATTGGCGAATACATGAATGAGATTGATGAATAAGTTATTTTAATTTCCTATCTTTTCACAAGGAACTTTGTATGAAAAAAATCGCTTTAACTTTGCTTGCTTTGTCTGTTGTTTATGCAGGCAATGCTTTTGCAGAGGCTAAACTATTGGTAGAAAATTATGTCAAAGTGACCGCCATTAACGGTAAAGAGGTTCGTCACAATGCTCTACAACCTTTAAAGCGCGAGTTTAATTTAGAGGCAGGTCGCCATGTGATTACCGCTCGCTATGATCGCTTATTTGATTTGACTCGTGGCGATCATGATTATTTAAAGTCTGCCAATATAACTGTAACAGCAGATTTGGCAGATAATCAAACTTATCAGCTAACCATGCCAAACCAGCCCACACATTATCAAGACGCCAAAGAATACATTAAATCTCCTACACTTGCGGTTAGCCAAAATGGTCAAATCATCGCCCAAGAAAGCGTAACTGTGCAACGTGAAGGTATTTTATCATCATTAGGTAATATGTTTGGGCGTAATGATGCCATTAATGCCAACCAACAAGCCATTGCATCTTTAAATCAAAATCAAACGCCTGCAACAAATGCACCTACCACAACTGCCAGTGCAGGCGTGCCATCTACCCAGAAACCAACCACCCAAGCCCAAAAAGATAACCTAGACGGTTTTATGCAGCTTTGGCTAAATTCTAGTGAAGAAGAGCGTGAAAAAATCCGTCAATGGGTAGAAAAATAATCCCACTGATTTTTCGCAAAAAAACCTGCCGTATGACAGGTTTTTTATTGTTTATTGTAAATTAGCAATTAATCATCATCACTATCTTTTTTCTTTTTCTTATCCTTTTTATCATCGTCATCATCTCCATCACCAGGAATAACCGCCTTGGCAACCGCAACCGTGCCTTTTGCCACGCCTTTGGTGGTCTTGTAAGCGACTTTAACAGGTACAGTGACTAGCTTGTGTACACAGCCTTGAAGCAGTAATGCACTGACTGCTAATGTAATGATTGCAAAAATTTTCATAAGTTTTTTACCGTAATTTGAAATTAACCCATTCTACTGATAAGCGATTAAAAAATCAATTCTTTATTTTGCATAAAAATTATCCTAAAAAATTTGACTGCCCTACTCTGTTTTTAAATTTTCATAATTTAGAATTTGTTGAATTTATGTGTTTTATCATAAAACTCGTTTTTTGATTTAAGATGTTATGTTTTTAGAGTTTTTTGTTTTAGAAAGGTTGAAAAAATAGATTATGTTAAATAAATTTATACTTAAGATTTATCCAATTTCACACTTTCTTGCTTATATCTTTTTAATTTTCTTAAATCAACATAAAAAATTTGTTTAGATATAAATAACTTAAGCGATAATAAAAGACAAAAAAGATTATGTTAAATAAAATACCCCAAAATAAAAGCAAGGGTTTTTCCCTTGCCTTTATCAAGAAATGCCCTGCCCTATATAGTGAAAGTAATGAATAATGAATACAAGGCGACAAAGCCCGCAGTGTACACATAGTACATAAGGGCTTTGGCAACGCAGTAGTAGTTATTTAGTACTTGCTCTATAAGCTAAATTTCGCCCATACTGGGGCATGATCGGACGGTTTTTCTTGCCCACGAATATCATGGCTGATGCCCGCCCCCACACAGTCAGCAGATAGGCCGTCCGTACATAAAATATGGTCAATGCGTAAGCCCCGTTTTGGCATATCGTCAAAGCCTTTAGAGCGGTAATCAAACCAGCTAAATTCATCATGATAGGGATAAAACTTACGGTAAGTATCCGTCAAGCCCTGCCCCATCAGCTCATCATACCACTGGCGTTCTTCAGGTAAAAATGAACAAATACCCTGCGACAGCCAACGATTTTGAGCAGCTGCCCCAATGCCTACATCTAAATCAGACGGGGCAATGTTCATGTCGCCCATTACCACAAGCTCCCTGCCCTGCTGTTGCAGTTCATTGATATAACGATTTAAATCGGTATAAAACGCTTGTTTCATGGGAAATTTGGTGTCATGATGACGGCTTTCGCCTTGGGGGAAATAACCATTAATAACATCAATCAGTCGCCCATTCACATCAAAACGAGCATGAATTAAGCGTCTTTGGGCGTCTTCATCAGCAAAAGGAAAGCCTTTTTGTACAAACACAGGCTTGGTTTTGGATAAAATCGCCACGCCATAATGGGATTTTTGCCCAAAAAACGCCACATGATAGCCCAACTCTTGTACCATAGCCAAAGGAAAGGCTTCATCATGTACTTTGGTTTCTTGCAGTCCGATGATGTCGGCATTTAATTGGTCTCTTACCGCTTGTAACTGGTGCGGACGGGCTCGCAGTCCGTTAATATTAAAGCTAACAAAGGTGGTCATCATTTATTCACTTGTTTGATAAATTGACTATTTTAACAAAATTACGCCCAATGATTGCAATAATTTCATAAAACAAGGTAAAATAAGGGCTTTAAAGTACCGTTGTTCACAGGAAACCACATGACAACACCTTATTTTCAAAGCGAATATAAAGTCTATATCAATCACACGGACGCAGGTGGCATTGTCTATCATGCCAACCATTTGACTTTTTTTGAAAATTGCCGTCGTGATTGGCTTGAATCACTGGGTTTTGACGGTTATTTTTTTGATGAAGCGGGCGACAGTACGGCAGGTGGTAAGGTACATTTTGTGGTCAGCCGTGCCAGCTTGGATTATAAACTTGCCCTACACGTTGATGATCGCCTGATTGTGACCATTGATAGCATCGTATTAAAGTCGGCAAGTCTTATCATGGAGCAAAGCATTTACGCCAATCAAGCCGACTTTGAACAAAGCAAACCTGCCAGCACTGCCAGCATTACACTCGCCTGCGTCCATAACACCGTAAACGGTTTACGTCCCTATCGCTTGCCTGACGCTTTTAAAAATGCCTTATAACCCAAAGCCCTTACTTGATTTTGATGTGTCGCTATCCATAGATAGTGTGCCACTCATTACCCACGCCTGCGACACGCTCCATCAAGGCGACAAAATCGCACTCATCGGGCAGTCAGGCTCGGGCAAATCCCTGCTGTTATACGCTTTGGCAGATTTACTCCCTGTATCGGGGCACATTCATTATCAAGGCACACCCACCGCACAAATCCCGCCTGCCCAGTACCGCAGTGAAATTGCTCTAATTTCCCAAAATCCCAATCTTATCGCAGGCACAGTGCTAGAAAATTTACAGCTTCCCTACCACTTTAAACAGCACCAAAACCAAACCTTTGATAAAGCATTTCACATCAGACAGCTTACCGCCTTGGGACAGTCCGCTGATTTATTGGATAAAGACAGCGAGATTTTATCAGGCGGACAGCGTCAGCTTGTCAATGTCTTACGTACCTTGCAATTATCGCCCAAAGTGCTACTGCTTGATGAACCCACGTCTGCCCTTGACCCCCAAACGTCCGATCAGCTTATAGAGCTTATTTTAGCTTGGCACACAGCAGAGACTGCTTTTATTTGGGTAACACATACTCACGAGCAAATCGGCAAACTTGGGGCAAAGGTTTGGCATATGGATAAGGGCGTATTAA
>RRZU010144798.1_pt1 | contig 13493 bp, 12 predicted proteins | sample 2165561 | NCBI WGS metagenome assembly RRZU01 (sample SAMN10456909, study PRJNA506462) | wastewater metagenome | isolation source: wastewater sludge | place: USA: Moscow, Idaho
CATGGAGATCATCGACGAACTGGAACCGGTCAAACGCGGCATCTATGCCGGCGCGGTCGGTTACCTCGGTTTCAACGGCGACATGGATCTCGCGATCGCGATCCGCACCGCCATCGTCAAGGACGGCCAACTGCACGTGCAGGCGGGCGCCGGCATCGTCGCCGATTCCGACCCGGCATCCGAATGGCAGGAAACGCAGAACAAGGCCCGCGCCGTACTGCGCGCTGCCGAACTCGCCGAGCACGGCCTCGACACCCGCATGTAAGGGGCGGTCGGCCAGGCAGGTGCGACCGCGACTTCGCTGGGCAGGCCCGGCAGCTCGCTCACTCCGCCGGTGCTCCGGTCAGAGGCACGAATGCGACCGGCAGGACCCGCCTTTCGGCAATCCGGCCTTGCGCGTCCTTGCGGATCGTCCATAGATCCTGTCCGAAATACCGACTGCCCACCGGCATCACCAGCATTCCGCCAGGCTTGAGCTGCTCGACGAGTGCCGGAGGAACCCGTGCAGCGGCCGCGGTGACGACGATCGCGTCGTACGGAGCGTGCTCCGGCCAGCCGAAGTGGCCGTTGCCCGTGCGCACCTCGACATTGTGATAGCCCAGCCGCTGCAGGCGCTGGCGCGCCTGTTCGGCGAGCTCCGCGATGATTTCCAGCGAATAGACCTGCTTGACCAGGCCGGCCAGAATGGCCGCCTGGTATCCGGAACCGGTACCTACTTCAAGGATCACGTCTTCCGCCTTGGGCCGGATCAGTTCGGTCATCAAGGCGACGATATAGGGCTGCGAAATGGTCTGCCCATGCCCGATCGGCAGCGGGTGGTTGGCATAAGCGCAGTCCACCAGTTCTTCCGGAACAAAAGCGTGCCGCGGTACCGCGCTCAAGACCTCGAATACCCGTTGCTCCAGTGCCGCGCAACCGGTCAGATGGCCGGTCGCGAGCATTTCGTCGCGGATTTCATCGAGCAACAGATCGACCTCCCGATGATCCGCCTTGCTCATTTACGCCTCACTGAACGCTGGCCCGGCACACAGACTTCCTGCCACGGAGACCGACCTGGCCATGGCACTCTCGTCGTAGGGCAAGACCTGCTGGCCATGCCGATCATCGCGACCAATGAACGCGCAGCAGCATTTCCTGCGGGTTGTAATGAAATTCGAGTTCGCCCTGGTACGCGTGATGCACGGCTTCACCCAGGGCGCGCGCGAGATGGATGTCGGTGGTGCTGACCCGAACCTCTCCCTCGGCTTCGTCGATGGCCATCACCCGCTTCAAGGGATGCTCCGCACGTTGACGCTCGGCTTCGTTGCGCACCAGGTGCAAGATCTCCTCGTGATGCGCCTGCAGGAAGGCGCCGGCAAGGAAGACAAACCCGGCCGGACAATGATCGTGCACGCGCTGGCAGGCCGGACAGCTTGCCCGATGCGCATCGGTTGCTGCCGAGATACCCCATTGCCAACGGCCAGCATGGAAAACGGCGCCGCAATGCGCGCAGATGGTAGGCTCCGGAAGTTTTCCCCGGCTCTTGTAGCTGTCATGCTGCGCTTCCTGCAACAGGCGATCATGGCGAACCGGCTGATAACCGGGGGGAATGGATCTGCTACTCATGACAAAACTCCTCGATGAAAATGTCACCCCGGCGACAGGCGAAATACACCCATTCTTCACACTCTGCCCACCCTGGGTATTGCCAGCACCGCAACCCTTAGGAAACAGCCTGCTGACACATTCATGATAGGTCGTCCGATGGCATTTTCCAGGAAAAAAACGAGATCCACCTTGCCAGGACGCAGCGCGTCCCGCCGACTCATTGCCGCATGGCATGCCGGACCGCATCGTCCACATTTTCCAGGAAGACGAATTCGAGTCGCTCCTTCGCCTCCTGCGGCACTTCATCGAGATCCCTGCGGTTCCTTGCCGGCAACAGCACCCGCTGAATCCCGGCGCGCATGGCGGCGAGCACCTTGTCCTTGATTCCGCCCACTGGCAGAACGAGTCCCCGCAGGCTGATCTCGCCAGTCATCGCGGTATCGTTGCGGACCGGGCGGTCGACAAACAGCGAGGCCAGCGCGATGAACATCGCCACGCCCGCACTCGGACCATCCTTGGGGATCGCCCCCGCCGGCACATGCACATGTACGTTGCTTTTCTCGAAGCTGCCGGCATCGATGCCGAGGTCTGCTGCACGCGTTTTCACCAGGGTCAGCGCTGCCTGTGCGGATTCCTTCATCACCTCCCCGAGTTGCCCGGTGAGGATCAACTTGCCGTCACCCGCCGTACGGCTGGCTTCAATGAACAGAATGTCGCCACCGACCGGCGTCCACGCCAGCCCGGTGGCCACTCCGGCAAGACCGGTGCGCAAGGCGACTTCGTTATCGTACTTGCCTGGACCGAGTATGCTGGCGAGATCGCCCTCATCGACCCGCATCGACGGCATCTTGCCCTCGGCAATGTTCACCGCGGCGCGTCGGCACACCGCGCCAATTTCCCGCTCCAGCGAGCGCACGCCGGCTTCGCGCGTGTAATCGCGGATGATCGCCACGAGTGCCTGTTCCGAGAACTCGATCTGACCTTCCTGGAGGCCATTCTGGGTAATCTGACGTCCGACGAGATAACGCCGGGCGATCTCCCGCTTTTCCTCCTGTGTGTAGCCAGGCAGCTGGATGATCTCCATGCGGTCACGCAGTGGCCCCGGAATGTTGTCCAGCACATTCGCGGTGGTGATGAACAGCATCCGGGACAAGTCGAACGGCAAGGCCAGATAGTTGTCGCGGAAGGTATTGTTCTGCTCCGGATCGAGCACTTCGAGCAGGGCGGCCGAAGGGTCACCCTGAATACCGGCACCGAGCTTGTCAATCTCGTCGAGCATCATCACACAGCCTCGCGATCCGGCCTTGCGGATCGCCTGAATGATGTTGCCGGGCAGGGCGCCGATGTAGGTGCGCCGGTGGCCGCGGATTTCGGCCTCATCGTGGACGCCGCCGAGCGATGCGCGCACGAACTTTCGTCCCAGCGCTCTGGCGATCGACTGGCCAAGCGAGGTCTTGCCAACTCCGGGCGGGCCGACAAAGCACAGAATGGGTCCGTGCCCGCTCGGGTTGAGCTTGCGCACCGCGAGAAACTCGACGATACGCTTCTTGACCTGGTCGAGGCCGAAATGATCGGCGTCGAGGATTTGGCGGGCTTCGGCAATCTCGATCCGATCCGGCTCGGGTGCCCGCCATGGCAACTCGACCAGCCAGTCGAGATAGGCACGCACCATCGAGTACTCCGCCGAAGCGTCCGACATGCGCGCCAGGCGCTGCAGCTCCTTGTTTGCCTGGCTTGCCACCTCCTCGGGCATCTGGGCTTCGGCGATGGCTTTGCGCAGCGCCTCGATCTCGACGCTGTTGCCGGTTTCCCCTTCCCCGAGTTCCTTCTGGATCGACTTCAACTGCTCGCGCAGCAGGTATTCGCGCTGACGCTGATCGATGTTCGCCTTGGTACGCTCGTCGAGTTCGCGTGAAAGTCGCAGCACTTCCAGGCGCGCGAGCAGGCAATCGAGAACGATGTCGAGCCGCCGCTGCAGATCAATGCTTTCCAGGACCCTCTGCCGATCGGCAATTTTGAGTTCTGCGACGCTCGCCACCAGGTCGGCCAGAGCCCCCGCCTGGGTAATGCTCTTGACCGCACCGACCAGTTCCTGTGAGACCTGCGGCAGAAACTGCAGGACTTCGAGCGCGCGTTCCCTGAGCTGGATCATGCGCGCTTCGATCTGGCTGTCTGTCGCGTCGGGTTCATCCATCCTCCCGACACGCGCCACCGGGAAAGGATAGCCTGGCAGGTACTCGACGACGCGGAATCGCTGCAGCCCCTGGCAGACGATGACATGCGTGTTATCCGGCAGGGTCACATAACGCAGGATGTTGGCCACCGTACCGACCAGGCAAAGATCATCCGGTCCCGGCACTTCGACCTCGGCATCCCGCTGCAGGAGAACACCGACCGGGCGCTCGGTCTTGACCGCCTGCTGCGCTGCCAGCATCGACTGTTCGCGGCTGATGGTGAGCGGCAGGATCATGCCGGGAAAAAGCAGCACGTTGCGTACCGGAACGATGACCATCGCGTCGTCCGGGATCACCAGGACGCCAGCGCCGGTCGCGAGTGCGTTGCGACTCGCGTCTGTCCGGTCAGATCGCATTTTCGTCTCGCAGGTGGCGCAGCACCAACACCAGGCAGCCGTCCTCCAGGAACTGCTCGTGCAGCTGGTAGTTTCCTGGCGGCAGCGCTATCCAGCGCTCGAAGCGCCCATAGGGAATCTCCAGGCGGTGGATCGTTGCCCGACGCAAAGCCTGTGGTATCGGGCGCGTACCACGTACGACCAGGCCAGCTTCATCGAGGACGACTTCGACCTGCCGGAAATGGACGCCAGGCAGAGCCACCAGCAGTCTCAGTTCGTCGCCGTTCTCGTACAGATCGACCGATGGTTCCCAGCAGGGCACCGACTGCAGGCTCTCCAGGGCAAGAAAGCGGCGCTGCAATCGCTCTCCGCCCTGCAGCAGATCGAGTGCCTCCGCCCACATCCATAACCTTCGATCATCGGCTCTCATTGGCTACATCCCTGACAAGACTGCAAAACTGGTACTTGCTGACGCAAAGCCTGTGAAGTATAGCGCTATGCAGCGATATCGATGTCCATCCAGGCGCAGATTTCCGCCCGCAGATCGACCAGCTGTGCAGGCTCGATCAGGCGGATGCGGTAGGCACGCGCGCGTTCCCGCGCCGCCGATCCGGTGCCCTGTTGCAAGCGCCGCGCGGTGAGCAGCCAGGTTTCGCCCATCGCGCCACCGACATGGCGACGCAGGCTGTCCAGGCGGTTGAGGATCGACTGACTGCCGCCTTCGGTGCTGATCTGCACTCCGGTCTTGCATTCGAGCACCAGCAACTGGTTGCGCCACACCAGTGCCGCATCGAGCTCGTTGCTGGCTGCCTCCTGCAGGCCGTGTCCGGCATCGACGCGCAGATTGGTGCCCCAATGGCCGTCGGGGATCAGGCCATCGGCCTGCAGCCCGGCCAGCGTCAGCCAGGCCCATTCCTCGAGCCAGCCGCCTCCGGCATACCTGGCGCTGGCCTCGCTGGCAAAGAGGAAGCGGCAATCGCCGTCCCATTCCCAGATGCCGGCCTCTTCAAAGGCTCGCGCCAGTTCGTGGTTGTTCGAGAACAACGGGCGCTGAGCGAGGATTTCGTCACGGAAAGTGCGCAGAATGCTGCCGTCCGTACGGCTCTGCGGCAAGGCTTCGCGGGTCAGCCGGTTGACGTAGCCGAAAAAGCCGTTGAGTTGCGGTGCCTCACAGACCAGGCGCTCGGTCAGACCAGCGCGCGCGGCAGCGGCGCACACGAATGTCGGGTTCCAGGTAGGGTCGGCAACGACGCGATATCCCTGCACCTGCAGCACCTCGCCGAGCTTGAGCATGTCGGCCGGCAGCAGCAAAGGCGCACCGCCCCCCAGATGCTCGAGCAGACCATGGCGGGTATCGCAATACCAGGCATCGCCCAGCCCGGCGAGCGCACCGACAAAACCGAAGGACATCACCTTGGTACCGCCGCTGGCATTGAGGTCGATCGGCAGACCCGGATGCTGGTTCTGCAACTCGCTGGCGAGATCCTGAGCGTAGCGGCTGATGCTCCCGAGATCGTGGTCCGGCGTGTGCTCGACGATGCGTACCGCATCCGCTGGCCAACCGGCATCGTGCAGGACGCGGCTGACCTGCAGCGCGCCCTGAAGCGCCGGTTCGGAGTCGCTGGCGGCGATGATCACCTGCGCCGGTCGCAGGCGCAGGGCGGGCAGGGTGTTCTGCATGATCTGCTCGGAGGCCAGACAGACGAGGATGCGTGGCTGGAATTGCATGTGATGTTTCCGTGGACGGTAAGCAATCGCCATTGTGCGCCTGTTCGCCGGAGATGGAGATGGCGTGGGAGCGCTTCCATGCCTGCGTCGATCAGAATGCCAGGCCGACAGCGAACGTCCATTGAGAAAATGGGGATTGCCTGCACTGGCAAGACCCTGCGATACTTGCCATCGTCAGCTTCCTGTCTGGCATCCAAAGCTGCCAAAGCGCTCGATCCAACTGCCAACCTTCGGCATTCGGCCAGCAGGCCTCGCCGTGCCACTTTCCCATCGATCATGAAAATTCGCCGCATCCATACTCTGCACCGGCCGGCGGTCGGCGCGAAGCGTTTTCCAGCACTCGTTTTTGTCCATGGCGGCTATGCCACGGCCGGCTGCTGGGACGCGTACTTTCTGCCCTGGTTCAGCCGTCGCGGTTTCGACTGCCACGCGCTCGACCTCTCCGGTCACGGCGCCAGCGAGGGCCGCGAGCATCTGCACTCTTTCGGCATCGACGATTATGCCGAAGACCTCGCCCAGGTGACCCGGAAACTCGATGTGCCGGCGATCCTGATCGGGCACTCGATGGGCAGCGTCGTCGTCGAACGCTTTCTCGAACGTCAGCAGGCGCAGGCTGCAGTCCTGATGGCACCGGTCCCGCCGACGGGCATTCTCGGCGCGACGATGAAGATTGCCTTGACCGAGCCTGCATTCTTCGACCAGCAAGCGCGCGCGACTCGCGGCGAGTACACGCCGGAGACGCTGCAGACGATTCGCGACGTCTACTATTCGCCGGAGACCTGCACCGAGAATCTGCTCCGCTTTGCGCCATTGTTCCAGTCCGAATCCCGTCGTGCCATCCTCGACCTGACGCTGTTGGCGATGCACATCGGCCGGCGCCGGCCGAAGCTGCCGGTGCTGGTCGTCGGCGGCGAAGCGGACGCCCTGTTTCCGCCGGCAGGGCTGGGCTTCATTGCCGCGCACTGGCAGGCCGAAGTGGCGGTGATTCCGCGTGCCGGACACACGCTGATGCTCGACGCCCACTGGGAAGCCGCGGCCGAGCGAATCGCAGCCTGGATCGAGCGGCAGTCATAGGCTGGCACATCGCTCGTCCCTACACCGACGCCAGTCAGTTTTCCAGCCGCCACTCGCCGATGATACCCAACCGTTGCCAACGCCTCCTCGCCGCCATCCTGCTGTTTGCCGCGCCCGTGCATGCCGAGACGCTGCTCTGCCACGTCACTTACGGCGGTGAAACGCAGGATCTGGAAGCGCGGCCGGTCAGTTCGCCCTACACCGTCCCGGTGCAGCCGATCGGCTCGTATTTCCTCTTTCGCATCGTTTTTCAGAAAGAACCGGCAGACCTGGCGGCGATCAAGCTCTATGTCTTTGCCGATCGGGACAGCGGACCGCTGCCGATCCAGCAGGCAACACACCCTTACCCGCCGCTCGCAGGCAAGGGCGCAGGCTTCGGCTTTACTGGCCTCCACCAGGTCTATGAGCCGATCCGCGATGGCGAGCTGCAATACTGGTGCGAATGGTCTCCCAGCAGCGGGCCGGCACGATGAGTTGGCGAGGCCGCTTGCGCCTGCTGGTCATCCTGCTCGGCGTACCTGGGGCAATCCTCGCCGGAAGCGCGCGCGCCGAACCCGTCCGTCTGATTTTCGTCGGCGACATCATGCTCGACGATGGTCCGGGCCGCCTGATCCACCGCGGTGGGGATCCTCTCGCACCTTTCGCGGCGCTGCTGCAGGACGCCGACTACCGCATCGGCAACCTCGAATGCCCGATTGCCACGACCGGGAAACCGCTCGACAACAAGATTTTCAGCTTCCGCGCCGACCCGCGCGTGCTGCCCGTTCTGCGCGGGCGATTCGATGCGCTCGGTGTGGCCAACAATCATTCCGGCGATTACGGTCAGGCGGCTTTTCTCGAAACCCTCGCTCATCTCGCCGGCCACGGCATCGCCACCTTCGGAGGTGGTCGCCAATTGACCGAGGCGCACCGTCCGCTGTGGATCGAACGGCGCGGCCTGCGCATCGCCGTGCTGGCCTACAACGAGTTCAAGCCGCGCGCCTTCGAAGCCGGTGCCGAATGGCCGGGAATCGCCTGGAGCGAGGATAGCCAGGTCGTCGCCGACATCCGCGCTGCGCGCGCGGCCGGTGCCGACCTGGTGATTCCTTTCATGCACTGGGGCTGGGAACGTGAACGGCAGGCGAGCCAACGGCAGCGGCAACTGGCCCGTTTGATGATCGACGCCGGTGCCAGCCTGGTGGTCGGCGGGCATCCGCATGTGACGCAAGACATCGAGTATTACCAGGGCAAGCTGATTGTCTATAGTCTCGGTAACTTCGTCTTTGACGGTTTTGACCTCCCCGCAGCCCGGACCGGCTGGCTGCTGCGCCTGACCCTCGACAAGCATGGCCTGCTCAGTTGGGATACCGTGGCCGCGCAGATCGACGAAGACGGCACCCCGCACCCGCAAGCCGGTACCCCCACGCCCTGCGGCCGCGCCGGGGATCGCCTCGTCCGCGAATGCGCCAAGCCCTGAGGTCGCGCATGCCTTTAAGCTGATTTCATGGAAAAAGCGGTACATTCTTGTTTTGACGAGTCGTTGGGGAGCGATCGGAACATGGGGCAGGAGCCACCGGCGTGCAGCGCAGAGCCCTGGCACGCCACCCGCCTGGTCGCAGTGCGCGCGCCGCGTGCTGCCGGCAGAGACCCGTGCTGACGCTGTTGCGCGCCTGGCGCGAGCGTGGCTGGACGCCGATCGATGCGGCGAGCTACGCGCAGGCCTGGCAACAGTACGGTGGCAGCGTCGCCACGCATCCGCTCGTCGTCGAGCGGCTGGCGGGGCTGGCGGCGATACCGGTGCGTTACCTCGGCTGGTTTGCCGGCGATCGACTGCTGGCAGCGATTCCCTGCTGGGGGCCTTATCTGGCGCTGTCCAAGGTGGTGCTCAAAAAGCGCGGGCAGCGCGGCCTGTTCGATCTCGGCAATGCCGAAATCATCCTGCCGATCGCTGCCGAGGCCTCTGTACCGGTGCGTTTGCGAGTGCCATACGTCTCCGAACTGAACGCCGCGCGCATCAGCACGCTGCGGCCGCAGCCGCAGGGCCTGGCGTTGGCGCGCCCACCCGAAGACTACGGCAAGAAGTTCCGCTACAACCAGCGCCGCGAATTGCGTCTGCTCGAGGAAGCGGGGGGCAGCATTCGTTCGATGCTCGATTTTTCGCCGTCCGAGCAGGCCGCCATCTACGCAGATTTGTTCGAGCGCCGCTGGGGCTTTGCCGCGCGTGGCGCTGCGCATTTGAGCGAAGTCTTTACGCTGTTGCGTGAATTCATGACCGGCGCGGTGCTGTTGCGCAACGCGCAGCCGATCGCCATCCAGATTCTCTACCGCGTCGAAGCCCCGCAGTGGATTTCTCTCGAATACATCAATGGCGGTGTAGACCCGCAATGCAGAGAGTTCAGCCCCGGCAGCGTCCTCAGCTTCGTCAACACGCAAGCCGCCTGGCAGGATGCGCGCGCGCTCGGCAAACCCTTGCGTTATTCCTTCGGTCGCGCCGATCGTGAATACAAGGATCGCTGGTGCCATCGCGTGCCAGCCTATCAAATCTAGAAAACGTTTTCTCCGCGATGCCAGCGAATTCCTCCACGAGGCCAGCCATGCTTTCACGTAAACCGCAATTACTCTCGCGCTACCGCCGACAGAAACGCTATCTGCTACTCTCGGCCGCGCTCCTGCTCGTCGTACTTGGCGTGTTCCTCGCCTGGTGGCTGCTGCCCGGCCTGCTGCTGCTCGGCTGGATCACGCATGAGGCCTGGCTGGCCGATCATCTCTTCTATTCGCCACACGATGACTACCAGTACCGCTTCCCGCCCGATACTCCCCGGCAGCAGGTATCGCTGCGCGATGGCCGCGTGCAGTTGAGCGAGCCACTGGCGGCTGGCGAGACCTTGATCCTCGAAATCGAGTTGCGCAGCAGCGGGCTCGGCTACTGGCTCGACCCGCAGGTTCTGCTCGGCGATGACCGGCAGGATTTCGAGCGCGGTGTCTCGGGTCGGCGCTATCTGAATGTCTCGGGACAGGCCGATGTGCTTGCCAGGAGCGAGTTGCTGATCCAGGGGAGACACTGCCGCCTGCCGGCGACCGCCACGCTCTACACATTGCATAACCCGGATTATGCGCAGCGCCGCATCATGGTGCTCGCGCCGCACGCCGATGACGCCGAATTGGCGGCATTCGGCCTCTATAGCCGAGCGTCCGCAGTGCTCATCGTGACGCTGACGCAGGGCGAGATCGAGGCAGAGGCGTACCAGCGTTACGACCTCGATGCCGCGCAGGCGGCCAGGCTGAAAGGCCGCTTGCGCAGTTGGGACAGCATCGCCGTACCGCTCTGGGGCAACGTTCCGCAGAAGCGCTGCGTGCAGCTCGGTTACTACTGCCTGCAACTATCGGCGATGCTCGAAGATGCCGCGGAAACCTTTGCTTCCCGCGCATCGGGCGAGTCCGACATCCGCAGCGCGCGCCGCCACAATCCGCTGCCACTGCCAGCCGATGCCGATGGCCAGCCTTCGGGGAAGAACCTGCTCGGTGATCTGGTTGCTCTGCTCGAACACTTTCGCCCGGAAATTGTCGTCACGCCGCACCCGCAGCTCGACCCGCATCCCGATCACTACGCCACCACTCTGGCGATCGATCTGGCGGCAAAACTGGCGAATTGGCAGCCCGAAATCGCCCTGCTCTACGCCAATCACCTGCACGACAACGACCGCTGGCCGATGGGACCGGCCGGCTGCGGCATCGCCTTGCCGCCGGCGTTCACATCGCTGCCCGCCGATGCTCTCTGGAGCCCGACGCTGAGCGAAGCGGTGCAGCTCGACAAAGCCATGGCATTGGCCATGCAGCACGATCTGCAGGGCCGCCTGCCGATCAAGAAACGTCTGCGCCGGCGCATCCAGCAAGTGCTCACTGGTCGTTCCTGGCCGCCCACCGGCGAAAACGAATTTTTCCGCAAGGCCGTCCGCCGCCATGAACTGTTCTGGGTACGTCGTTTCGACGCCTGAGTGTCGAGGGCGCCGGGTAGCGTTCAAGAAAGCTCATCGGTTACTATTCGCCAGAAATCCCCTGCAAGATTGATGAAGGAATGGCATGGCAACCGCAGTGAATCATCCGCAACGCTTTGCTCTCAACTACGAGCTGCATGCCCGCTTACCGGAAACGCTCAACATTCCGGAGCAGGCATCCTATCTGGCCCTCGCCACCGACCCTGCCAACCGGGAGGCCGAGTACGAGCGCCTCGTCGAGCTGTGCACGCGCTACGGCGTGCCTCCCCCGGCGCCGGATGTCAATCACTTCCAGGCCGATCTCGGCACCTTCCGGATCAAATGGGAGCGGCGTACCGAGTGCAACAGCTACACCTTCTTCCGTCAGGGCGAGTTCGACGATCCCTTCGCCAGGCCAGTGATCGCCAGCGTCCCGCCAGACTGGCTGGAGAGCCTGCCGGGGCAGGTGCTCGTGGCCGCGCACGTCGCGCTGCGAAAAGCCCCCAGGAAAGCGACCGGCAACGAGGAACTGGCGACGTATTTCGAAGGCAACCCGCTCGTCGGTTCACGTGTCGGCGACGGCGTCGCCAGCGTGTGGGCCGACTTTCGCATCCATGCGGATGGCTACAGCCGCTTCCTGATCGAAGATTTCAGCCTCACCCCGCGCCAGGCGGGACGGATGGTGCAGCGCTTGCTGGAGATCGAAACCTATCTGATGAGGGCGCTGCTCACCCTCCCGGTGGCCCGGGCGACCATGCCGGTGCTGGTCGATGTCGATCAGCGACTGGCGGCGCTGATCAACGAAATGGTCGAGGCCAGGAGCGAAGATGAACCGGCGCTGCTCGACCGGCTCACCAAGCTCGCCGCCGTCGTCGAGAGCACGATTTCATCGACTCTGGGTCGGATTTGCGCCGCGCGTGCCTACCACGAGTTGGTCGATCGTCGTATCGTCGAACTGCGGGAAGTGCGTGTCGAAGGTCTGTCGCCCCTGCGCGAGTTCGTCGAGCGGCGCCTGATGCCGGCGATGAACACCTGCGAAACCGTGGCCAGGCTGCAGGACAGCCTGTCGGAACGAGTCGGTCGTGCCAGCGAATTGTTGCGCACGCGGGTCGACATCGCGATGCAAAGGCAGAACCAGGCGCTCCTGAGCGCGACGGCACGGCGGGCCAGACTGCAACTGCGCCTGCAGGAGACCGTCGAGGGATTGTCGGTAGCCGCGGTCAGCTATTACGTGGTCGGCCTGATCGCTTACATCACCAAGGCAATCAAGGCGGCGGGCGTCGATGTCAATCCGGATGTCGTCACCGGGGTGGCGATTCCGATCGTGGTCATCAGCGCCGCGATGGGGGTCCGACACATCCGTCGCGTCGTGCAGCGTGCAGCGATGTAAAGCAACAGCTAGCAGCCGGGCTCACATCGTTTTGTGAATGCAGTAGAACCGCTGAACCTGGCCCCTTGGTTCGCCTTTGATCGTTTCACGCCACTTGCGGGGCTGGACGCAGAGCCCCTGCCGACTGACCCCTGCCGCCTTCGCCCCTTCGCCACCATGTCCAGTCTCCCCAAGCCATTTCCCCCGCCTCCGACCGACTCTGCGCGATGTCCGAGCTGCCAGGTACCGATGGCAGTTCATCGATTCCAGCGCCAGCTCAGCGGCGAACTCACTTTGGATCTCTGTTTCGCCTGCCAGGGCATCTGGTTCGACGAATATGAGAGTGCGCAATTGGCGCCAGCGGGGGTCCTCGAACTGTTCCGGCTGCTGCACCAGCATTTTGCCGACTCGCGCCAGCCTTGGCGCCAGCCGCTGCGCTGCCCGCGCTGCCAGCAGTCGCTGCTGGCCTGCCTCGACAGCACGCGCGCCGGCCGTTTTGCCTACCACCGTTGCCCGCAACGGCACGGCCGTTACACCGGATTTGCCGCATTCATGATCGAAAAGGGCTTCGTTCGTCTGCTCAACGGCGCCGAAGTCGATCAACTCGCGCGCCAGGTGCAGACCATTCGCTGCTCCGGTTGCGGCGCGCCGGTCGATATTTGTCGCGACCAGGTCTGCAATCACTGCCGTTCACCGATCGTCATTCTCGACCCCGACGCCGTGCAGAAAGCACTTGATGACTTCGGCAAGAAAGCGAACCGACAGGCAAACCTTGACCCGCAGGCCCTTGCCGAAGCGCTGATCGCCAACGAGCGTGCCAGATTGCGGGCGAAGCGGCAGGAGCACAAGGACCGATTAGCACCCGACGTCGTGGATCTCGTGCTCAACGGTATCGAGGGCGTGTGGCTATTGCTGAAGAATTAATGTGAAAGTCGCGTATGCGACTCACGAATCTCCCCTCCCCCCGCGCGGGGGAGCAACCGTGTCTAACGTCAGAGCGTGTTAAAAAACCTAACCTATTGATTTATAATGATTGCTCATCCGGAAGGCGGGAAGAGAGGCCTGTCTGACCCGGGAGAATATTCCATCCGTTTAAACACGCCATTGTCTATCTATTATATGAGCAGAGCAACCTACGATTCCGATCTGACGAACGAACAGTGGAAAATAATAGAACCGTTCTTGAATGAACGCCATCCGCTCGGGTGGGGGA
>RRZU011023890.1_pt1 | contig 13491 bp, 13 predicted proteins | sample 2165561 | NCBI WGS metagenome assembly RRZU01 (sample SAMN10456909, study PRJNA506462) | wastewater metagenome | isolation source: wastewater sludge | place: USA: Moscow, Idaho
CGACCTCCGCCCAGTTGTCGGCGCCACACAGAGTCGCGCAAACCGCCATCACCACCGTTTCCATCAAGACGTAGCGCTTGGCCGGACCTCGACGTTTGTCCGGCAATCCCGAAAACGTTTCTACAAGCGTCATCAAACCGCCCTCCGAAAAGGAGAGAGTAGACCCCATTGCTATTTGCAAATCAATACTATGGCATAAATGCATGATAGTAAAAAAATATTCTCAGCTGCTTACGACATCTGCGTAAGCGATTGCCCTGTACAGTTGGGCACCATGGAGCGGCTGGAACGAGCCTTGGTCATTTACCTGATCATCGCCTGGCGCATCCTATACCTGGTCACCTGGGGCCGGGAATGCCCCGCTTTGCCCGGTGACGTGGTGTTCGATCCCGAGGAATGGCAGGCCGCCTGGATCGTCGCCTACCGCTCCCCGCCGCCGGACAATCCCCCGCCCCTGGGCCAGATGGTGCGGCTGATTGCCGGCTTTGGCGGGTTTCTCGGGCGAAAACACGATGGGCATCCCGGCCCCACGGCGATCTGGGAAGGAATGCAGAAGGTCAGAGCGTTTGCCATTGCGCTGGAGGCTGGCTGTGCCGCCTATTTCAATGACGGATAGGTTGTGGGTAATCGGGTGCCCTGTGGGGACGCAGCCAGGAGCGTAGCAGCGACCAGAACCCTTCCATGGTGTTGACATGGACCTCGTGGAATCCGTCGCCGTCCTCGTCACGGGCGTACTCTCCGCGGCTGTGACACACCGTTTTGTGCTGATAACCCCACTCGGGCAGACGGGCGTAGATGTCGTATTCATCGGTGTAAACAGTCGCGTTGGGCGCGATGGTGGCCAGGATCAAGGGCTTGATGGTCGGCTGCTGAACGTTTTCGAGCATCCCTATCCTCACCTCACCGCCGCGTTGGAGCATTCCCAGGATGGGGGGCTTCTCCTTTTCCAGCGTGCCGCGCCCGCGCGCGCCTTTCAGGCGCCGCCGGCGGCCCGGACGGTTCTTTCGTCTTACCGCCTCGGGATGACCCTTATGGCCCGCCACGATATACACTTCGTCGCACTCAACCTCGCCTGAAAGGGTCGGCTCCGGTTGCGCCGCCACGATTCCCACGCGCAATTGCGAGATCATGCGGTGCACATCGTCCTTGTTCAGACCCAATTCATCCCCGATCTGCTCGTTGGAGAGGTTCAGTCCCATCAGGTACAGGCACAGGAGCCACACCTTTAGCGGTTGGTGGTGGCCCGCGAAAATTGTCCCACTCAAATCGTCAAAGTACCGCAGGCAGGTCGCACAGCGATACCTCTGGCGCGATGGATGAGCCGTATCATGGCCTTGCTTGGTCACTTCTGGCGAAGCACAATGCGCGCAGCGTACTCCCTCCGGCCAACGCAACTCGCGCACTTCCGCGTAACACTTGCTATCGTCCAGCAAACTCTGAAGGTGGATCAACGCGCTACATCCTTAAGGCATAACAGCCTAAAATTCTATCGGATATCCAGCCTCCAGAACGACAATGCTCAACCGCCCGAAACACATAAAGAGCCAATGAGAATTGCTGTTGGACAAGGCTCTCCCTTGCCTTGCGGGCAGACCCCAAGGCACAATGCCAAGGTGTGCACTGCCGGAGTCAATAGCATGGTCTTGCCGAGAGCCACGGGACACCGCTTTACCTATGCCGACTACCGGCAGTGGCCCGATGATGAGCGCTGGGAACTGATCGACGGCGTAGCTTACGCGATGGCGCCGGCACCGACGATCAGCCACCAAATTCTGACTGGTCAGCTTTTCCGACAGATCGATCAAGCCCTGGATGGCACCCCCTGCCGCGCCCTGATCGCTCCGGTCGACGTCCTGTTGCCGGCAGCGAACGAAGCTGACGAGCAGGTGACGACCGTCGTCCAGCCCGATATTCTGGTGGTCTGCGACCCGGCCAAGGTTACCGAAAACCATATCCGCGGCGCCCCGGACTGGATCATCGAGGTTCTCTCCCCGGCCACCGCCCGCCACGACCACCTGACCAAACGCGCCCTGTACGAACGCGCCGGTGTCCGCGAATACTGGCTCGTTCACCCGGTCGACCGCGTCATTACCCTCTACACGCTGAAGGACGGACTCTACGGCGGCCCGGAAATCGTCGAGATGGCCGGAGAACGGTCGCCGGCCATCTTCCCTGAAATCGTCATTCGCTGGCAGGCGGTTCTGGACAAGCTACCGGATCACTCCGCCGCGCCGGTCGATCAGCACCCTTGACGATGACTTTACTACGTGGAAAACGCGTCCGGTCTTCGAGATCAAGGTCCGCTGAATCCGGCTATGCCTCGGCGACCACCACGACGCCGCCACGTCTGCGGTCACCGGCGCCAGACAGACGACCGTTGGCGCTGGCGACGCCGTTGACCCCGCCGAAAAACATGCTCGTCGAGTCGAAACGGGTCGCTGCCGGCCAGGCCTGCTGCAGGGCGTCAGCCGTAGCCGTTGCGAGGCCGACGTTCTCGAACCACAGCTTGCTGCCTTCGACATGCAGGCGGGCGGCGTTCAGCGCTTCGTCGAGCGGGCGTCGATAGGCCAGCAGATTGAGCAGCGCCTGCAGGATGGCGCTGCGAATCCGGTTCGACCCACCGCTGCCGAGGGCAAAACACGGCCGATCGCCGGCGACGACGATCGTTGGTGACATCATCGTGCTCATCCAGCTTCCCGCTGCCAGTCGATGGAAGCCGACCGGGTTGATGTCGTCTTCGCCGAGGAAATTGTTGACGTGGATTCCCAGTCCCGGTAGGACGTGGCCGCAACCTTCGCCGTTGCTGGTGGTCATTGCCGCGGCCATGCCCTCGGCGTCGATCACCGAGATATGCGTGGTCGCGCCGAGGGGGTTCTCGTCAGCGCGCGCTCGTGCCCACTCGACCCAGGCCGGGATGCCGTCGCCGGCAACCAGGGCACGGATCGACGCCGGGTCGGCATGCAGTCGGTGGTCGTAACCCGACTGGCGAATCTGCGATACGGTTGCCAGTATCGCCGCCACTGCGAGTTGATGATCGCGTGAGAGAAACGCCTCGTGGCCGATGCCAAGGCTCTCGGCGATGCGTAGCCCGGCGCCGATCAGGCCACCGCCGGCGGCCGGCGGCGGGTTGGTCAACACACTGTAGGGGCCATAGGGGACACGCAGCGGTTCGCGCACGACTGGCGAGTAGGCGGCAACATCCTGCGTGGTCATCAGCCCGCCATGTGCAGGGCCGAAGTGTTCGACCAGCGAAGCCCAATATGTGGCGACCAGGGTTTCCGGATCGCCTTCGCCAAGTGCCTGCAGAAAATCGCCGAGGTCGGGGTTGGCCAGGCGATCCCCGGCTTGCGGCAGGCGTCCGCCAGCGAGGAACAGAGATGCTGCCGATGGCGACGATTTGGCGATCGGCGCGATCAGGCCGATAATCATCGCGATCTGCGGGCTGACCAGGAATCCATCGCGCGCCCAGGCTGCTGCCGGCGCTACGACCTCACGCAAGGGCAGGCGGCCGGCGCGCCGGTGCAATTCAAGCAGGCCGACCAGTTCACCGGGAACCGCTGCCGCCGCTCTGCCGATGTGAAAGACCTGCTTGGTCTGGCCGAAATCGATGGTCACCGGCGCAAAGTCCAGTTCTGGAAACGCTTCGAGGCCACGCCCCGGCGCGACAGCAAAAAAATCGAGGACTTCGTAGCCGTCCCTGGCGTCTCCCCAGATACAGGCACCGCCGCCGCCGAGCGAGGTCAGAGGCAACTCGGTGACGGTGGCGGCGAACTTGGCGGCGACGATCGCGTCGACCGCGTTGCCGCCGCGGCGCAGTAGACGCGCTCCGGCCAGTGCCGTATGCGGCTCGGAAGCCGCGATCACTCCACGAATGCTCATGGTCAGAGTATAATGTAAGGTTATGTGTCTACCGATATGATTTGTCGTTGTTTTTGTTGATTTACCTGCCTTTGGAGAATGACTCATGGCCATCGAACGTACCCTTTCCATCATCAAACCCGACGCCGTTGCGAAGAATGTGATCGGCAAGATCTACTCCCGTTTTGAGACGAATGGCCTGAAGGTCATCGCTGCCAAACTGGTCTGGCTGTCGCCGCAGGAAGCTGGCGCCTTCTACGCCGTCCATAAGGAGCGTCCTTTCTTCAACGATCTGGTTTCCTTCATGATTTCCGGCCCGGTGATGATCCAGGTTCTTGAGGGCGAGAATGCGATCGCCAAGAACCGCGAACTGATGGGGGCGACGGATCCGAAAAAGGCCGATCCGGGAACGATCCGCGCCGATTTCGCCGAGTCGATCGACGCCAACGCCGTTCATGGTTCCGACGGCGAGGATACGGCGAAGGTGGAAATCGCCTTCTTCTTCCCGGCGATGAACGTTTATTCCGGCCGCTAGGGCGGGGGCGGGGCAACACGCTCAGATGACGGTCAATCTTCTCGATCTTGATGCCGCCAGCCTGACGGCTTTTTTCGCCGAGAATGGTGAAAAGCCGTTTCGCGCCAGGCAGCTGCTGCGCTGGCTGCATCGCTTCGGGCAGCGTGATTTCGACGCCATGACCGACATTGCCAAGAGTCTGCGCGAGAAACTGAAGACCCTGGCGGTAGTGGTGCCGCCCGTGCTCATCGCCGACCGGGTCGCGGGCGACGGAACGCGCAAGTTCCTGTTCGATGTCGGTGGCGGGAACGCCGTCGAATCCGTCTATATCCCCGAGCTTGATCGGGGAACGCTGTGCATTTCAACGCAGGCCGGCTGCGCGCTCGACTGTTCGTTCTGCTCGACCGGCAAACAGGGTTTCAATCGCAATCTGACGGTGGCCGAGATCATTGGTCAGTTATGGCAGGCCAGGCAGGTGCTGGGTGCTTGCCAGGAGCAGGAGGGGCTGTCCGAGCGGGTGATCAGCAATGTCGTACTGATGGGCATGGGCGAGCCGCTGGCCAACCTCGACAATACGGTGACAGCACTGCGCCTGATGCTTGATGACCATGCCTATGGCCTGTCGCGCCGCCGGGTCACGGTATCCACCTCGGGTCTGGTGCCGGCGATGGATCGTCTGCGCGACGAATGCGCGGTAGCGCTGGCGGTCTCCCTGCACGCACCGAATGATCGCCTGCGCGATGAACTGGTGCCGATCAACCGGAAATACCCCTTGCGTGAGCTGCTGGCCGCCTGTCGGCGCTACCTCGAGAAAGCACCGCGTGACTTTGTGACCTTCGAGTATGTCATGCTCGACGGGATCAATGACGCCGATGCGCAGGCGCGTGAGTTGCTGACCCTGACGCGCGACGTACCGTGCAAATTCAACCTGATTCCCTTCAATCCCTTTCCGGGCTCGCCCTATCGGCGTTCGCCAGCGACACGCATTCGGCGTTTTGCCGAGTTGCTGATCGACGCCGGAGTCGTGACCACCACCCGCAAGACGCGCGGTGACGACATTGATGCCGCCTGTGGTCAACTGGCCGGGCAGGTTCTCGACAGAACGCAGCGGACGGGTCGGCGAAGCTTCGCTATCCACCTCGATCGTCAGGAGGTCTGCAGTTGAGGAAGACGGCCTTGGCGATTGTTGCCTGTCTGTGCCTCGCCGCCTGTTCATCGACAGGCGTCTCGCAGGCGACCAGGCAGAAGGAGGCCGAAGAGGCGGCCGACTCGCGTACCCCGACCAAGCCTCGCGACGCTCGCACGCGCGCCAAACTGCATACCGAGCTGGGTTCGCTCTATCTCCAGGATGGCAATCTGGCGGTGGCTCTTGAAGAGCTGACCATTGCCATCGACATCGACCCCGACTATGCCAAGGCTTATGCGACACGCGGCCTGGCGGGCTTCCGGATACGCGAGATGCAGGCTGCCGACCAGGACTTTCGTCGAGCCTTGAGCATCGACGCCAACGACCCCGAGATCAACAATAATTACGGCTGGTTCCTGTGCCAGGTGGGGCGGGAGAAGGAAGCGATCACGTTCTTTCAGCAAGCGATCAAGAACCCGCTCTATGAGACCCCCGAGAAGGCTTATCTGAACGCTGGCGCCTGTTACGCCAAACTTGGAGACCTTGCGGTTGCCGAGAACTATATTCAGCAGAGCCTGCACATCGCGCCGAATAACCCGCAGGCCTTGCTGCAACTGGCCAGAATCAATTACCAACGCGGTTATCTGGAGCTGGCCAAGCAGCAGCTCTCGGATCTGTTGCGCAGGACCGAGCCAAGTGCCGAGGCATTGTGGCTGGGCGTGCGAGTCGAGCGCCGACTCGGTGAGCGTGTCGCTGAAGCCAGGTACGGCAGTCAGTTGCGGCGAAAATTTCCGCTCTCGCCCGAGGCGCAGGAACTGCTGAGAGGCAACTTCGAATGAGTGAAGAATGAGTGAACCTTCCCGATTTCCAACTCCGGCAGCGCCCGAGCTGCCAGTGGCGGAACCATCCCGCGAGCAGGGGGAGAGCGGCGAAGTGCTGGCACCCGTGAGCGGTAGCGTCGGCCAACAATTGCGTACCGCCCGCGAGGCCAGAAACATGAGCTTGGCCGAGGTGGCGCAGTCGCTCAAGCTGGGTCCCAGGCAGGTGGCAGCGATCGAGGCCGAGGATTGGGCGTCATTGCCCGGCAACACGATGATCCGCGGCTTCGTCCGTAACTATGCGCGCCTGCTCAATCTCGACGCCGATGTCCTGATGCACGGGCTGGATGCCGCACAGCTGCAGCAAAAAGCGCAGCTTGAGGTGTCAGCCGGAACCACCGCCAGCCTGCCGAATACCAGCAGCCGGCGCGTGCAGCGCCGCGATTATCTTGCCGTATTGGCTGGCTTGTTGCTGTTGGGGCTGGCGGTGTTGGCCTATTTCTATGCCCCGGCGGACTTCTGGCAGGGAAAACTGACGGCGCTGCTCGCCCGTGATGCGCCTGTCCAACAGCCGGCTGCCACAACGCTTGCTCCACCGCCCGCCGCGGCCGGCGAATCGGTGACGGTACTGTCGACACCGAATGCGACGGTGCTTGCAGATGCGCCGGGCAGCGGCCGTGGTCTGCGGCTGAGTTTCGCGCAACCCGCCTGGGTCGAGGTTCGCGATGGCCGCAACCAGATCATCTTTGCCGAGTTGAGCCCGGCCGGTAGTAAGCGGGAGGTCGTGGGGCAACCGCCGTACTCGTTGGTGGTGGGCAACGCAACGCAGGTGACGGTCGAGTACCAGGGCCGGATGATCGAGCTCTCACCGCGCAGCAAGGGCGACGTCGCCCGGCTGACCGTCGAATGAGCCGGTGCCGGCCAGGGCACGAGCCGTGAGCCATCCATTGCCTGGTACAGTACGTCGGCGCACGCGTCCGGTCAGGGTTGGCCAGATCACGGTGGGAGGTGAGTCGCCGGTGGTCGTCCAGTCGATGACCAACACCGATACCGTCGACGTCGTCAGGACGGCGATTCAATGCGCAGAACTGGCGCGCGCCGGCTCGGAACTGGTGCGCATCACCGTCAATACCCCCGAAGCTGCGGCAGCCGTGGCGGCGATCCGCGCCCACCTCGACCGCATGGGTGTCGACGTACCGTTGATCGGCGATTTTCACTATAACGGTCATCGCCTGCTCGCCGAACATCCGGCGTGTGCCGAAGTGCTGGCCAAATATCGCATCAACCCGGGCAATGTCGGACACGGCCGCAAGCGCGATGAGCAATTCGCGCAGATGATCGAGATTGCCTGCCGGTATGACAAACCGGTGCGTATCGGGGTGAACTGGGGAAGCCTCGATCAGGATCTGCTGGCGCGCATCATGGACGAGAACGCCCGTCGCCCCGACCCGCGCGATGCAGTCGAAGTGATGCGCGAAGCAATGGTTGCCTCGGCGCTCGAATCAGCCGCACGCGCTGAAGCCATCGGTCTGCCGGGGGAACGCATCATCCTCTCTTGCAAGGTTTCCGGCGTGCAGGATTTGGTTGCCATCTATCGCGAGTTGTCGCGCCGTTGTGACTATCCTCTGCACCTCGGCCTGACCGAAGCCGGTATGGGCTCCAAAGGCATCGTCGCGTCGACGGCGGCGATGGCGGTGCTGCTTCAGGAAGGCATCGGTGATACCATCCGCGTCTCGCTGACCCCTGAACCCGGCGGCAAACGCACCCAGGAAGTGATCGTCGCGCAGGAACTGTTGCAGACCATGGGCTTGCGGGCGTTCACCCCGATGGTCGTCGCCTGTCCGGGTTGTGGGCGGACGACCAGTACCTTTTTTCAGGAACTCGCGCAGTCGATTCAGGAGCACGTTCGCCAACGCATGCCGCAGTGGCGGACCGACTATGACGGCGTCGAGAATATGACCCTGGCAGTGATGGGTTGCGTGGTCAACGGGCCGGGCGAGAGCAAGCATGCCAACCTCGGCATCAGCCTGCCGGGTACCGGCGAAGTGCCGGCAGCGCCGGTGTTCGAGGACGGTACCAAGACCGTCACCCTGCGCGGCGAGCATATCGCCGAGGAATTCACCCATATCGTCGATGCTTATGTGGCTCGCACGTATCAGAGAAAGTCCGCAGGCCAATGATGATTGCAAAGATCCAGTCGGTACGCGGGATGAACGACATCCTGCCGGACGAGGCCGAATTCTGGGACCTGTTCGAGGAAACCATCCGCTCGTGGCTCAAGAGTTACGGCTACCGCCCGCTACGCCTGCCGATCGTCGAACCGACACCGCTGTTCAAGCGCGCCATCGGTGAAGTGACCGACATCGTCGAGAAGGAGATGTACTCCTTTGTCGATAGTCTCAATGGCGAGCCTCTGACGCTGCGTCCCGAAGGTACCGCTGGCTGCGTGCGTGCCGTCATCCAGCACAACCTGATCGCGCAGCAACCGCAGCGGCTTTACTATCTGGGCCAGATGTTCCGGCACGAGCGGCCACAGAAAGGACGCTACCGCCAGTTTCACCAGGTCGGTGTCGAAGCGCTGGGTTTCCCCGGTCCGGATATCGATGCCGAACAGATCCTGATGGGTGCCCGCCTCTGGGACGACCTCGGTCTCGATGGCATCACCCTGCAGCTCAACACGCTTGGCCAATCCTCGGAACGAGCCAGTCATCGCGCCGAGTTGATCAGCTACTTCGAGCGGCACAGCGAAGCGCTTGATGACGATGGCCGGCGGCGCCTGCACAGCAATCCGCTACGCATCCTCGACAGCAAGAACCCGGCTTTGCACGACCTCATCATCGGGGCACCACAACTGATCGATCACCTGGGTGCCGAGTCGCTGGCGCATTTCGAGGGCGTACAGCAGGTGCTGCGCGACGCCGGTTTGCCGTTCCAGATCAATCCGCGCCTGGTGCGCGGTCTCGACTATTACAATCTGACGGTTTTCGAGTGGATCACTGACCGCCTCGGCGCGCAAGGGACTGTCTGTGCCGGTGGTCGTTACGACGGTCTGGTGCAGCAGCTCGGCGGCAAGCCGGCACCGGCCTGCGGTTTTGCAATGGGTGTCGAGCGGCTGTTGGCGCTGATTCGTGAGGCCGGTGGCGAAGCCAGGGCAGCCGCCGTCGATGTCTATGTCGTGCATCAGGGCAGTGCCGCTTCGCGTCTCGCGGCGCGCGTCGCCGAGAGACTGCGCGACCGCGGCATCGATGTCCTTTTCCATTGTGGCGGCGGCAGCTTCAAGACGCAGATGAAGAAAGCCGACGCTTCGGGTGCGGCCTTTGCCGTGATCATCGGCGATGACGAGGCCAGGGTCGGCGAGGTGACTCTCAAGCCGCTGCGCCCGCTTGGCGAGCAGCCGAATGAACAGACGCGGGTGCGTGTCGACGACCTCGCCGACACGATCATGGCTTCCATTTTGAATGGGGAAGACTCGTAATGGCAACTTACGATCTCGAAGAGCAGGAACAAATCGCCGAAATGAAGGCGTGGTGGCAGCAGTACGGTAATCTGCTGGCCGGCATCGTGACCGCTGCCTCGATCTGCGTGGTCGGCTGGCAGGGCTGGAACTGGTATCAGCGCAATCAGGCGGCACAGGCTTCGCTGGTTTACAGCGTCATGCAGAAGGCCGTTCTCGAAAACGACGCGCAGCGCATCAAGGCGGCGAGTGGAGAATTGCTCGAGAAATTCCCGGGAACCGCGTACGCGCCCCTGGCCGCCTTGATGGCCGCCAAGGCGACGTTTGCTGCCGGCGATGCAAAAACCGCCAAGCTGCAGTTGCTCTGGGTGGTGGAACACGGCAAGGATGAACTGCGGGATCTCGCGCGTTTGCGTCTGGCCAGCGTGCTGCTCGACGAGCAGGCCTACGATGAGGCGCTCAAGCAGCTTGATGGCGCGCCGAGTGCCGGCTTCACAGTCCGTTTCCAGGATACGCGCGGCGACATTCTCGACGCCCAGGGCAAGACCGCCGAGGCGCGTGCGGCTTATCGGACCGCGCTGGCCAAGCTGGATGAGACCGACCCGAGCGGCAAGGGAAAAAATACGCTGCAGGACCGCCAGGCCAATGCCGCCTATCGTGAAGCGCTGCAGCAGAAGCTGGATGCACTTGGGGAGTCGAGCTGATGAGATACCCCCTGCTCGTGGCGGCAGGGCTGTCGCTGTTCCTGGGCGCTTGTTCGACGCTCGATGCCTTGAATCCCTTTTCGGGCCCGAGTGGGCCGAAGATGGCTGAACTACAGGCGATCGAGCCGACTGATGCGCTGCAAGTGCTGTGGTCGGCAGATGTCGGCAAGGCCGGCGACCATACTTTCGTTCCCGCTGTGGTCGATTCCTCGGTCTACGCGGCGGCCATGGACGGTACGGTCGTTCGCCTCGACGAGGGCCAGCAGGTCTGGAAAATCAATGCCGGGAAGCCGCTCTCCGGGGGCGTCGGCGCAGATCAGCGAATGGTCGTGGTCGGCACCGCCAAGGGCGAGCTGTTCGCTTTTGCCACAGCGGACGGCAGTCTGCTGTGGAAAGCCCGCGCCAGCAGCGAGATCGTTGCGCCGCCGGCGGTGGGCTCGGGCCTGGTGATCGTGCGCAGTGGCGACCATCGCCTGGCTGCCTATGACTCGTTCGACGGCAGGCGTAAATGGGTCTATCAACGTCCCAGCACGCCACTATCCTTGCGTGTGGCGGCCGGACCGGTGCTGATCGATAAGTATGTCTTTGCCGGATTTCCCGGCGGCAAGCTGATTGCGGTGAGCGCAGAAAACGGCGCGCCGCTGTGGGAGGGGACGGTCGCCTTGCCGAAAGGGGCCACCGAACTCGACCGTGTTGCCGATGTCACCAGTGTCCCGGTCATTGATGGACGCATGATCTGTGCGGCTGCTTTCCAGGGGCGCGTGGCTTGTTTCGACCTGGGGACCGGCAACCTGATCTGGTCACGCGATATTTCGAGCGCTGCCGGCGTGGCGATCGACAGCCGTTACGTGTACGTTTCCGACGACAAGGGTGCCGTGCATGCGCTCGACAAGGCCAGCGGTGCCAGCCTCTGGAAGCAGGACAAGCTCTTCCTGCGACGGCTGACGGCGCCGTTTCCGATGCGCAATCTGATCGCCGTGGCGGATGTCAAGGGTGTCGTCCATTTTCTGAATCGCGACGATGGTTCATTCGCGGCGCGCCAGCAGACCGATGGCAGCGCGGTGCGTTCGCCCCTGCAGCGACAGGGGATCCACCTGGTCGTGCAAACAGCCAGCGGGCGCGTGCTGGCGATCGAGATCCAATGAAGCCGAGCGTGGTTCTCGTCGGGCGACCCAATGTCGGCAAATCAACGCTTTTCAACCGCCTGACCAGGACTCGCGACGCCCTGGTTGCCGATCTCCCCGGTCTCACGCGTGACCGTCATTACGGTCATGGCCGACTCGGAAACAAACCCTATCTGGTGATCGACACCGGCGGTTTCGAGCCGCTCGCCAAAGATGGCATCATGTACCAGATGGCGCGCCAGACCGAGCAGGCGATCTTTGAGGCCGACGTCGTGGTTTTCGTGGTCGACGGTCGTAGCGGAATCACCGTCCTCGACAGGGAAATTGCCAACCGCCTGCGCAAATCCGGCCGTTCGGTACTGGTCGCCGTGAACAAGGCCGAAGGCATGAGCCACGGGCTCGTCGTCGCAGATTTCCACGAACTCGGTCTCGGTGAACCTTTTGCGATCTCGGCGGCGCATGGCGAGGGGGTAAGGACGCTGATCGAGGAGGCGCTCGCCCCGTATGAGGAGCCGCCGGAAGGCTACATCGACAGTGATGTGGTCAAGGTCGCCATCGTCGGCCGCCCGAATGTCGGCAAGAGCACGATGATCAACGCGCTGCTCGGCGAAGAAAGGGTCATCGCCTTCGATCAGCCAGGAACGACTCGCGACGCCATCGAAGTCGATTTCGAGCGCGGTGGCCGCCGGTATACGCTCATCGACACCGCTGGCCTGCGCCGCCGCGGCAAGGTTTTCGAGGCCATCGAGAAGTTTTCGGTGATCAAGACGCTGCAGGCGATCGAGGACGCGCAGGTAGTGATTCTGGTGGTAGACGCACGTCAGGACATCTCCGACCAGGATGCGCACATCGGCGGCTTTATCCGCGAATCCGGGCGTGCGCTGGTGGTTGCCGTGAACAAATGGGATGGACTCGATGCCTACGTTCGCGAGCAGATCAAGAGTGCTCTCGAAAGCCAGTTGTCGTTCATCGATTTCGCCCGCTTCCACTACGTATCGGCGCTCAAGGCGCAGGGTCTCGAAGCGCTTTTCCGCTCAGTGGATGCCGCCTACCAGGCGGCTACTGCCGATCTGCCGACACCCAAACTGACGCGTGCGCTGATCGATGCGGTGGCTCGACAGGCGCCGCCGCGCAGCGGCCTGTTCCGGCCGAAGCTGCGCTATGCGCATCAGGGTGGCAGGAACCCGCCGCTGATCGTGATTCACGGCAATGCCCTCGACAAGATCCCGGATTCCTATCGACGCTACCTTGAGCATACCTTCCGGGAGGTTTTCCAGTTGCAGGGGACACCGCTGCAAATCCAGTTCAATGTCTCGACTAACCCTTATGCCGACAAGCCAGCTCCCGAACAGAACCGGCGCAAGCCCAAGCCGACCGAGATGCCGGCGCCCAGAAGTACTGCGGCCAGAAAAGAAACACGCCCAGTACCTGGCCGGAAAGCCGGATCGAAGCCGCCATCCCGGCCCCATTGATGGGAGGCTGCGAAGAGACAAGCCGCGTGTCGGGAAGCGGCGGCATCCGCCAAATCCCCTGAAATGCTGGCACAAGGTTGCAATGGTGGCCTTTTCGACGGATGATGAAGGCCTCGACCGCGTCGGCAGCATGCCACCGGCGCAAGTCAATGGGTCGGGTAGCGGGCGATGATCGTTGTTTGCTGCAGGGAGCAGTGATCTGCGCGACAGGCCTGTGGCTGCCGGTTCTGGACGAGTCGATCTGAGGCTGGGAACAAACGTATCTGGAATTTGGAAAAAGGACGGTGATCAAGGTCTTATTCGTTTGCATGGGGAACATTTGTCGCTCGCCAACGGCCGAGGGCGTTTTCCGCCACCTTCTTCGTCAACGGAACCTCGAAGACAGGATCGAGGTCGATTCGGCAGGGACGCACGGCTATCA
>RRZU013121517.1_pt1 | contig 13491 bp, 13 predicted proteins | sample 2165561 | NCBI WGS metagenome assembly RRZU01 (sample SAMN10456909, study PRJNA506462) | wastewater metagenome | isolation source: wastewater sludge | place: USA: Moscow, Idaho
ATTTGGTAGCAGATTTTGACGCGTCCGATCGGGGTGTGGGTGGATTTGGCAGTACAGGAACAAAATAATGGCTTCTACAACAAAAATGCGACTGAAAGCCAGTCGCATTTTTTAAACCACGATTGGCTCAGGTTCTATCATCACACCAAACTTACTCTGTACATCATCGGCAATCGTACGCGCCAACGCCATCAATTGCGTACCTGTGCCACCGCCATGATTGACCAGAACCAAAGCCTGTTTTTCATACACACCCACATGACCATCGGCTGAGCGCGCGCCTTTCCAACCTGCTTGCTCAATCAACCAGCCTGCTGCGAGTTTCACGCGTCCATCCGCCATTGGGTAGCACGGTAGTTTTTCGTACTGCGCTTTGAGCGTATCGGCTTGGGATTTATCCACCGCAGGATTTTTAAAAAAACTGCCTGCATTGCCCAAAACCTTCGGGTCGGGCAGTTTGCTACTGCGAATACTGATGATGGCTTGCGCCACGTCTTGCGGTGTCATCAGGCGTCCTTTCGCCTGTTCGCTCACTTTTTTCGCCACATCGCCATAGCCGAGCGTGGCTTGCCAATCGCGCAAATCATGGCGCATTTTGAAACACACCGCGGTGATGAGATAACGCGCTTGTCCGTTGTGCAGCGCGTGTTTGAATAGGCTATCGCGGTAAGCAAAAGCGCACTCTTGCGCGGCAATTTGTACCGTTTGTAAGGTTGCAAAGTCAAATGCAGTGACATATTCAATCGCCTGCCCTGCTTCCATACCATACGCGCCAATATTTTGCACAGGGCTTGCGCCAACGGTTCCTGGAATCAGCGCGAGGTTCTCGACGCCAGCCCAGCCTTGCGCGACGGTGTGCATCACCCAATCGTGCCAAACTTCACCCGCTTGCACCTCCATCCAAACGTGCGTGTCGTCGCGTTTAACCTCTTGCATACCCACGGTTTGCAGATGCAAAACCAAGGCTGAAACATTTTGCGTGAGTACCAAGTTGCTGCCACCACCGAGGATAAATCGAGGCTCCTCGCGCAATGCCGTCTGCTCAGGCGCGCACCACCATTGAATGAACGATGGCGTGTCTCGCACAGCGATGTATTGCTCGGCAGATACCGAAAACCCCAAGGTATTGAACGCAGTTAAATCAATGTGATGCGCGATGGTGGGCGTTGTGTGTGCAGTCATTTTAATCAGAGTCGGTGTAAAATTCAGCCTGCATTATACCAATGCAGTATAATTTCACCGATAAACATTGATAAAAAGGAAACACCATGCCCTCATTTGACACAGTCCTTAAAGCCGATGCGGTTGAATTGCGCAATGCGGTCGAGCAAACCAATAAAGAAATCACAGGTCGCTTTGACTTTAAAGGTTCAGACGCGCGCGTTGAGCAAAAAGAATTTGAATTAACCGCGTTCGCCGACTCAGAATTTCAACTCGAACAAGTCCTCGATGTGTTGCGTAACAAATGTGCCAAACGCAATGTGGACGTGCGTTTTTTGGTCGAAAAAGACGTGCAAAAAATGGGCGGTGATAAGGTCAAACAAGTCATCCAAGTGAAAAATGGCGTGGCGACCGATGACGCGAAAAAAATCGTCAAACTCATCAAAGACTCGAAAATCAAAGTTCAAGCCAGCATTCAAGGCGATGCGGTGCGCGTGACGGGCGGCAAACGTGATGATTTGCAAAGTGTGATGGCGATGTTGCGCAAGGATATGGAAGATTTGCCATTGACCTTTGATAATTTCCGTGATTGATATTTAAAGTCCGTCATTGCACAAATCGAGTCATTGCGGGCAATGCTTTTCTGACCCGCAATCTCCTTGCAAGGAGATGCCGAGTCAAGCTCGGCATGACATTACGCCTACCACCGAAAGCCACCATGCCCAACCGCCTCGACCAAATCATCACCCGCACGGGAGACAACGGCACATCATCACTCGCCGATGGCACGCGCTTGTCTAAAGCGCATCCACGCTTTGATGCAATGGGCGATGTGGATGAATTGAACTCAAACATCGGCGTGTTGCGCAGCGTGTTGGATGCACCCATCGATGCCGCGCTCAACGAATTTTTGGCGCAAATTCAACACCATTTATTTGAAATTGGTTCTGAACTCGCCGTGCCTGGCATGACGTTTTTACGCGCAGGTGCGTTGGACCAAGTGGAGCATTGGGCCGAGCAAGCCAACGCGCAACTGCCCGCGCTCCAAGAATTCATCCTACCATCGGGCGCAGCCAGTGCTTCGCAAGCGCACATTTGTCGCAGTGTGGCTCGGCGCGCCGAGCGCGCATTGGTTCTGCTCAATCAAACCGAAGCACAAAATGACGCCAGCCTCAAATACCTCAATCGTTGCTCGGATGTGTTTTTCATCATGGCGCGATTGCTCAATCAAAACGCGCAAGTAATTGAAACCTATTGGCGCGGCGTTGATAAATAACTCGACACTTGCACAAAAAAGGATTCGTATGCTCCCCATCCGCATCATCAGTATGGCCAGTGCGCATCCTGAACGAGTGCACTCTAACCAATTGGATGCACAGTTCAATTTACCGACAGGCACTCTTGAATCTATCGGTGGCGTCACTCACCGACACTGGGCAAATGCAATCAAACAGTCCACTTTAGCAGCGCAAGCCATCAGCAAAACTTTGGTACAAGCGCAATTATCTTTAGCACAAATTGATGCCATCGTTGCCGCAAATGGCGTACCTGAGCAAGCCATTCCTTGCACCGCCGCACTAATTGGTCGTGAGTTGGGTTTGGATGGCTCCGAGCAGATTGCTTGTTTTGACATCAATGCCACTTGTTTGTCATTTTTAGTCGCATTGGACAGCGTGGCCGCACAATTGAGTTCAAAACGTTTTCATACGGTTGTGATTGTTTGCTCTGATTTGGCATCACGCGGTGTGGATTTTACGCATTTGGAATCGGCCGCTATTTTTGGTGATGGCGTGGTTGCCACTATTGTGCAATGGGACAGTACTGAACACTCTGGCATCCTGCATGCCCAATTAACCACCTATCCACAAGGCTGGGCCAGCACGCAGATTCGCGCAGGTGGTACACAGGTCAATCCGCGCACCCACACACATCTGACTGCCGAAGATTTTTTGTTTCAAATGGATGGACGTGCCGTGTTTAAATTGGCAAAACAGGTCTTACCAAGTGATTTGGCACGTTTTTTACGCGATGCTCAATTGAGCTTAGATGATTTTGACTGGATTGTGCCGCACCAAGCCAGCCATTTGGCTATGCAGCACATGCGCAAATCATTGAATATTGCATCTGATAAAATCATCGACATTTACCGTGACTACGGCAATCAAGTCGCCGCCAGCTTGCCCACTGCGCTTTCCGTTGGGATTGCCGATGGACGCATTCAACGAGGACAAAAAGTCCTGTTGCTCGGTACAGGTGCAGGTTTATCAATTGGCTTTTTGGCTTTGCAATACTAATGAGCAACCCAATCATATCATCCTCTCACACCACATCGTCACCCCGTTACTGGGTTACAGGCGCAACGGGCGGTTTGGGACGCAATCTGGTGGAGCGACTCTGTGCGCAAGGCGTGAATGTCTTTGCCATCGGCCGTAACACATCTGTTGGCAAGGCTCTCACGCAATTGGGTGCGCAATTCATTCCAGTTGAACTCACACAAACCACAACGCAATACTGGCAATCACAGTTTCATGCCAACGATATAGTAATTCACTGCGCGGCTTTATCCTCTCCTTGGGGAAACTATCGAGATTTTTATGCGATTAATGTTCAGGTCACTGAGCGACTCGCACAAGCGGCACTGACTTGCAATGTACGCCGATTCGTGCATATGTCCACCCCAAGTTTGTATTTTAACTTCAGTCACCAAATTAACATTCGTGAAAATACTCCTTTGCCGCGTCCAGTCAACCACTACGCAGCAACCAAGCGACTTGCCGAGGAGCGGTTACAAATTTATGCCCAGCAAGGTTTAAATATCTGTATTTTGCGCCCTCGCGCGATTTATGGTGCACACGACAATGTATTGGTTCCGCGTATTTTGCGTGCGTATCGCAATGGCGTGATGCCGCTGATTACAGGTGGTCAAGCATGGGTCGATTTGACTTATATGGACAATCTCGTGGATGCGATTGACCTGGCAGCGCACGCACCGATTGATTTTATCGCCCAGCCCATCCCAACGTACAACATCAGCAATGGTGATCCGATTCAATTAAAAACTGTATTCGATGCTCTGCTCACACATGTAGACAAAGCACCGCGCTACAAAAACATTCCGTGGCACGTCATTCATCCACTGGCGCATGTGCTGCAAGCGGTGTCCGCCATCACACGACGCGAACCGATTATCACACCTTACTCGGCAGGTGTATTGGCGTTTAATCAAACTCTGTGCATTGAAAAAGCACGAATTGAGTTGAACTACCAACCGCGTGTACGCACCCTTGAAGGCATAGAACGCTATCTTAAATGGCGGACAGATTATGGTTAAACTGGATTTTTTTCGCGTCGGTTCGTGTTGCCATCCCAACTGGGTCACGATTCAAGGTGGCGGTTGGCGCAACACCACATTCCCTTCATTGGCAGTCCTGCTTCGCCACCCCGTGCATGGCAATTATTTATTTGACACAGGTTACTCAGAACACTTTCATACAGCGACCCAACATTTCCCCGAAAAAATCTATCGACTGGTCACGCCGATTCGCTTTAATCCGCACGACGATATTCGTGAACAATTACATACATTGGGCGTTGATGCACATTCGATTCGTGGCATATTCATCTCACATTTTCACGCCGACCATGTGGCGGCACTGATTGACTTTCCCAAAGCCGCTTTTCATGCATTGTCAAGCGCATACGATGGCGTGGCACATTTGGGCAAAATCGCCGCACTGCGCCGCGCTTTTTTACCCGCGTTGTTACCACATGATTTTAAAAATCGCTATCAGGCCATTGACAGTATGCGCTCTCTTTGCGCATTGCCCAAACAAGCGCATCCGTTTGCCCATGGTTATGATTTTTTTGGCGATGGTTCGGTATTTGTGGTTGAACTGGCAGGCCATGCGCGTGGACAGATGGGTTTATGGATACAGGGCAACGACCGTCAACCCGCTACATTTTTAGTGGCCGATGCCTGCTGGTCAAGCAAAGCATTTGAACAAAACATACCACCCTCGTGGATCAGTTACTTCATTCATGATAATAAAAAAGCGTATTTACAGACCTTACAGTGCATTCACGAACTATCACAACGCAACCATGATGTGCTGATTATGCCCTCACATTGCGAACAAAAACTCGCACAACACACCCACAGCATTGCCTGTGCATCGGATTGCGCGCAATGAAGGCTTTGAACTCATTCTTGAGTTTTATCCGCACATTTATCCGCGTGCGCTGGGGCATGCGCTTTAAAAATCGAGCGCAGTTGATGCGTTATCAGCAACGCGCCATGACACAACATAGGCAAATATGGTGGCCACGCTCAGACTTTTACCACCCTTATTTGAGCCACCCAAACGATGTACCCCTGATGAATAAAGCCCGCATGATGGCTCATTTCAATGCCTTGAACACTGTTGGCATTGATAAACAGCACGCACTTGATTTGGCTCGTCGTGCAGAACAAACACGAGACTTTTCAACCGACATCCATTCGATTTCGGTCGGATTGTCTTCGGGGACTTCAGGTCTTGCGGGGATTTTCCTTGCCAGTCCTATAGAACAAGCGCGCTGGGCGGCGATTATGCTGGCTAAATTATTGCCGCGCCCTTTTTATAAACCCCAACGCATCGCTTTATTTTTACGCGCCAATAACCATTTATACGAAAAACTCAACCGCTCGCGTTGGATACGGCTTCGATTTTTTGACCTCGCCGCTCAAATCGATGCGCACATCCAACACCTCAATCAACTACAACCGAGCATCTTGGTCGCACCCGCGCAGTGTTTAGAGCAGTTGGCTTGGGCACAAAAAAATGGGGTATTAACCATCGCACCGCTTTTTATTTATTCGGTGGCAGAAGTTTTACCCGCAGATGTGCGCACATTGGTCGAGCGCACTTGGGCAAAACCCGTGTTTGAAATTTATCAAGCCACCGAAGGCTTTCTTGCCGCCAGTTGCACACATGGGCGACTGCATTTAAACGAAGCTTTTGTGCATTTTGAACTGGATTTTTTGGATGCGGCACAACAACGTTTTTGCCCCATCATCACCGACTTTAGCCGCACGTCCCAACTCATGGTGCGTTATCGATTGGATGACATTTTGCACCTATCACCCAATCAGAACTGCCCCTGCGGTCAGCACAGTTTAATCATTGATGCAATTGAGGGTCGTTGCGATGATGTACTCTATTTACCCGACACTTTATCGATGCGTGGGATTGCGGTTTATCCTGATTATCTGAGTCGTGCTTTATTGCTCAATCCTCAACTCATTGATTTTCGCATCACCCAAATATCGCCTATCTGCCTGCGTATCCAGTGGGTGGGATCGGTCGATGAAGCCAACATGCGCTTGGCTATCGAAAAAGTATTCGTACAACACGGCATTAGCCCTACAGAAATTGAACTACAACTTCAAGCTGTCAATGCTTTCGAGCAAAACCCCATGCACAAACGGCGCCGCGTGGTGGGCTTGAAAAACAATACCACCACACATGCGGATTTTTAAAGTTGGTATTTCTGCATGATGGGTACGGCAATATGATGCAATACCTTGCTCAGAAATGACCAAGCATATTGTTGCCGTTTAGGTAAATGACGAACATACACCATCGTATATTCAATGCAGGGTACTGCACCACGATGACGTTTAAACTGTGCTGCTCCTGAACTAAAATTAAGTATGCGTCGCGTCTCCATCGCATTGAGCATTGTTTGATAAGACAATACGCGATACAGTTTCTGCTCGATTGAACGCTGAATATCGTACCCAAAAATGGGGGTGGTCACGGTGTCTTGATCACCCAGCATGCCAATCACGCCAACGGTTTCACCCAAATTGTCACACAGCGCATGCAAATCCAACCAACCATCGCGTTGCGCACTGCGCAAAAAGTCTGCGGTATATTGCGGATTGAGTGTGCTGTATTTGCCCAAATACAATTGATTGTATAAAACTTCTAAACACTCAAAATCAGCAGGTAAAAGTTCATTGCCATTTTTTAGTGTGTAACCGTGCTTTTGCAATAATTTGGCATCTGCTTTAACGTCTCTTTTTTGAGAAATTTTGTGTGCATTTTGCTCATTGCTCACATCCAAAACATACACCTGCCGACTGGGTATCGCCATAAACCCTTGCGCTTTAAAATGCTCCAACAAGACATGGTGCTGATAATCATTCAGTGAGCGAAAGGCGAGACTTTGCATCGGATACTGCGCCACCATAAAATCTCTAATCTGCCCAATATCCTGCCCAAGCCAAGATTTTGGATACAAATTTGTCGAAACCAAACTATTATTAACGTGTACGATTTCATCGACTTTGGCATACTTTAAATACTCGCCCAAACCTTTGACCAAAAGCGTTAATGGAAATGTCAACCACGCCCGCTGAAGTTGTTCGATTTCAAACTGTGTGTAGCGCGCATAAGCAGTGTGTGGCGACACCACATAACTATTGTCTACAACAGAGCGATTATTCACACTCACTGGGAAAATATACGCACCTGTATCCAATGCCAACAACTGTGTTTCCACATTTCTGATTGCCCGTTTTCCCAACGGCGCGATACAGCGATGTACATAAGCCATCGTACAGGTATCACGCTCACTCAACGGACGCGCTAAATGATCGTGTGGTTGGATAAAACGCATTACGTTACTTCCCACATCTCTTGCATCTTTTGTATCTCTTGCCCGTTCCAAGCAATGTCCAAGGTGCTCGCATCCAATAAACCGCAACGATTTTTAAGCGCGACCCAACACAACTCCATCAAACTGAGTGGTTGATTCAAAAAAGGTCGCCAATCCATCGGACGTATCATGATGTCTTGAGCACGTTGAAAATCTTGCCAAAACTGTTTTGAAAACAATTTTTTAGGTGCGACAAACAACACCATTGCCAAACCAAGCATTTGCGGCACGTTTGATGAGAATACCGCCACATCATCACTCGCTACCCATAACGCTTGCGTCAGTTGTACTGGATTGTGCGCCAATAGATGCAAACCACTGGTTGCACGCGGATTGCACTCCAGAACATGACATTGACCCGAAGCATCTTGAATAAAATCAAATCCAACTTGCCCTGTGTACTGTGTCGCCCGTCCAAACGCTCGCACAAAATGTTCGATGGTTGGAATTGTAACGGGTTCTAAATAAATCCCCGCACCTTGACCCACGCGATAGCGCGGTTGGTAACACGCATGTGCCGTTACCTCTCCATTGATCAAGATACTGTATGTGCAAAACTCTTGCCCTTTAACATAACGTTGTGCTACCCATGGGCAGGTTTCAGATGGTTCGACTTGGCGCAAATCGGCATCAGAAGGTCGTATCAAAGTTTTAACCGCAAAGCGCGAATACGCGGGTTTAAACACCCAATTCTGCGAATCTGCCACAAATCTGCCCAGATCGGACTTGCTTCGCAATAAATGCGTCTCTGGTGCGCGCACTTCAAAGTCTTGAGTCAACTCGGCAAACTGTCCTTTATGGTGCAGACGTTGCATGTATTCAAACCCCATAACGGGTACACGGCAATGCAAGCTTAACTGGGGTAAACAATGCGATACATAAAACACCTCCTCGCATGTGGGCAATAAAATATCAATCGACTGCTCACGAATCACCTGTATGAGCGCATCAAGCCAAGCGCGAGTGTCGGTTGCGGCACAAGGCAGTTTGACAAAATGATTCATCGAGCGTGAAAAACGAGCCAGCGGCACAGACAAAGAATCTGCAACGCAAACATATGCCCCTACAGATCGAAACGCGCGCGCCCACTCGAGACACACAGGTGCCCTCGCCCCCAAAATCAATACGCGCATATTCTGTTTATTCATTTGGCGCTTGCCCCATCTCTTGCAAAAACTGTTTTTGCAAGCGCAGTAAAGTTGGGTAATCAATTTGCCGATAAGGTAAATCATAATCACGTGCAACCATAGCAACAATTCTTGCCAAGGCAGGATAATGCCGATGGTTCACATGAGGAAACAGATGGTGGGTGACATGCAAATTCAACCCACCCATCCAATAGCCCAACCATTGCCACGAGGGAATCCAGTCAACGGCTGTTCGCAAGGTATGCATACGCCAAGAATGTGGCATCACACCACTTGGATTGGGCTGAAAAAATTCAACCTGTGCCCAATGTGTGCCGAGAATCAATGCCACCACGAAAAATGAAGCCACCATCTGTGACAAACAATATGCACTAAAAACCACCCACGCTGATACACCATGCACAGATAAAAGATGCATGGGCAACCAAACGAACAATATTAAATGTGCCAGTTTAGATACGACAAATACAACCCAACCTTGAATACCTTGAAGCACAGGCTCGTTTTTTAAAGCGGTTTTCCCCAAGCGGTCAGACCAATCGAATACCCAATTGATATAAGGCATTGACAGTGCGGCAATCAATGGCCAATAAATATATTGATAGCGAAAACGAGGCGCATAGCGCTGAAAAGGTGTTTGTCGCAAAAACGGATTGGGCTCTATGTCTAAATCAAATCCTTCTACATTTGGATGTGCGTGGTGATATTGCACATGGCGAACCGTCCAATAATCTGGATCAATTCCCAAAGGCAAACTAACCACACGATTGATCAGACGATTCCAAAATGTTGAACGCACCAAAGCACGATGTGCGGCATCATGCAGGACATTAACAGCCAAGAACATGGCCGCCAACATCAACACCCCATAAGCCAAGCCAACCTGAACCACATTTTGTGACATCAGCAAAGCCATGTATGCAATTCCTGCAATGCCCAGCAACCCAAAACTTTTAAAAAAAACCCAGCCATCCGCAAGCCGAAGTTCGGCATGTGAAGTGAAATAGGCTTTCGTTTGTTGTTTCAATGCTGTCACAAAAGGCTCTTCAGGCAAATTCTGGTATCGTAAATCCGAAGCACGCATCAACGCTCACCTTTCCTCAAATTTAGACTCAGTAGCAGATATAAACACTCCAGTGCGTGTATGAACAACAGCAGACTCAAAGCAAACACCACACCAATATAACGCCCATTTTCAAAGCCATTCGAGCCAATCACCGTGATTAAAAACCAAACCAACGCTGCCATAATTAACAACCACAACCACATGCCCCAACGACGCCCATCGGTCGCAGCCCCGACTGCGATGGTACCCGCAGTGATAAGCGCAACAAACACCCAACGCGCCCAATAACGAGACACATCCATCCAGTCAAGCAACCAAGCAGGCTCTATCCACACATAAAACACAACCACCAAAAACAACACGAAACCCGCCCGCGCCATCCAGCCAGATGGAAATTTATCTTCAATACGGCCAATCTGAAGGCTATGCCCGATGCCCAATCCTTTTAAAAAAGGCAGGGTATTGACCCAAAAAGGATTGTTCGACGGGGTCGGTTGAGTGACGCCATAACGGATTGGCTCATTGGGCAATTCATACTGATGCGTACCAAACAAAAAGTCCCAGAATTGAAACGTCCCACCAAAGTTTTTATCCACATAGACCGCATTCATACCGTGGTGCACACGATGGTAAGCAGGTGTTACCATCAGGCGCTCTAAAAAACCAGAGCGCTTGACCCAACCATTGTGGTTATAAAATTGAACCGTGTAGTGCATCGACGAGACCACCACAAAAATTTCAACAGGCAAGCCAAGAACCGCCAAGCCGACAATAAAGGGAAAATTACTTAAAGACGAGTACCATGAGTTGCGAATACCCAAAGACAAATTAAAATGCTCACCCTCATGATGTATGCCGTGAATTGACCATAAAAAAGAAAATTTGTGATGCAAGCGGTGCATCCAATAAAAACAAAAATCCCAAGCCAAAAAGCCAAACAACCATTGCGCAACCAACGGCAATTGACTCACCCAGTGCACACTGACGTGTTGCAATACCCATGCGTAACCGATGACTTCAAAGCCACGACAAACCCACAGAATCACGTGCCCAGAGTTTAAATTAAATACTGTATCACGCCACACAATAACGATACCGCGCCAACGCTGCAATGCAAATAACTCCATATAACACGCCAGCAACATGAGCAGTAAAGGGATTGCCAAATTACCCGTCGTTATCATGATTGATTCGCTCTCTGAGTTTGCCAGTCGGATACACGTTTGAGCCAAACAGCACCCAAAAGGGGTGTATTTAATTTTCTGGCTAACCACCACATCAACATCGCAACTGCTGATCCTGCCAATACATCCACACCAAGATGTCGACGCACTGCAACAATTGAATACAAAATCAATACAGCCCAAAGTACCATAAAAAAGCAACGCAACTGATGGCGCACATCCCACATTGCAATTAAAACCAAGCAGGTCAAAGCCGCATGCAGTGACGGCACACAATTCTAAGCGGTATCAATTTGAGAGGTCAACAACCATAAATAACCCGCCCAAGTCGCCCCATCCACTTCAGGGTAAATCAGCGTTGTTGGAAATAAAATAAACACCACACCGCAAAACACCGCCGAGAGTTGCATCGCATTGGCCATCTGCGCGATGCGTTGCAAGGGTGCGCCAAAAAATCCAAGCAGCACAAACACAAAAAAAGATTCATACCACACTATCATCGATGGAATAAATGGAATGAAACGACGCTCGATCAACGTTTCATGCAAAACCAAAATGCTGTCGGCAGAGTGGGGAATCAACGAGGTACTCAAATAAATCAAGCCCACCACACCCCAGCCCAATGCAACGTACGTCAAGCGCGTTGCCCATTGATCTAAATACCACATTTTTTATCCCTAAACTTGCAACACATCATGGTAAACCCCATCAACATAAAATCAACGTCCATCCTCACGCACGAATCGACTGGCTTCGTGCAGTCGCTCGACTCGCTGACCACCAATTTTGTATTTGGCGATAAATTCAACAAATGCTTCATTATCTTGCGTGCCCTGCCATGTTTTTTTGATGGTTAAACCCAACCATTTGGTGGTTGGATGATTGTCATCTTGCGCACCTAAATCATTGGGGCAAGTGCTGGCGTGCCAAGTCGCGCGCAGGTAAGCAAAATCATTCATCACATACGCACTGTAACGCGAGCGCATCAACGCCTGCGCGGTTGGCGCGAATTGCGCACCCAAATGAAAGACACCACAGCACTGCGCATAGGCTTGCGCTGTGCCGCAGGGGCATGGGGTTGTAGAGGATGAATGATTTTTAGCACTCATAGAATAATGACGAATGACTTTGAATTTGTAAAAAGCGGCTTCTCGTAGGGTGGGGCAAAAGCACTACTTTGGGTAGCCACCATTGACCAATTTTTCGCGTTGGATGCGGTATTGGATATCGGTGGGCAATGCCCACCCCGCCTCACCACAGAAAACTTTAGATGGATTGCCGCGCCTCGATAAAATCATTCGAGGCTCGCAATGACGATTCGCCAATACACTGCGCTTTAACCCACGCCCGTCATTGCGAGCGACGATTTACCAGCGAAGAATCCATAGCGCGTCACCACAGCAAACTTCAGATGGATTACCGCGCCTCGATAATATCACTCAGGCTCGCACTGACGACAACACAATTTACCCCATCGTCGGTATCACCACCCGTTTCAAACCATGCGCTTTAAATTTTGCATCAATTACTTTACCCTTGCGCGCACGCGCAGCAACGAAGGTTTGCAAACTGCTACCCGATAGACGCAATTCTTGTGGTTTACCCGTGCGATTGACGTGCAGAACCATCAATGCCACGCCATCGTTCGGCAACACATCGACCAATTCAACGGGGGATTCAATGTCCATCAAAATAACCCCTTTACCGCCGCTGTTGAGTTCTTTGAGTTCGACCAAATTGAAATTCAGCAGTCGTCCATCGTCCGCCAAACACGCCAAATACATATCAAAAGCATCGATTGGCACGACTTTCAGTACCCTGTCGCCCTCACTCAAATTGACAAAGGCTTTACCCGCACGCACGCGCGACGTCAAATCACCCGCATTGCAGGCAAAGCCCATGCCTTGCGCGGTGGCAATCGCCAAGCGGGTGTTTTCATCGCCTGCGAAGTATTGCGACAACCTTGCGCCGTCTTGCACATCGACCAAGGTCGCCAGCGGTACGCCGTCACCACGCCCACCTGGAAGCGCGGCCACAGGCACTGAATACGCACGGCCTTTGCTGTCAACAGCATAGAGGTTTTGCACCGAGCGGCAAGCATACACATCATGCAATTCGTCGCCTTGTTTGAAGGTGAGCGTATCGACTTCAATTTGATGCCCTGTGCGTGCGCGCACCCAGCCATTTTTTGAGACAATCACACTCATCGGCTCATCCACCACCGCCACGC
>RRZU010814006.1_pt1 | contig 13485 bp, 13 predicted proteins | sample 2165561 | NCBI WGS metagenome assembly RRZU01 (sample SAMN10456909, study PRJNA506462) | wastewater metagenome | isolation source: wastewater sludge | place: USA: Moscow, Idaho
CATCTGCTTGCCCGGCATTGCGTCGAGGGTAACGCGGGCAGCGACTTCGGCGACGCGCCCGGCCGCCTTGGTGCTGACCACGAAGTTGACGATCACCAGGATCGTAAACACGACGATCCCGACCGCATAGTTACCGCCGACGAGGAAGTGCCCGAAAGCATCGATCACCTGTCCGGCAGCTCCCGGCCCGGTGTGACCCTCGAGCAATACCACGCGCGTCGAAGCGACGTTGAGCGAAAGGCGCAGCAGCGTGGTGATCAGCAGCACTGTCGGGAAGACCGAAAAGTCGAGCGGCTTCTTCACGTTGATCGCGACCAGCATGACGATCACCGAGATCGCGATGTTGAAGGTGAAGAAGAGGTCGAGCAGGAAGGGCGGCAGCGGCAGCACCATCATCGACAGGATGATGAGGATGAGCAGCGGCCCGGCCAGCTGCTGCATGCCGCCACGCCCGATCAGACTGCGCAGGGAGAGCGCGGCGTTAGCCATTGAGCGCCTCCGCGACAGTCATTTCCACCGGAACAGCGATCTCGCGCGGCGGCAGCGGATACTGGCCGCCGGTCTTGCGCCAGTTGGCCAGCTGATAGACGTAGGCCAGAACCTCGGCCACTGCGGCATACAACGGCGCCGGGATTTCCTGATCGAGCTCGGCGTGCTTGTACAGCGAACGTGCCAAAGGCGGTGCCTCAAGCATCGGTACGCCGGCTTCGGCGCCGATCTGACGGATTTTGGCGGCGATCTCGCCGACACCCTTGGCGATCACTTTGGGCGCGCCCATGCCGCTCTTGTACGCCAGCGCAACCGCGAAATGCGTCGGATTGGTGACGATCACGTCGGCCGTCGGCACCGCGCCCATCATGCGCCGGCGCGCGGCTTCGCGCTGCAGCTGGCGGATGCGCCCCTTGACCTCGGGATTGCCCTCCATTTCCTTGCCTTCCTGACGCACTTCCTCCTTGGTCATCTTCAGGCGGTCGTGGAATTGCCAGAGCTGGAAAGGCACGTCGATGGCCACGATCAGCAGCATCGACAGAACGATGAGCAGAAAGCTGTATACGATCAAGTTGCCGGCCGAAGCCAGACCGGCTTCGAGCGGTTGTCCAAGGAGCGCAAAGAGGTCAGCGCGTTCGCTCCACAGCACCCACACCGCAACGCCGCCGACCAGCAAGGCCTTGGCGATGGCTTTGACGAGCTCGGCAATGCCCGTCCAGGAGACGATCCGTGAGAGCCCCTGAATCGGGTCCAGGCGCGCGAGGTCGGGAGTCAAGGCCTTGAGGGTGAAGTTCCAGCTGCCGAGGAAGAAGGGCGCGGCAATCGCGGCCACGACCAGCGCGCCGATCAGCGGCGAGAAGGCCAGCAGAGCATCGAACGCCAGTTCCGAGAAACGCGCGGTCATCTTGGCCGTGTCGCGCACGACACTTTCGTCGAGGGTCAGCCCCCGGCGGACGATGTTCGCGGCGCGCTGCATCATCCACGGCCCGACGAACCAGAACGAGGCTGCGGCAACCATGAGAACGAGAAAAGCGCCGATTTCGCGCGAACGGGGAACCTGGCCCTCTTCCCGGGCCTGTTCGAGTCGCCGTGCTGACGCCGGTTCTGTTCTTTCGAGGTCGCTGTCTTCGGCCATCTGCGGCTTCCGTTCAAGTACGGGCTATTATATGAAAAATCTTTAAAAAATAAAGAGGTATGGGACTTTATTTAGGCCGATTCTCGAATAGTCGCAGGAACGCAACAGCACGCACAAAGCACAAAAAAAGACAGGGGGCGCAAGCCCCCTGTCCAGGCCATTGATTATTAATCGTTTAAACCGGAAGCTCGAGCGAGCGCTGACGCACCCCAAGTTCCTTGTCGATGTGCTGATTGAGATCCGCGAGCAATTCCTTCATGTCGAGGATCAACACGATCTGACCATTGGAAAGGGTCGTCACTCCGGCCACGCCGCGCGGGCGGAAATCGTCGAGCGACTTGATCACCGCATCATCGCGCCCGGCGAAGCTGTCGACCGCGAGGATGAAGCTGCGCTCCGAGGTCTGCATCAACACCCCGTACTCCGGCGTATGCAGCTGCGGCCAGCCGAGCAGGCGCGAGAGCGCCACCACAGGCAGCACCTCGCCGCGCACGACCAGAGTTTCCTTGCCGCCGACTTCCTGCATCTTGTCCTTCTCGATCGGCAGGATCTCGCGCACCATCGACAGCGGCAACGCGAACGGTTGATCGCCGAGCAGCACCAGCAAAACCGGTAGAATCGCCAGGGTAAGCGGCAACGAGATCAGGAATACCGAGCCTTTGCCCGGCTCGGAACGGATTTCGATCGAACCGTTGAGCTTCTGGATGTTGGTCTTCACCACGTCCATGCCGACGCCGCGCCCGGACACCGAGGCCTGGGTCATGGTCGAGAAGCCGGGCAGGAAAATCAGGTTCAGGCTCTGCCGGTCATCGAGCGTATTGGCGTCTTCCTCACGGATGATGCCTTTCTCGATGGCCTTGGCGCGAATGCGCTCGGGACTCATGCCGCGCCCGTCGTCGGCAACGATCAGGACGATGTGATCGCCTTCCTGACGCGCTTCGAGGCGCACGACACTCTTCGGCGGCTTGCCCGCCGCGAGGCGTTCTTCGGGCGACTCGACGCCATGGTCGACAGCGTTACGCACGAGGTGGACGAGCGGATCGGCTAGGTCCTCGATCATCGTCTTGTCGACTTCGGTTTCCTCGCCGACGAGCAGCAATTCAACGTCTTTGCCGAGCTGGCGCGCAAGGTCGCGGGCGATGCGCGGATACTTCTGGAACAGGCGGCCGATCGGCTGCATGCGCGTTTTCATCACCGAGTTCTGCAGGTCGGAGACGAGCAGATCGAGCTGGCTGACCGCCTGATCGAGGGCATGCAGCGTATCGGTGTCATTACGGCCGGCCAGGATGTCGGCGCGCAGGCTGGTGAGGCGGTTCTTGGTCAGGCCGATTTCGCCCGACAGGTTGAGCACCTGATCGAGGCGCGCGGTATCGACGCGGATCGTCGATTCGCGTGCCGCGGCCCGCTCCTCGCTGCGCCGCCCCCCAGTCGAGCCACTGACCGCGCCCACACGGTCGCTGGCCCGACGGCCTTCCGGCGGAAAATGCGGCGTCGCATTGGCCAGTTCAGCCGGAACACCGGGCTCGGCGTGGACCGGCACCTGCGCCGAGCTTGGGGCCGGCATCGTCGGCGCGCTTTGGCCGGTAATCACGTCATGCAGCGCCTGCCAATCCGGTTCAGCCGCGGTCCCAGCATTCGCGGGCGGCGGCACAGGAGCGGCCATTGGCGTCACGACCGGCGCGGGCTCATGCGCGATGACCCGCCCACCCTCTTCGAGGGCATGGCGCAAGGCCTCAAGCAGGCTGGCCTGCGCCGGACGCGGCTGCGTCGCCTGCGCCAGTTCGCCGAACATCACCCGCACGCCTTGCGTGGCGGCCATGATCACGTCCATCAACTCGGGAGAGAGGGGCATCTCGCCGTTGCGCAGCTTGTCGAACAGGTTCTCGGTCAGGTGGCAAAGCGTCACCAGCTCGGTGGCGTTGAGAAAGCCAGCGCCGCCCTTGATCGTATGAAAGCCGCGGAAGATGTCGTTGAGCAGCTGCCGATCCTCGGGGTTGCGCTCAAGGTCGACCAACTTGTTGTCGACATCGGAGAGCATGTCGCTGGCTTCCTGCAGAAAATCCTGCAGCAGGTCTTCCATCCCGGAAAAATCACTCATTGCTGACCTCCTAGAATCCGAGGCTATCGAGCAGGTCGTCGACCTGCTTCTGGCTGGCGACCACGTCGGTCCGTCCTTCGGGATTGACCACCGGACCATTGAGCAGCGACTTCACCGACTCCGTCTTCTTCTCGCCGGGCATGGTCTCGATCAGCACGTTCATCAAACCTGACTCGAGATCCTGCGCCAATCCCACGATCTTCTTGATCACCTGGCCGGTCAGATCCTGGAAATCCTGCGCCATCATGATTTCCATGAGTTGTTCGCGCGTCGCGCCAGTGCGTTGCGGCACGGCGTTTTTGAGATAGGCCCGCGTCTCGTCGGCCAGCAACTTGAATTCCTGGGTACTCAGCCGGTTCGCATACACCGCGTCCCACTTGTCGGCAAGCAGTTTGGCGCCGTTCTCCAACTCTTCCTGCAACGGGTTGGCAATGTCAGTGGCATTGAGCACCTTGCAGGCGGCCTGTTCGGTCAGGTTGGCGATGTAGGTCAAGCGGTCCTTGGCATCAGGAAGCGCGTGCACGGTCTTCTCAAGCAGCTTGTCGTAACCGAGCGCGCCGAGCGTGTCGTGCAACAGACGGGCCATCTGTCCGACCTGATTGAAAACCTTCTCCTGACCAGCCCAATCGGTGTCCTGAACCGCAGCAGCAGCGCCGGCCTGCGGCTTGCTAGCCACCGAATCGAACAGCGCCTGCAGATCGTCGTTATCCTCGCTCAAGCTGTCACCTTCGCGCACCTGGCGCATCAGCGAAGCCGCAGGAGCTGGAGCGGCGACGGGCGCGGGCTGGGGCGTTGCGAAGGCGACCGGACGGGGTGCGGAAACACCGCTGGCGATGCTATCGAATAGAGCCTCGAGTTCGTTCGAGTCGCCGGATGCAGTCTCGTTGCTCATTTCAGGCACCCATTTTGTCGAAGATCTTCTGCAGCTTCTCAGCCAGCGTCGCCGCCGTAAACGGCTTCACGATGTAGCCGCTGGCACCGGCCTGGGCCGCGGCAATGATGTTTTCCTTCTTGGCTTCCGCGGTGATCATGAGCACCGGGAGATGCTGCAGCGAAGGCGTCGAACGGATGGTTTGCAGCAGCTGCAGACCGTCCATGTTCGGCATATTCCAGTCGGTGACGACAAATTCAAACCCGCCGGCCTGCAGTTTCTGCAGCGCGATCGCGCCGTCTTCGGCTTCATCCACATTGGTGAAGCCCAGCTCCTTGAGCAGGTTTCTGACGATGCGGCGCATCGTCGAAAAATCGTCGACCACCAGAATTCGCAACTTCGGATCAGCCATTCTCTTTTAACTCCCCAGAATCTTTATTGGCGCTCGAGCAAGGGGCGCAGCGTATCCGCCAGCACCTCGGCATCGAACTTGGCAACATAGGCATCGACGCCGACCGCCTGCCCCATGGCGCGATTCGCCTCGGATGACAAGGACGAGTGCATGACGACGGGAATGCCGTCGAAGCGCGCGTCGCTCTTGATGTGTCGGGTCAGCACGTAGCCGTCCATTTCCGGCATTTCGGCATCGACGAGAATCAGTTTGACATCGTCGCGCAACACCGAATTGGTCTGCTGTGCATGCGCCGCAAGCCCTTGCAGACGGCTCCAGGCCTCGGCACCGTTGGTCGCATGCTTGTGCTTGACGCCGAGCTTGTCGAAAACCTCGGCGATCTTGCGCCGCGCCACAATCGAATCGTCGACGAAGAAGACGCCGGTATCCTCGGGCACCTGGGCTGGCGGCACATCGACGATGATGGCCTCGCCGAAGGCATTGGCGAGGATTTGCTCGACGTCGAGCAGCGACACCAGCGTCCCGTTCTCCAGTTCAGTGATCGCGGTGATCAACCCTTGATTCGACGACAGAACGCTTTCAGGCGCGCGCACTTTTTCCCAGTCGACACGGATGATGCGGTCGACCTCATGCACCAGGAAACCCAGCGTGCGTTTCGAATATTCGGCGACCATCATGGTCTGCCCGCGCTCGACCGGCTTGTCCTTGAGGTCGAGGAAATTCACCAGCGACAACACCGGGATGACGTTGCCGCGCAGCGAAACGAGGCCTTCGACCCCACGCGGCATGTTCGGCGTTTTGGTGATGTGCGGCGTGCGTCCGACTTCACGCACCTTGAAGACGTTGATCCCGAAGGTCTCGCGGGTCCCCAGCGAGAAGAGCAGGATCTCCATTTTGTTCGACCCGGCGAGCCGCGTCCGGGCGTCTACGGTGTCCAGCAGATTTTTCTTTTCGACGATGTCCATGCTCATGATTCGCTCCCGTCAGCCCGCCGTCTCAAGACTCGACCCTGGCCACTGGCTCGGCGCCCAGCAGGCGGCGGGCCAGCGTCTCGGACAGTTTCTGCGGCTCGAACTTGGCGACGTACTCATCGACGCCAACGGATTGACCGAGCTGCTGATTGGACATCCCGGAAAGCGACGAATGCATGATCACCGGAACGCCGGCAAAGCGCGGATCGCTCTTGATCCGTTTGGTCAGGATGTAACCGTCCATTTCGGGCATTTCGACGTCGGTCAGCACCAGGCTGACGAGATCGGTCACGGCCTGCCCAGAAGCCTGGGCGAAGGCAGCGATTTTTTCCAGTTCGTTCCAGGCCTCGCGCCCGTTGATCGAGCCGTTGTACTTGACGTGCATGGCATCGAGGGTCCGCATGATCTGCTTGCGCGCAACGATCGAATCGTCGGCGAAGAACACGGTCAGGTCGGGCTTATTGAGCGGCTTGATGTTGCGATACACCGCCTCCTCGTCGTAGTTGGTGGTCTCGGAGAGCACCTTCTCGACGTCCATCATCATCACCAAACGCCCGTCGGCAAGCTCGGTGACTGCCGTCACCAGGCCGCCCATCTCAGCGACCAGCATCTCCGGCGGCACCTTCATCTGGCTCCAGTCGAGACGAAGGATGGTATCGACCGCCTCGACCAGAAAACCCTGCGTATGCCCGGCGTATTCGGTCACGATCATGATGTTGCGCGGCGTGTCGGTGTCGATGCGCGTGTAGCTGGCGAGGTCGACGACCGGGACCAGCGCGCCGCGCAGACTGACCATGCCCTCGACGGACGGCGGCATCTCCGGCGCTCCGGTGATCGGCGGCGTGCGCATCACTTCGCGCACCTTGAACACATTGATGCCGAAGGTCTCGCGTCGACCGGTGCGCGCATTCGTGCCCAGCGTGAACAGCAGAATTTCGAGCTTGTTCGTGCCGGCCAGTTTGGTGCGGGCATCAATGCTCTTGAGCAGTTCTGACATGCCTAAACTCCCATTTGGGCGAACCCCATTGCTTTATTAGTTACATCTTAATCGATCAAACTTCAATTCACCACCCGAGTACACCGGGGAAAATCCCGCAAAGCCCCGAAAAATCTGCACTTGGCGAACGTCTCCCGCACCGGCTCATGCAAAACACAAGCGTTTTCTGCGCAATGGGATAAAGCGTCATGCCCGCGTCGACGAGCGGGGCATGACGACAGCGTCTTTACGGCCCCGGCCGCGTTTTCTTTAGGCGCCCGAGGACGCGGCAACCCGGCCGAGCAGCATCAACACCCGGCGCGACAGTTCGCCGAGTGGCGCCTCGTCCTCGACCGCACCGATCAGCGCCGCTTCACGCGGCATGCCATAGACCACGCAGGACGCCTCGTTCTGCCCCAGCGTCCGCGCCCCGGCCTTGCGCATGTGGAGCAGCCCGAGCGCGCCGTCCTTGCCCATCCCGGTGAGGATGATGCCGACCGCATTGCGCCCGACCACCTCGGCGGCCGAGTCGAAGAGCACGTCCACCGAAGGACGGTGGCGATTCACCGGCGGCGTCGCCTGCAGCTCGGTGCAGTAGCCCGAGGGCGTACGCCGAACACGCAGGTGCGAATGTCCCGGCGCCACGTAAACCATCCCCGACTGCAGACTCTCGCCGCCTTGCGCCTCGATGACGCGTGGACGACACAGGGTGTCGAGGCGCGCCGCGAAAGAGGCGGTAAAGGACTCGGGCATGTGCTGGACGATCAGGATCGGCGGGCAATCGACCGGCATCCCCAGGAGGAAGGTCTTGACGGCCTCGGTGCCCCCGGTCGACGCACCGACAAAGACAATGCGGCTCCCGGCCCCCACCGCCACGCCAACGCCCGGGCGGTGCGGATCAGTCGCGTTTTCGCGCAAGTTCATAGACCGTCTTGCCCTTCGAGTGGAACACGTCGGCGGCGTGCAGGAAGCTTTCGGAATGCCCTGCGAACAGCAGGCCGTCGTGACTCATGAGCGGCGCAAAACGCGTCAGGATTTTGTGCTGGGTCGGCTTGTCGAAATAAATCATCACGTTGCGACAAAAAAGCACGTCGAGCGGGCCGCGCACCGACCAGTTCGGTTCGAGCAGGTTGATACGCTGAAAGGTGATCAGGCGACGCAGCTCGGGCTTCACGGTATAGCTTTCGCCCGGTCCCGCCGCCCCCTTGGTGAAGAAGCGCGACAGCCGTTCGGGCGAGAGCTTGTCGACCCGGTCGCGGGGATAGACGCCCTTCATCCCGAAAGCCAGGACATTGGTGTCGAGATCGGAAGCAAAGATGGACACCGGGACATTGAAGCTGTTGAACGCCTCGACCACGGTCATCGCGATGCTGTAGGGCTCCTCGCCGGTCGACGCCGCCGAGCACCAGATCTTGATTTGCGAACGCCCTTGCGTCTGCAGTTTTTTCAGATGCTCAGCCAGGATCGGGAAGTGGTGCGGCTCGCGGAAGAAGGAGGTCAGGTTGGTGGTCAGCGAATTGACGAATTTTTCCCACTCCGCCTTGTCGCCGCGCTCGAGCAGGGCGAGGTAGTCGCCGAAGCTCTTCAGGCGCGTCTCGCGCAGGCGCCGCGCCAAGCGGCTATAGACCATGTCCTGCTTGGCCGGCGAAAGGGCGATCCCGGCATGGGCGTAGATCAGCTTGCGCACGCGCTCGAAGTCGGCCTCGGTAAAAACGAATTCGCGCTCGGCAGCCTCGCGGGAGGCAAACGAGAAGGCCGGCGCAGCGGCCGGAGCGGTCGGTTTCTTTTCGATCATCGCTACCTCGTGAATGTCGGCGGACGGGCCGCCATCATCATCCGCCTCGCGTCGGCGCCGGTGGCGCCACAGGGCTCGCCGGCACGGCGGGCGGCGCGGCAGGAACGGCGTTGGGCGCCGCCTCGCTCGGCGCCTCGTCATCGGTTTCGACGGTCACATTGCCGTCTTCCTGCAGCATTGCTTCCTCGGTGCGCTTGTTGAGCACGACGATATTGATCCGCCGGTTGCTCGCCGAAAGCGGGTCGTTCTTGTCGAAGAGCACCGTCGACGCCAGGCCGACGACGCGTAGCACCTTGTTCTCGTCCATTCCGCCGGAGATCATTTCGCGCCGCGCCGCGTTGGCCCGGTTGGACGACAGCTCCCAGTTCGAGAAGCCGCGCTCGCCCGACCCGTACTGCGCCGCATCGGTGTGCCCGGAGAAGCTGACCTTGTTGGGCACGGCGTTGAGCGCCTGCCCGATCTCGCGCAGGATCACCCGCGAATACGGCTTGAGTTCGGCGCTGCCGGTGTCGAACATCGGCCGGTTCTTCTCGTCGAGGATCTGAATGCGCAAGCCTTCCGGGGTCACGTCGATGAGCAACTGGTTCTTGAACTGGCGCAGTGCCGCATTGCCGTCGATCAGTTTTTCGATGCTCTTCTTGAGCTCGCCGAGCATCGCCTTCTCGCGTTTCTCAAACTCGCGCTTGAGCTCCTCGGAACGCGCGTCGCGGACGTTGGGCGTCTTGCGCGTCGCCTGCACGTCGCCGTCCTTGACCTGGCCGGCGCTGCTGGTGAGCACCTTGCCGCCGCCCTTGAGGATGCTGGTTGCGTCGCCCGCGCCCGAGCCGCCGGAGAGGCTGACCTTGAGCGGGTTCTGGAAGTAGTCGGCCAGCCCTTTGAGGTCGCCGGTCGAGGTCGAGCCAAGCAACCACATCAGCAGGAAGAAGGCCATCATCGCCGTCACGAAGTCGGCATAGGCGATCTTCCAGGCGCCACCGTGGTGGCCACCGGCGACCTTCTTGATGCGTTTGACGACGATGGGGCGGACGTCTTCGCTCATCCCTGCTCCAGTTCCAGTTGCCGTTCGCCGTGCGCCGGCTTACTTGCCCTTGCGGGCCTTGAGTTCGGTTTCGAGTTCCATGAAGGTCGGTCGGTCGGTCGAGAACAGCACCTTGCGCCCGAACTCCACCGCCACCTGCGGTGCGTAGCCCGACATCGACGCCAGCAGCACGACCTTGATCACCTGATAGATCTTCGAGCCCTCATGCGCCTTCTGCTCGAGCAGCGAGGCGATCGGCGCGATGAAGCCGTAGGAGACGAGAATCCCGAGGAAGGTGCCGACCAGCGCGCCACCGATCATCTTGCCCAGCACGGCCGGAGGCTCGCCGACCGAGCCCATGACGTTCACCACGCCCATCACCGCGACGACGATACCGAAGGCCGGCGTCGCATCGCCGGTTTTGGCCATCACATGCGCCGGCACTTCGGCCTCGTGGTGGTGCGTCTCGATTTCGATGTCCATCAGGTTCTCGATTTCGAGCGCGTTCAAATTGCCGCCGACCATCATGCGCAGGTAGTCGGTGATGAACTCCATCACGTGATGGTCGTGCGAGATTGCCGGATATTTGCTGAAGATCGGGCTGTCGTGCGGGTTCTCGACGTCGTTCTCGATCGACATCAAGCCTTCCTTGCGCACCTTCGAAAGCACTTCGAAGAGCATCGCCAGCAGGTCCACATACAAGGCCTTGTTGTATTTCGAGCCTTTGAAGATGCTGGGCAGGGCGCCGACCGTGGCCTTGACGACCTTGATGTCGTTGCCGCCGACGAAACCGCCGAGGGTGAGGCCGACGATGGCGATGTACTCCAACGGCACCCAGAGCGCGGCCAGACTGCCGTGGACGGCGTAAGTGCCGACCGACGAAGCCAAAATGATGATGTAGCCGACGATCAAGAACATTAAGAATCCCCCTGTCATCGTGCGCGCATCGCCAAACCTCCGGGCGCCGCGCACCTATTCGTCGGTATTGTAGCGGCTGGGCCCGCGCCAGGAAAAGGAAAAGCGCGGGAAACGCGCGGAAAACACGCGCCTTGCCCGGCCTTTCCGTATCGCCGCGGCGACGGCGCACGGCGTCGTATAGAATCGAAGCCTCCGCCGACCGATCCCGCCATGAACTTCTGCACCCACTGCGGCACCCGCCTCGAACACCGCATCCCGCCGGGCGACAACCTGCCGCGTCACGTCTGCCCCCACTGCGGCGAAATCCATTACCGCAACCCGAAAATCATCGTCGGCTGCGTCGCCGAATGGGACGATCGGCTGCTGTTGTGCCGGCGCGCCATCGAACCGCGCCTCGGCCACTGGACGCTGCCCGCCGGCTTCATGGAAGTCGGCGAGACGACGGCGCACGCGGCCACCCGCGAAACCTTCGAGGAAGCCGGCGCCGACGTCGACATCGACGCCCTGTTCGCCGTGGTCAACGTGCCCCACATCGATCAGGTGCATCTTTTCTACCGCGGCCGCCTGCGTTCGCCGCAGTACGCCGCGGGCGAGGAAAGCCAGGCCGTCGAACTGTTCGCCGAAGCCGAGATTCCGTGGCCCGAACTCGCCTTCCGCAGCGTCGAAGTGTGCCTGCGCGCCTACCTCGCCGACCGCCGCACCGGCCGCTTCGGCCTGCACGAGGCCGAACTCGGCCCGCTGCCGGCGCACGACCCGCGCACGGCGTACTAATCCCGCCTCAGCGCTCGTCCTCGAGGCTGAAGCGCACCGGCAGGTCGATGCGCAGGTCGCGTCCGCGCAAGCCGCTCGGCATTTCGGCCACCCGTACCGCCTGCGCCACCATGTCCATCGCCTGCGCGTCGAGCAGCTCGCGCCCGCTCGAGCGCATCAGGCGCACGTCCGGATGCGGCACGCCGGCGCGCAGCACGACGGCGACTTCGCTCGTCCCTTCCCAGCCGCGCTCGCGCGCCAGCGGCGGATAGCGTTTGAAGCGCCGCGCCGCCGAGGCCAGCGACACCCGGTAATGGCGCAGGTCGTCCGCCCGCACTTCCCCGCCTGCAACGCCCCCGACCCGCCCCTCGCCTGGCGTCCCGGCCGCCGGACGGCGCCCGTCGCCCGCCTTCGTCTCCATCGGCGCATCGCGCGCCGCCCCGGACGGCGCAAGGGCCGGGGCGGCTTCGGGTGCGGGCTCGGCGCGCGCTGCAGCGACCACCGGCCTGGACGGCCCATCCGGCGCGGCCTCCAGCGCCGCCAGAACGGGCGTCCCGCGCGGCGTCTGGCGCGGTTTTGGCGTGGCGGGCACAGGCAGCGTGGTCGCCACGGCCGACGGCGGACGCGAGGCCGCCGCCGGCGCCTCGGCCCGACCGGCAGCCGAGGGCGCGCGCAGGCTCGCCTGGACCCGCGCTTCGCCCGCCGTCGGCGCCAGTGCCAACGGCAAAGGCACGGCCACGCCGACGAGCAGCAGCGCATGCGCGAGCGCGGACAACGTCAAGGCTCGGACGAGCGGACGGTGGGCGCGGTCGGGACGAGGGCGGGACATCAACGGATCGAAGAACGGAGCGGAAAATAGACGAAAAAAGCAACAATGAGGCAACAATGCAACGCCCCATCCCTCTGGAATGAAAGGCCGCGTCGGGCAGGCACGGCGCCCTGCGGTAAAATCCCCGCCGGACAAAACGACACGGCCGCCGGCTCAACGGGAAAACGCGCGCAAGAAACGACGCGACGCAAGTTTACCACCCGCCCGCCCTTCCCCACCGGGAGAGGCGTTTCCGCCGACGGCCGTCAAAACAAGGAGCTGGCGTGCCCATCCCCCATTTCGACCAGGACAACACCACCGAAGACACCGCCGCCACCGCCGCCGACCGCGCGGCGGCGGCCTCACGCAGCACCTGGGTCAGCGTCGGCGTCAACACCGTGCTCACCGTGGCGCAGATTGCGATCGGCTTCGTCACCAAATCGCAGGGCCTCGTCGCGGACGGCATCCACTCGCTCTCCGACCTCATTTCCGACTTCGTCGTCCTCGTCGCCAACCACCACAGCCAGAAGGAGGCCGACGACGACCACCCCTACGGCCACCAGCGCTTCGAGACCGCCGCCTCGCTGATCCTCGGCACCCTGCTGCTGGCCGTCGGTGTCGGCATGCTCTGGTCGGCCTTCGTCAAGATCCAGGCGCCGCACGAGTTGCCGGACATCCACGTCACCGCGCTATGGACCGCGCTCGCCGCGCTCGTCGCCAAGGAGCTGCTCTTCCGCTACATGCTCGCTGTCGCCAAGCGCGTCAAGTCGAGCATGCTGGTGGCCAATGCCTGGCACGCGCGTTCCGACGCCGCCTCGTCGCTGGTCGTCGCCCTCGGCATCGTCGGCAACCTCGCCGGCTACCCCATCCTCGACCCGATCGCGGCGCTGATCGTTGGCGGCATGGTCGGCAAGATGGGCTGGGATTTCGCCTGGGACGCGCTGCACGACCTGATGGATCGTTCGGCCGACGAGGCCGAGGTCGAGGCCATCCGCGAAACCATCCTTGCCACGCCCGGCGTGCTCGGCGCGCACGACCTACGCACGCGCAAGATGGGCGACATGGTCGTCGCCGAGGCGCACGTCGAGGTCGAAGCCACGCAAACCGTCGAGGCCGGGCACGAGATCGCCGTCGAAGTGCGTGCCCGCGTCCTGCGCCGCCATCGCGTGCTCAACCTGATGGTGCACGTCGACCCGGCGCAACGCCCTGACCGGGACCATACCCCTCTTCTCCCGACCACCTGA
>RRZU012448627.1_pt1 | contig 13485 bp, 12 predicted proteins | sample 2165561 | NCBI WGS metagenome assembly RRZU01 (sample SAMN10456909, study PRJNA506462) | wastewater metagenome | isolation source: wastewater sludge | place: USA: Moscow, Idaho
AGTCGATTGAACTGGCAATGCCCAGTTCACTTCGATAGTTCGAGTTCATCAAACAGCGAACCGGTCATTGACCACTATCAGTGGCTGAACGGCAGGTGGCCGGCGCATTGCCGCCCGATTATGGCTAGAGGTCCATTGGCCGGATTGGCCGAACAGCGGCCCGATAGGTTTGCGGCTCGTAGGTCAGCAATGTAATGAATAACCGGCCATTCGCGGGTTGGCGATTTTCAACGTGATCAACCACCGGAGTTGCCGGAGGCACACGTGGAGCCATGCTAAGGCAAAGCGATCAGAGTTCAACAGTAATAGTCACACTACTAACCGTCAGCGTAGCGCGCACGCACTGCGGCGCGACGACCATCGAAAGCTGCGGCAATATAGCGGCGAGCCAGTGGTGTCTGTGGACTGGTCCACGGATTACGAGCGAAAATACCTGAATGTGCGACGTCGTCGAAAAACAGCCGCCTGTGCAGGGCACTTATACCGAAAAACAGGGGCAATGCCTTGCCTTTATCTATTACTACACAAAGATTCACCGCCAGTCGCCTGCTGAGGCGGACATGCAGCGCTATTTCGAAGTGTCGCCACCTGCCGTCCATCAGATGATACTGAGCCTGGAGAAGTTGGGGCTGATTGAAAGAATCCCGGGACAGGGCCGCTCGCTCAAACTGCTGTTGGCCCGAGAGCAGTTACCCGACTTGATGTGAGGTTGTGACAAGCGATGGGAATATCGTGCCGCATGTTTCTCCTCGATAAGGACGACAGCCTCTATCGCCTGCCGAACGCCAAGTTCGACCAAATACTCCGCGATCCGACCAGCTGTCGCCTCCCCCGTTTTGCTGGATCTCGGGTACGGATGACCGACGTCGCCATAGAACTCATTGACCGTCAGCCGATTTGCGTCGTTTGGATCACGTTCGGGTTCCTTGCCTTTGATGAGGACGGATACTTCGACCTGGCCGCCTATGATCGCCAGCAACGCGCCCGCGCGGAGTTGGCCTTGGCTCTGCCGACCACAGAGCCCAAAAGCGACAGAATGGTCGTCGATGCAACCAATCGCTTCGTGGCCCAAGGCAGTCGCTGGACGCCATCAAGAGCTTTGCAGCGACGTATTGACGCGGCGGCGCTAGATCAAGTGAAATGCACCCGGCTTAAGTTTGGCCCTAATCTGCCTCGCCTCTGATCAGTCCGCCACACAATCAAACTCCGATCAACCACGAAGGAGTTTGACATGGAATCCAATCAATCTCGGGAACCCTGGAACAAAGGCAAACTGATTGGGCAGAAGCCGCCGCTCAAGCCCAAGGATATCTGGGCCATCCGTATTCATCTTCAAAACGCCCATCATGTTCGAGATTTGGCGATGTTCAATCTCGCCATTGACAGCAAGTTGCGCGGCTGCGATCTCGTCAATCTTCGCGTTCGCGATATCACCCATGGGAACCAGATTTTAACTCGCACGATGATTGTGCAGCGCAAGACACAACGGCCGGTACAGTTCGAATTGACGGAGCCGACGCGAATGGCGGTTACCGCCTGGATGGAGAAAGCAAAACTGAAGCCTGAGCAATACCTTTTTCCCAGCCGACTGGCGAGCTCGCCCCATGTTTCGACACGGCAATACGCCAGAATCGTGCATCAGTGGGTCGCCGCCATCGGCCTCGATTCCACGATCTATGGGACGCATACGATGCGGCGAACCAAGGCGACATTGATCTACAAGCGGACCAAGAATCTTCGGGCTGTTCAGTTACTCCTTGGGCATTCCAAACTGGAAAGCACAGTCCACTACCTCGGCATCGAGGTCGATGACGCACTGGAAATCTCGGAACAGACAGAAATCTAGGCAACCCCACCGAAGCCGGTCGCGCGGCCAGCCGTTGAGTTTCACACTGCGCGGCCGCTTTGGTGAAGCAAGTAGCTTCCGCTGGCATTCTTTGACGCTCAATCGCCCAGAATCCCATGGACACCTCACCTCATGTCGGTTGGCCGGGATTGCCAACCTCAAGTTGATACGGCATTCTGCTGACCCTACCTGTTCATTGCGAGTAGCACCGATGCCGGTCATCGCCTCTAATTTTTCGTGCCCTAGTTGCGGACAGGAATTGTCTGAACAGGGAATAGCCCGAGCCCATTTCCTGAAAACTTGCCCGGCCTGTGGCGCCGCCATGGCAATCAATGCGCAGGGCGCCCTCACCCGCTCCCGTGGAGCCACGGCTGCCGGTTTGGCGGGCATGGTATTGGGGCTGGGAACCTGTTTTGTCGCCCTCACCGTGCTTGGCATTGATGAAGCGACGCTCAATTCGTGGTCGTCTGCCTGGCAAGCTGGACTCGCGATGGGCGTCCTCTCAGCGGGTACTCTGGTCGCCTTCATTTTCCAAAGAATTCAGGTCACCACGGCACTGGCCAGTACGCGAAAACAATTGATTGAGGAAGGCCTGCTCTGAATGGACCAACCGGCACCGGTCGCGACGGACGTGAGTTGCTACCGTTGAGAGGTTCCCGCGATAGCACGAGAACTTGGTGACCTCTGTGCCGCGTCCGGTTAAACTTAGCCAATGCAATTAAGCGTTGTTAATTCTATATCTACATCAAAAACCACCCCCTCTCTCCTGGATACCTTAGCGGTCTGGTTAAATACGCCGGTGCAGGCTTATGAACACTGGATTCGTCAGCAGGGTCTTCGGGGGTCGTCTCAGCGCATCTATTTGGCTATGTTCGCGCGCTTTTGCCAGTGGCTTAACGAACAGTCGGTACCGCTGGATCGGTGTTCGTCGGCGCACCTGGCGGCGTTTCTGGCGGCGGAGAATCCGAATCTACCGGAACGGCGCCGTCATCCGCAGACCGGTCGCCAACGACAGCAGTATGTGCGCTTGCTGGAGCGAGTCTTTGCGCACCTGGGGACATTGGGTTGGGTCGGGTCGAATCCCGGGCGCCAGGCGGGCGTTGAGGGCGTCGGGGCCGGCTCGGATCAACCGACCCGTTTCTTGAGCGCCGTGGAGCGTGAGGCGGTGATTGAGCTGGTCTTGTCACGTCTGGCGGCGTTGGGTCCGGCGCCCGTTGATCTGGAAGACTGGGTGGGGTATCGGGATCTGGCGTTGATCGCCGCGACCTTGGGGGCAGGCTTGAAACCGGGGCAGCTGAGTTCATTGTCGCTTAATTGCATTGATTTGGAGCACGGCGTCATTGATCATTCGGTGGCGGCGCATTCACATCGGGCGGTACTGCTGCCGTTTGCCCGTGAGTCGCTGGCGGCGTGGGTGGCGGTGCTGAAGCGCTTGAGTGAGGAAAGCCTGTCGATGGCGGGTCGGGCTGGGGGCACATCGGAGCAATGGCGCCGCTCTCAGCTGGTATTTATTGCGGACCGTTCGGGCCGGGGTTTTGGGCGGTTTTCGTTAACCCAGCGCATGCATGTGTCGTCGATCTTCCGGCGGATTCAAAGCTTTCTGGAGGAAGCCGGGGTAACGGGGAGCCGGGCGAGTCCGCAGACGCTGCGCAATACCTATGCCGCCCTGCTCATTGAGGGGGGCGCCAGCACAATGGAACTGGTGACCTGTCTGGGGTTGTCGACGGACATGACGGCTCAGCGGATCCGAGCGTCGTGGGCGGCGGCGTGTTCGGCCCGGAAGGGGGAACCGTTAGGCTGCTCGTCAGATTGAAGTCTTTCGAGTGGATTTCGGAGAAGGCTCGGTGCACTGGTACTTCTTCTTCGCCAAGGTCTTCGACGATCTCGCGAATGATGCCGCCGAGATCCAGGGAGAGGATCGCCACGCCCTCGCGGTCGCGCAGGGTCCTGAAGGCGTTTTGGTAATCGAGGAATACTTTGAGCACGGTTGTTCTTCCAAAAAATAGGCGGCTTGATTGCGGCCATATTTGTTTTGGACAAACGGGGATGCGTAGTGCCCGGAGTTTCCCGTAAAGGCTCACCTGAGCCAATTACAGACTAGGGCTATTTCTTAGATCACCATATACAGGCTCGTTAGCTGAGTGCCAGCGCTTACTGACACTTTCACGTAATCGCTCACCTGTACATAATATTGACGATATAGGTGAGTCAGGAAGGAAATGGCGCTGTTTTCCCTTGTTATCCAGACCGACGATTCCGGGAAATGAAGGCAAGCAAAAGAAACACTCTGTTTTCTTGAGTGTTTTATTAAGTCAACAGCTTAAGTAAACAAGATTAAGCGATCTCAAACCTAGCAGCAGCAAGGCTTACAGGCGAGTTTGGTGAGCTAGAAAGGAAACGAGGCCGTTTCAAGTGAGCTGCAAGGGAAATAAAGGGGTTTGAGGTGAGTCTGTCGGGAAAGGTAGGTGAGTCGCAAAGGAAAACCCCCGATTAAGGTGAGAGATGGGGGAAATGACGCTGCTAAGACAATAGGTGAGGGCAAAAGGAAATACTCTCAGGTGAGTTATAAGGGAAATTAAGTTCAGGTGAGTTGGAAGGGAAATCGGTTGTCGGAGGGTTTGCAATGAATTAATTTCAGGTGAGCGATAAGTGAAATTACCTTTGATCTTGGGTGATTGACTTGAAATCACCTGTGGGGCATGATAGGCAATTATGTCTGACATTGCCAGCCCAAACACTCCTGAAGCCAAGACCAGCATTGTTGTCAGTGATGAGAATGGTCGTGAGGTAAGGAAGCACAATACTGAGATTGGATACCGAGTCCAGTCCGGGCACTTATCTTTGCTTAGCAGAAAGCTAATCAACGTTTTACTGTACTACGCTCAGCGCATGCGCGGTGAGGAAGATAAAGAGGGCAAGTATTGGGTTGACGTTGCCAAGATCGTCAAAGACGCCAAATTCAATTCTCGGGACTATGAGTTGCTTCGTGAAAGTCTGGATGAGCTGCAATCGGTAAAAATTATTCGTCCTACCGAGAGTGGAGGTATCACTTCGGATGTGCTGATACCTAGTTTTACGCTGGACAACGTTGTTCACGGAGCCAATGAATCGTTGCCTACAGGGCAAAAGCGGAGAGGAGGGAGGCTTGTTGTTGGCTTCTCTCTCCCTGTTGGGGTAAAAGAATTGTTGCTCAACCCCAGGAGCAACTACACCGTTCTCCCAATTTTGTACGTCGCAAGCCTGAGAACGATTGGGGGCTTGGTGCTCTATGAGATAACAAAGCGCTACTCTACGAATCCCTCTGGCGTTACCAATCGTGAGACCTGGCAATGGTGGTGGAAGATTCTGACTGGTGCTGCAGATGGAGCGGCTCCGCCTGAGTACAAGTATTTCAAACGTGACGTGATCAAGAAGGCCGTTGATGAAATTAATACGGTCACCGATCTGCACATTGAGTTGATCGAATTTAAGGAAGGGCGCTGGGTCAAGAACCTCCAGTTTGCGGTCGAGTTTGTTAAGCAAACCAGTTTCGATCTCGATCCCCCTCCAATCGACAACACACTTCTATCGCGCATTACGTCACTAGGCGTCTCCACTGCGGAAGCTGAAAAACTAATTCAAAGGCACGGGGAAGAGGATCTACGAAACAACTTGGAAGTCGTTGAGGATCGCTTATCAAAGACCAACCTGCCTCAGATTGAGTCGCCGGCTGCGTATCTCAAGACGGCCTTGAAAAACCACTACGGTGCCGGGCGCAAAGCACAGATTGATGCCTTGCAGAATAAATCTAAGAAAGCGGCAGATGCTAGAGCTAGCCGCATAGCCGTCACCGCTGAGGAAGAAAACATTAGGCTAGGTGCATTACGGGCCGCGAGAGAGCGTTTTGATGCGCTAGCACTGGAAACACAAGACAAGCTTATTACCAGTTTTGGTGCGACGTTGAAGGGGCCAGCTCTCGCTGCGTTTAAGAAAACGAGCCTTAAGTCGCCCTTAGTCTCCGCCACATTCAACCAATGGTTGATTGATTCAGTCCCCGAATAGAAAGCATTGACCGTTGCGATTTTTTAAGATGCGTATTAATAAATCGCAATAAGCTATTGTAATCGCAATAACTGTCATATACGATGACGTCCATCGATATCCGTAACGAGGTACGTTGTGTCTGACAATCAAGCTTTGCGTGATCCAACTTTCCGTGGCAAATTCGTTTGTGACGCCCTGGTTTGGCCGTCAATCTCTCTCCATATGCTTAAGAAGCTGACTGGCAAAGAGACTGGAGACGGTTCTCGGCACGTCTATCGTCCATCGGACGTTCGCAAGCTCAAGTTGGCCCAATACGAAATTGACGAGTCCTCTATCGAAACCAAACGGCCTCCGGTCGTAAATTGCCGAATGGCCAAGGGTGGAACAGGGAAAACGACGGTTGCAGCAAACCTCGCAACGGCCTTCGCGTTCATGGGCTACAAGACGTTGATGATCGATGGCGATCCACAAGCATCGCTCACCAATATGATGGGAATTGATGCCTCAAGTGAGGACATCACCCATATCGGCCACTTGATGGAAGAGTCTGTTAGCAATAAAGGCCCAGCCGACATAAGCCGTGCGACTCGGACGGTTTTCCCTGATGGGATGCTCGACATTATTCCGGCCGATATCACCCTTACAAACGCTGATGGATGGCTGATGAATCAGATGCAGCGTGAAACTGTGTTTGATCGGATGCTTACCGGCAACGCTGATTTTTTCAGTCGCTACGAAGTGATTGTTGTCGATTCAGCTCCAGGCACATCCCTCCTTTCGATGAACATCATGGTGGCCACGCATACACAGCTTGCTGTCTGTTGGCTAGATAGAGAAAACCTTAAGGCATTGCCAATCCTTCTTGGCAACGTTGATGAAATCAATTCCGCATATCCGAATCATGCTTCAGATGTTGAGATTGTGGCAAATGGCTATTCAGCAATCTATAAGCAATCGAAGGAAGCGCTTGAGGTTTTGGTGGCGCGATATCCCCATCAGCTCAATGAGAACGTGATCCAGCAGTATTCGGGGTTCCATCGTCAACAGGCTCTGCCCGGAGATGAGTCAAAGGGGGCCGTTGTTGAGCAGGATCCAAATGGTCCTGGTGCAAAGGCCATGATGGATCTTGCAAAGTCGCTCCTTGGTCGGTACAGGATCACGTTGGCAGGATTTGATGAATCGATTCCGTCGACTCGCGGAAATTAGGAGATATTGCGATGGCTAAGCTAAGTGGTTTGATCGAGCGCGGTAAGGTTGGCAAGCCTAATCAGAAGGTAGTTGATGCAATGCCGGAAGCCCCCGAAAACATCAAGCAAGATTCCAATCCTGAGGGGAACGGTTCGTCGATAACCCCAGTGCTAGACTCTAGCACTGCGCCGATTGATGCTCCAAAAGCCATGGCGCTAGACTCTAGCATTCGGAAGACGTCTGTAACTGAGGTTGATGTTTCTGTGATCAAGTCGTCACCCTACCAGGTGCGAGCTGTTGCCGACTCGGATTACATCGAGACGTTGATGGCGAGCATCGTCCAGTCAGGAGTCATTAGCCCGGTTGTGGTGCGGGCGCTAGACTCTAGCATTTTCGAAGTTATTGCCGGCCATCATCGGCTTGAGGCCTGCCGCCGTCTAGGTCATACAACGGTTCCCGTGGTTGTTCGCCAAATGACAGATTCGGAAGCTGCCTGTGCTTTGGCTTCCGATAACTTTGTACGTAAAGAGTTGTCGGATTTTGAGCGATTCAAACACGCGAAGCTTTTAAAAGATCACGGATTCTGTAAAACAAATTCCGAAATAGGCCAAGTTCTCGGGGTATCTCGCCAACTGGTTGGATTCTTGTTTTCTTTCGATGAGTATCCGGTTGGCGCAAAGGCCATTCTTGAGGTTAATCCAAAGATACTTGGGGCGACGCAGGCCTATGAGCTAAAAGATCTTGCTCGTGAAGAACCAGATATTTTTTCTGAGGCGATTGCGCTTCTTGCTGAGGAAAAACTGCGGCAGAACCAAATACGGCACTGGGTGGAGTCAAAATTCAAATCCCCTGCGGTCCGTATGCAGCGTCGCCAAGAAGTGAAAATTCAAAGGCCGGGTAGTCATTCTTTCATTAAGCTCACCTACACTGACCGCGAAGCCAAGATACAGGCCGAAGGTTTGGATGTCGAAAAATTGAAGAGGTTGATTGAGGAAAATCTTGAGAGCTTGATTCCTTCCTAATCAAGATAGCTCCGCAAAAGCCATCAGCTTCTCAACCGCAGATTTCCTCTTCTTGCGACTGGCGTGCGTATAAATCGCGGTGATCGCCACGCTGCTGTGCCCCAGGTTTTCCTGGACTTCGCCGATCTCCGCACCGGCCTCCAAGGCATGAGTCGCATGTGTGTGTCGCAGCCAATGCGTCGAGGCCTGGACCAGATGGCCAGCGTCTGAGGCAGAATCCACTCTTGATGCAGCAATCTTGAAGATCGCCTTGAACATCCGGTAGATTTGGGATTCAGACATCGGTTGGCGAAGAGCGCCGTCATCCTTTTTAGCCCGCCAGGAACCGTCCCCCAGCGTCATGAATATGCGCTGACCTTCGGGCCAGTCGCCCGCATCACGCCCTAAACCGACCACATCGCCATAATCAGCAAGCGCTGCCATCACTGCATTGGGTATTGGTACAGTCCGTAGCTTGTTCCCCTTGCCGATGACGTTAATATCCCAGCCATTGCCATCGACTGCACGCTTGATACCAGGATTGGGCTTGCCAGGCTGTTCTTTATGGAAAGCTATTTGGGCTTTTGAGATCTCAGTCAAACGCAGACCGAGACCATAAGCAAACACCAGCGCCAGGCGAAGTCGGAGAAATTTTTCCCCCTGGATCATTTGCGCTGCTGTGGACATCACTGAGTGCCACTGAGCCATTGTAAGGCTGTGATCGGCTCGGATTTTTGCCTGAGGTGAGTAGTTACAGGAAACGCCATCCCACGGATTCGACTCCAAGTAGCGTTGCCTCACGAGCCATTCGAACATCGCCGTTAAAATCGTGATGGCCAGTTTCTGACTGGTTGGGGCTAACGCTCCAGAGAATGGTTTCCAGTCCTCGCGCCAGCGCGGTGTTGATCGTGAGCCGATCCATCGCTCGCGAGGAAGATTCCAGAACCAGAGTTTGCCGTCCTCAAACGCATCGAGGAAGTCACGGTAACTAATGCAATCCTCGACGGTGGCCGAGGAAAGCGGTTTGCCGCGCTCAAAAACCATCCAGAGAAGAAAGCGCTCGGCCTGCCCCTGATAACTGCGCACTGTATGAGCCTTGGAGCCCACACTGCGCAACCAGGTCTGGATCGCCGCGAAATCGTCGTGGGCCTCGATCTTGTTGGAGAAGATACGGTTGGTGCCGAAGATGCCGGTCAAATCGTTCGGGAGCATTAACCGCTCCATGGGTACGATGTCGGCTTCGAGGGGCATTAACCGTGGGTTTGGCTTGGCAATAACAGGCAAGGTTGTGGTCGGCATGAGCTTGTTTTCCTTCATCCAGCGCTGTATCCGCTGGGCTGCGACAGGCCCAACCTTTGGAACTCTGCGGTGCCAAAGCTGCCCGTGCTTCTTCATGCAGGCTAACAAACTCGCCAAATCCCCAAATCCGGCACGTTCCAGACGATCAGAAATGGCTTCATCAAACCAGGCGTTCACGGGGTCAGCCGGAACGGGATCGACGGCGACCCAGCCTTCGAGCCAGTTGACGGCGTCACGCAGGCGTTTAAGCAAGCGATCATTGCGGCGGGCTTTACGTGCGGTGGCTGGATCGATACCCGAACCATGCTGTTCCTCGAACAGCTCGATCAGCTCGGATTCGCTATAAAAGCCGTCCGGGTCCGCCGTAGCCTGGAACTCATCCAAAGAGATCGTTGATGAGTGCTCAAGATGCGCGATTTGCGAGGGAGAAAGTTTGAGCAGCCGAGCAATCGGTGGACGTGATCGGCGAGCCGATGCAATCAGCTCATCCTGCAGCCAGCGTAGCGTTTGTTTCGCGGCCGGCAGTTCACGACCCGAAATTAGATACCGTTCACCGAGATCCGCGAGGTCAAGACCTTCGAGCCACCCGCGATAAAAAGCAAAATGGGCGCTGTTGATTTTGCGATTGGACAAGGCTAACTCCTTGAATCGGCTTCAAAAATTATGAGCGACAAAATCAGTCTAGCAAAAATAGAGGGAATTATAAAGGCCTGATTATAGCAGTAATCAAGCGTATTGTTAGGTGTGAGTAAAAGTACGAGCAGGACACGATTCTGTTGACCAGACCATTAGCGAGACGGGGGCACCGAGCTTTTCAGCTCCCAGCTGACAATGTTTGACCCTCCCTGACCCGTCGCAACGATGGGATCATAGTGGCTTGTGAGCATCTGCGCTGAACGTTCCGAGATGACCAGAAATAGCTTCATCGTCGCCCGAGTCATGCCGACGAAGAGCTTGCGCGATACCAAGTCATCGAAGGCCTCGAAGTCGATTTCGGTGAAGATAACACAGGGCGCCGACTGGCCCTTGAAGCGGTAGATTGAGTCGATGAGGACGTCGCCTGTGCTGAAGACTGGGTTACCGAAGAGATCGTACTCACCAGCAAATGCACGCAAAGGGTACGTCCCCAGTCTGTCATAAGGCGTCAGCAACGAATGCTCGCGACCTCGGTAGGTGACGACCGCCATCATGTCGCGCTTGAAACCAGCGCCGAGCCCACCGGTGATTGCTCGCTTGGTCTGAGTTATCAGATCCGCGGCACCGTTGTAAGTCAGAATCTCGACCTCCGAGCCCGTGAGCGGACTGCCAGCCGAAACCTGAGCGGCTCCAGTTAGGAAACAGTTCAGGTGTTCAAGGACGTCCTGCGGACTACGGTAATTGACCTCCGACCGGAGCGTAACCCAGCCCGGAAGGGTTACCGGGGGTCGCCCGTAGAGATTCTGCATCGGGTCTTCCAGCCACCAGGCACGCCCCTCGGGTCGAAGGAGGCGGAGCAGATTGTCCTTCCAGCTCTCTTTGAAATCCTGCCCTTCGTCGATAATGAGTTCGTCAAAACACCAGCGATCTTCCGGCTCAAACCCGTCCATGAACGCTTCAAGGCGAGCGAATGCACCGGGTTGCGAGAAATCCGGAACCTCGCCACGCTCACGCAGAATCCGGTCGGCGAGTTGGTGGTAGGTTGCGACCACACCACCACGCGGAGCAATGCGTGCCACGTGATCGGCCAACGGCCGGTTGTAACAGACATAGAGCGTCCGGCGCTCAGCAGCGAGCGAGTCCTGAAGAACGGAAAGGGCGAGTTGCGTCTTCCCGGAGCCGGCGGTGCCTACGACGCGCAGGCGAAACGGCTCGCACTCGATCTGGCGAGCCCAGGTCGTGAGGCCGCCCGATATCCGCGTATAAAGGGTCCGGGCTTGTCCGGAGATAGCCTGAACGTCCGGAACCAGCTTGAGTTGATCGCTCAGGAAACGATGCAGTTTGTCGATGCAGGGATGCATCGATCCGTCAATCGGCAAGATGCTGCGAATGATGGACACCAGTTGGTCGCGGCGCGAAGCATCGACGATGCGTGCGGGATCGATTCCGGCGGATCCAAAATCCCGCACCGTATAGTCCGGGCAAAACAGTAGCGAATCGAGATGGAACTGTGTCTCCGGGCAGCTCTTTCCGAGCCGCTTGTAAAGGGCATCCATCGAGCGGCCAATCTGGAACGGTATGGATTTCTCCCGCACACCGTACATCTTGCACAGCCCCTCCGCCGTTTCCTTCAGGAAACCGCATTTCTGCTCGATCAGCAACATGCTGCCGGACGACGTGACGATGGCAAAGTCGATCTCACCGACCACCGCGCATTTCTGATGGATGCGTGTCCAGTGGAGCCCGTGGTAGATCGTGTAGTCGTCAGAAAGACCGTCTGCCAGCACAGCCAGCGTTTCGATTTCGCGTAGCGCAGAGCCGATGGCAGACAGTTCCCGCCATCCTTCCGGTACAACCTTGGCCATGAGGTGGATTCCGAATAAACCGTATGGGCCTGAATGTTACTGCCGGTCCGCGGTAATAGGACACCCCGATCCTAACTCGCAAGCATTTCGATGGATCTGATACCGGCAAGCATTCGCTCCCTAGCCGACGAATTTGCTGAGTGAACGTAGATTCTCGGGGGCTTGAACTGCCGAAGGGCAACGGCTTCTTCTATCCATAGCACGACGTCGCAACCAGTTCCTATCTCGTCATCGCCAAGGTCGTGGCCGAGGCTTAACTCATCAACCCTACCGGTCTGTAACATTGCAATTGCTTCAGATGGCCAGAAGACTCTGACCTATCCGTCCGGGTTTGGTCGCTCATCATCAAGGAATACGCGCATTTTTGATCGCTTGGTGAGCACCCAAGCGTCACGCCGGCAGAGAAGGCGTCAAACCGGCGTACGTCATGGTCACTGGATTTGTCGGCCGTAAGGCATGGCCGTAGCTCCCGCCGTAACTCGTCGTGACGTCGATTCGACCGTGTCCCAGCCATTGGGAGACCGTCATGCTGGCTCTCTGGTGCGTTTCGCGGTCGATCTTACCAAGCGCACCGCCTTCCACTGGAGTCGGCAGTCCGGTCTGTTCTCGGTACCCGTCCTGCATGAAGCCGTGACGGAGGCCGTGCGGGGTGACGCCCAATGCCTTCTTGGAGATCCCAAGTCGATTGCGGATGAGTCCATAGAATCGCTGCTGCGCTTGCTTCCAACTGCAATCGGGCCAGCGGACCCGTTTCGAGTTGCCGCTGTTGGCGACGCCGAGCGCCCAGTGAAGGATGCGTACCTGTTCCGGCGTGTTCACCGGTACCATCCGGGGCTTTCCGCCTTTCGTGCCCTGATGGAGCGCAAGCATCTTGCCGTGGTCGATTAGGGAGTGAGAAGGCCGCAACTCGATCGACTCCTTAACGCGCAGACCGAAAGCGTGTTGCAGCGCGAGCATGACACCGAGACGCTCGTCGACTTGCGTGGCCAGCGCGATCATTTCCTGGACATCGACGTTTTTCGCTTTCCAGGCCTTCGATTCTTTAACCACCGTCGAGCGCCGCATATTCTCGTCGGGGAAGTAATGGGCGATCGGCTTCGTCAGTCCGCGTTTTCCGAGGTAGTCGCACAAAACACTAATCATCGAGAGTCGCGTGTGCAGCGTCGCAACGCAAATCCCCGCGTCGCGCCAGCGCTCCATCAAAGCCTCGACGTGCTTCTCCGACAGCGATTCGCGCTTGCGAATCCGCAGGCCTTGGTTCCAAAGCTCGGCGACGATGCGCAGATAGAATTGCTGGCGTTCGACTCGCGTCTTCGTCGAGCAGACGCCTTTGCCGTTGGCACGAAGCCGGACGGACGGTTCAATGGTCCGCAGCACACCGTCCACTACAGAGTTCGGCAGGTTCTTGCTAGCAAGCGATACGGACATTTTCCACCTCCTTCAATTCGATTGGGCGCTTCTGCTGTTGGTTGATGCGACGCGGAACCACTTCGCACCAGTTCGTGTGGACCGGGTAGTCGTAAATGATGACCTCGGTCGGCAGCTCGATGACTTCGCAACCGTCGGGGTCGATTTCTTGGGGCTGGGTATCGCTTGCGGCGACGAGTTCGATGCAATCCAGGGGGAA
>RRZU011169733.1_pt1 | contig 13484 bp, 13 predicted proteins | sample 2165561 | NCBI WGS metagenome assembly RRZU01 (sample SAMN10456909, study PRJNA506462) | wastewater metagenome | isolation source: wastewater sludge | place: USA: Moscow, Idaho
CGTCTGTATATTCTACAACTGCACCAAAATCTAGCATTTTGATTACTTTCACTTCGTAAGACTCATTCATTTGAGGTTTGAAAGTGATTGACTTAATTTTAGCCAATACTGCTTCAATTCCAGCAGGATCAGTTCCTAAAATTTCAATAACTCCTTCTTCAGTAGTTGGGTCTTCATTGATAACTATTGTAGTTCCAGTAGCTTTTTGTAATTCTTGAATCACTTTTCCACCAGGTCCAATCAATGCTCCAATGAAAGCATTAGGAATTCTTCTTGTAATAATTTTTGGAGCGTATGCTTTAACATCTGCTTTTGGCGCTGCTAAAGTTTCGATTAATTTGCCAAGGATATGCAAACGACCATCACGAGCTTGCGCTAATGCAGCTTCCATAATCTCGTATTTCAATCCGTCAATCTTGATGTCCATTTGACAAGCAGTAATTCCTACCGAAGTTCCAGTTACCTTAAAGTCCATATCTCCTAAGTGATCTTCATCACCAAGAATATCAGACAATACAGCAAAACGATCTCCGTCAGTAATCAATCCCATTGCAATTCCAGAAACGGGACGAATCATTTGGATACCAGCATCCATTAATGATAATGTTCCAGCACAAACAGTAGCCATAGAAGAAGAACCGTTTGATTCTAAAACTTCGGATACTACACGAATGGTGTACGGACAATCAGCAGGAATCATATTTTTCAAAGCTCTTTGAGCTAAGTTTCCGTGACCTACTTCTCTTCTTGAAGTTCCTCTTAAAGGACGTGCTTCACCAGTTGAGAAAGGAGGGAAATTATAGTGCAAATAGAATTTTTCTTCGCCTTGTTCTGATGGAGAATCAATTTGGTTTGCTTCTCTAGAGGTTCCTAAAGTGGCTGTTGCCAATGCTTGTGTTTCTCCACGTGTAAACAATGCTGATCCGTGAACCGATGGTAAATAATCTACTTCACACCAGATTGGTCTGATTTCGGTAGTTTTTCTTCCGTCTAAACGTGTTCCTAAATCTAAGGTTACGTTACGAACTGCTTCTTTGTTTGTTTTGTAAAAGTATTTAGAAACTAAATCACCGTCAGCTGCTAATTCTTCTTCTGTAAACAGAGCTTTAACTTCTTCTTTTACAGCATCAAATGCAGCAGTACGTTCTTGTTTAGAAGAACCTTTGCTTGCAATAGCGTAAATTTTATCGTAAGATGCAGCTTTTACTTTAGCGTAAACAGCTTCGTCTTCTTTTTCTCCTTCGTACGTGCGAACTTCTTTTTTACCAAAAGCAGCTTGTAAACGCAATTGAGCAGAAATTTGATTTTTGATGTGTTCGTGAGCAAATTTAATTGCTTCTAACATTTCTGCTTCTGAAATTTCTTTCATTTCACCTTCTACCATTGCGATAGAATCCATAGAAGCTCCAATCATCATATCGATGTCAGATAATTCTAATTGTGCACGGCTTGGGTTGATGATGAATTTTCCGTCGATACGACCCACTCTAGCTTCAGAGATTAATGTTTCAAAAGGAATGTCAGACAATGCTAATGCTGCTGATGCTGCTAAACCTGCTAATGCATCTGGCATTACATCTTCGTCATAAGACATTAACTGAATCATTACTTGAACTTCTGCATGGTAATCATCTGGGAAAAGTGGACGCAATACACGGTCAACTAATCTCATTGTTAAAACTTCGCTATCGCTTGGTCTCGCTTCTCTTTTGAAGAAACCTCCAGGGAAGCGTCCTGCTGCTGCAAATTTTTCGCGATAATCTACCGTAAGTGGCAAAAAGTCGATACCTGGACTTGCTTTTCTTGAAGAAACTACTGTTCCTAAAATAACAGTTTTTCCTATTCTTACTACTACAGAACCGTCTGCTTGTTTGGCTAAACGACCTGTCTCGATTGTGATGTTTCTGCCATCACCTAAATCGATACTTTCTACAAATAATTGTGGAATCATAAATTTAATTTATTAGTTAAACATGGGTTCTAGTTGTGTTGTAGTTGTTGTTTTGCGTAGTTAATGCCTAAAACCCAATGAAAAACCAAACTTTTTTTATTTGTCAAATATTAATTGACTATATGGAGCAGTCTTGATTCTAATCCCTTTTGTGTCAGGACCGAAATAGAATTGTTAGACTCTAAAAATGTAAAATAAAAAAGAGGCACTTTCGCACCTCTTTTATATTGATTATTTTCTGATATTCAATACTTTGATAATTTCACGGTATCTGTTGATTTCTGTTTTCTTCAAGTAATCTAACAAAGATCTTCTTTTACCTACAAGCAATACTAACGAACGCTCTGTATTGTAATCATGACGATTTTTTTTCAAATGCTCAGTTAAATGAGTAATTCTGTACGTGAATAAAGCAATTTGTGCTTCAGCTTTTCCAGTGTTTGTTTTTTCTCCGTGTTGTGCGAAGATTTCTTCTTTAATCTCTTTAGTTAAATACATTCCAATATTTGTTTAATGATTTTTATGTATGCCATACATCTATTGTAAGACGGGTGCAAAAGTACTATTTATTTTTCGAAACAAAAAGCTTTTATGAATATTATTGAATTTTTGGGGAAGCCCTAATAAAAAAACGCATTTAATTTTTCAGCCCTATTTACTTTAATGTGAGGGGTAAGCTATACATTACTCTTACATTTACACCCTTCATTTTGCCCGGTATCCAATTTCTATAGCTTTTTAGAGTTGTAATTGCTTCCTCATCTAGTCCATAGCCCAAACCTTTTATTATTTTGATCTCGTCGATACTCCCATTTTTATCGACTACAAAAGTTAAATAGATTTTACCTGAGATTTTATTTATATCCGCTTCTTTTGTTCGTCTCATATTGTTTCCCATGTACCTGTAAAAATCATCTATTCCTTTTTTGGGCTTGGGTTTCGAGAACATTTCTTTATATTGATATTCGATATTATTGGAGTCAATGCTGACACCTGAAACGAATTTTCCGTCTTCATAAAGTTCCGTATAGCTACAATTTAGTCTGTTGCTATATCCTTTCCAAGTTCCATCATGAAATCCGTTTTTTATTTTTCCGCTTTCATGATTCCCGTCACTAGAATATTCATAATCTCCGTTGCCGTCAATTACTTTTTGGACATTTTCTGTATTCCAAAATTGATTAACACTAATTTCTGCTATAGATCCATTTTTATTTTCTAGGTGTTCAATTTCTGACTTAATCTGCCCATTGTCATACCAGTCAAACTGTTTGCCTCTTGGTGCGGAGTTTACATAATTTATCATGGATTGTTTATTTCCATTTTCATAATAAAATAAAAACTGACCTTCTTTACTTAGATAATCTTTGGATTTAGAGGTTCCCTTCATTTGTAATTTTCCAGATTTATAATAATCCTGAAAAAGATATAAGTCTTGGTCTACGTTGTAGCTCTTGATTATTCGATAATATTTATGGTTGGCCTCCGTAGTTTCGTTCCAAAGGGAATCCAAATAAATTTTTTTGCTAATAGGAGCCTGAGAGAATGATAAAACTGGAATTAAAAGAAATAGTATAAAATGTAATTTTGATTTCATAAAAAATGTAATTTTGATTTCATAAATAGTTTAGATTGAAAATACAATTATTTTAATACAACTTTGCAATTCTCGCATTCACAAATTCTAGGAAATCTTCATCCTCTTTAGTAAATGGGTCTAAGACATGACTGTCAATATCAATTTGCCCTATATTTTCTCCATTGACAAAAAGGGGTACTACGATTTCTGATTTTACGGTAAAACTACAAGCGATGTAGTTATCTTGCGCTGCTACGTCAGGAACCACAAAGTTTTCATTAGAAACAGCCACTTGGCCGCAAATCCCTTTTCCAAAAGGAATTACAGTATGATCTGTTTCGGCGCCTACATAAGGGCCTAAGTGCAATGTTTTTGATTCGTGATTGGCAAAATAAAACCCAACCCAATTGTAATAGGAAATGGAGTTGCTAAGCAATTGACAAACTGATAAAAGTTTTTCGTCTCTTGAAAGACTTGTGTTTAAAGTTATTTCGGTTACTTTTGGCTGTAATTCTTGAAATGTCATCGTTTTTAATTTTATTTATGCAAAAGTATTTAAAGCCCGTTTCAAAAATTGCATAAATTTGTTAAAAAATAGATTTTGAAAAAATATTTTATTCTCTACAAACCTTTTTTGTTTTTCCTAGGTGCTTTTTTTTTGACTTATATTGTGCTGACATTTTTTTATCAGCGCTATCTTAACGGTTTTGAAGAAAATCAAATTGATTCTGTTACAAGAATGGTAAGTGAAAATACCCAACAAGTGCTGCGGTTTTTTAATGATAGATCTTCAATCGAAGAAAGTGCTGCGCATCCTTATATGAAGTTGTTTTATAACGAAAAATATGTTGCCCGCATTGTGGAAGGCTGTAATGCAGTTAGTGTGATTATTTTGTTCATCTCATTTGTGGTAGCCTTTTCCGGAAAACTGAAAGCTACATTGCTTTTTATCTTTGGCGGAAGCCTGCTTATTTATGTCTTGAATGTTATTAGAATTGCAACTTTAAGTGCGCTTATTTATTATTTTCCAAAACAGGAGTCGTTTTTACACGAAGTCCTTTTTCCTTTGTATATTTATGGTGTCGTTTTTATTTTGTGGTTAATTTGGGTTCGTAAATTTTCAAGATATGCTTCAAAAGATTCTGAATAACAAACTAAGAATAATACAACTCCTTTTTTTGGTTGGATTATTAGTGCTTGTTCGCACTTTTGAAAACCAATTGTTTTACGATCCTCTTTTGGATTTCTTCAAAAAAGACTTTGCTAAGTTAAGGCTGCCAAGTTTCAATTCAACCCAATTGTTTTTAGGATTATTGTTTCGCTATACATTGAATACCTTGATTTCTTTGGGTATTATTTATGTTTTTTTCAAGGACGTAACAATGGTTAAATTTGCTTTCGTCGTTTATTATTTTTTCTTCATTATTCTAATTCTTGCTTTTTTCTACATTGTTTACTTCGTGAATGAGTATATAAACTGGGTTTTGTTTTACGTTCGTCGGTTTTTGATTCAACCTATTTTTTTACTGTTGTTTGTTCCGGGGTTTTATTATCAAAAACAAAATAAGTAGCCTTTTTTTTCGTATCTTTATTGATGTAATTTTTTTGTATCAAATTGATAAAGACATGAAAATAGTCAAGCATTCTGGGTTAATTGTAGACTTTAATCCTGATAAACTTAAAAACTCACTAACAAAATCTGGGGCTAGTGCTAGTGTCATTGATGACATTATGAAAAAGATTCAAAACGAAATTTATGAAGGGATTTCTACTAAGAAAATCTACAAAATGGCATTTGCTTTATTGAAAAAAAAGGCTAATTCTCATGCGGCTCGCTATAATTTAAGAGAGGCGATTCGTTTATTGGGTCCTGCAGGTTTTTTCTTCGAAAAGTATACAGCGCGACTTTTTGCTTCAGAGGGATATGCAACATTAATGAATATGATTTTGTTCGGTAAATGTGTGTCGCATGAATTGGATGTTCTAGTCAAAAAAAACGATGTCATTTCTATGATTGAATGCAAGTTCCACATGGGTAGAGATCTTGCTTCAGATGTGAAAGTTCCTATGTACATCTTGTCTCGATTTAATGATTTGAAAGATAGAAAACATCCTGTTTTTACAGAAAAAGATATGATTTCTAAATGTTGGATTGTCACTAATAATCGGTTTACTTCGGATGCAATTGATTTTGCAAAATGTTCTGGATTGAATTTGTTAAGCTGGGATTATCCAGCAAACGATAATTTAAAAACGAAAAATGACAGTAATGGATTGTATCCTGTCACTTGCTTAACCACTTTGACCCTCGCCGAAAAAGATAAGCTATTGATTTTGGATGTGATTTTAGTAAAAGAAATAATAAATAATTCTGATTGTTTAGAAAAAATTGGGCTGAGCTCCAATCGTAAAAAAAATGTTTTAAGAGAAGCTTCAGAATTGTGTGAGTACATTTAAAAAAACAGTGTTTCTAAAATAGTTCAATTTAAATCTGGTAAAATGAAAGTCAAATTTATAGGTGCTGCGGGAACTGTAACTGGTTCTAAAACATTAATCGAAAGCAATGGAATTCGGATATTAATTGATTGCGGATTATTTCAAGGGATAAAACCTTTGCGAGAACTTAATTGGGATCCTTTGCCTGTTTTGCCTTCCACAATAGATTTTGTGTTGCTGACTCATGGCCATCTAGATCATTGTGGCTGGTTGCCTAGGTTAGTAGATCAAGGTTTTAAGGGTAAAATATATTGTACTAGTCCCACAAAAGATATTGCAAAACTAATTCTATTGGATAGTGCTAAAATCCAGGAAGAAGAAGCCGAAAAAGCCAATGAAGGAAAATATTCTAAACATGAAATTGCTGAACCACTTTATAATGTTGCTCAGGCAGAAAGAGTTTTTCCACTGTTTAGAGTAATAAAAATAAACGAACCAGTTCCTTTGGATGCCGAAATTGAAGCCGTTTATACGAATGCGGGACATATCCTGGGTGCTTGTAGTATTGCATTAACGCTTGAAAACAAAACCTTAGTTTTTTCTGGCGATATTGGTCGTGATAATGATGTATTGATGTATCCACCAACAAAACCTACAAAAGCTGATTATATTTTTCTCGAAAGTACCTATGGTAATCGCATTCATCCTGATACAGATGTCAAAGCTGAACTCGAAATGTATATTAACAATACAGTCAAAAAAGGCGGTACTATTATTATTCCCAGTTTTGCAGTAGAGCGTGCACAAATGGTTATGTATTTATTATGGCAACTCAAAGAAGAGAAAAAAATCCCCAATATCCCCTATATTATTGATACCCCAATGGGAATCAGTGTATTGGAAATTTTTCAAAACAACAGGAAATGGCATAAATTACCAGAGCATGAATATATTGCCATGTGCAAAATGTTTACTATGATCAGGGATTATCAAGAAACTATTGATACTATTTACAACAAGCAATCTAAGGTAGTCATTGCCGCTAGCGGAATGATTACGGGTGGGCGAGTACTAAGTTATTTAGAAAAGTATATTGGTTTGTCAGAAACCACCTTGATTATTATTGGTTATCAAGCTGAGGGAACACGTGGCAGAAAATTATTAGAAGGGGCCAAAGAAATTAAAATTAGAGGTAAATATTATCCGGTATTGGCAAATATTCTAGAAATAGAAAGCTTATCAGCTCATGGAGATCAAAAAGATTTACTCAACTGGCTTTCAGCCTTAGAAAACAAACCTACAAAAGTGTTTTTAGTTCATGGAGAGAATGCTGCATTAGATGAACTTCGTATAAAAATCAATGAAAAATATGGTTTTGACTGCAAAATTCCATTGATGGGGCAAGAATTTGAATTGTAATTTTAACATGAATTTAGCTTTTGAAGTTTAATTAAATCACTAGTTTTGCTGCATGAAATTCAAAGGATACATTTGTCTTCTTGTTGCTTTTTTTCTATTGGTTTCCAATATGGGATTAGCATTTAATATCCGTTATTGTGATGATGAGATTACTTCAGTAACTCTTAAGACACCGATTCAAGATCAAAAATTAGAAAAATATTGCTGTGGTGTTGTTGAAATCAAATCACACTGTTGTAAAAATAAAGAGATTAAGTTTCAAAAGAAAACAGATAATTTAATTCAAAAAATTGTTTCTTTTCATACAGATTTCATATTTTCATTAGAAGAATGGAATCCTGCTGTTTTTTCATTTGTTTTAAATTTTAAAAATAGCCAACCCACTTCGTATTATTGCGATGCAAACGCACCTCCTTTTTTTAAATTATACCACCAATTTATTTTTTACGCCTGATTTTAATGTTTTACTAAAATTTGAATCACATTTTTGTGATTTTACCTTTTTATAACATTAAAAAACAATCATGCAAAAACAAATTTCAATACTTTTATTGTTCTTTTTTTTTACTTTTAATTCATTTTCGCAAGATACTTTGCAGGAGATAAAAGTACGAGGCAATAGTAAAAGTTTAAAAAAATCATATAGCCTAACGGCAAATACTACAACGTTAACAAGCAAAGAATTACTTAAGGCTGCTTGTTGTAATCTGGCAGAAAGTTTCGAAACGAATCCTTCAATCGATGTCAATTTTTCAGATGCTTTGACCGGAACGAAACAAATAAAAATGCTTGGATTAACAAGTCCTTATCTAATGATTACAGAGGAAAATATTCCTTCGGTTCGCGGTGCTTCTCAAGCATACGGATTGTCATTCACACCAGGAACTTGGGTCGAAAGCATTCAAATTACAAAAGGAGCCGGAAGTGTAGTCAATGGTTTCGAAAGTATTTCGGGCCAAATAAACACTGAATTAATAAAACCAATCAGCGATATTCCGTTTTTTCTCAATGTATATGGTTCAACAGATTCCAGATTTGAATTAAACACGCATTTCAACAAGAAACTTTCGGATAAATGGAGTAGTAGTTTGTTTGTTCACGGAAACACAAGAGTCTCAAAAAACGACATGAATGACGATGGTTTTCTAGACAATCCATTGGCAAAACAAATCAATGTTTTAAATCGTTGGCAATATACCAATGCCGAAAAAGGCTGGGTGAGTTTCATAAATTTTCGGTATATGGATGATAAAAAACAAACTGGCGAATTAAATTTTGACTCTGATAGAGATAGAGGAAAAAAGTATTATTGGGGTTCAGAGATCAATACGGAACGATTTGATGTTTCTGCTAAATTGGGATATGTTTTCCCAGACATGCCGTATCAGAGTATCGGTTTTCAGAATGCTTTTAACAGTCATGATCAAGACTCTTATTTTGGGTTAAACCAATATAATATTAAACAAAAAAGTTATTATTCGAACTTAATTTTTAATTCGATTATCAATAATACGATGCATAAATTCGCTACAGGTTTGAACTTTACGTATGACAAATACGGTGAGTTTGTCAATGTGAATGATTATAGTAGAATTGATAACTCGATCGGTGCTTTTTTTGAATATACCTATGACAACACAGAGGATTTTAGCGTAGTTCTTGGCGGTCGAATTGACAATCATAATCGTCTGGGGGCTTTTGCTACGCCCAGATTACATGTGCGGTACAATCCTTGGGAGAAAGGAGTTTTACGATTTTCAGCTGGCAGAGGAAAACGAGGCGCCAATGTTTTTGCCGAAAACCAGCAGCTTTTGGCAAGTTCAAGAACCTTTGAGTTTTTAGATTTCAATGGCAAAATGTATGGTTTGAATCCTGAAATTGCATGGAATTACGGATTGAGTTTTATGCAGGGTTTTTTGCTTTTTGGCAAAAGTGCTGATATTGGTTTTGATTTCTACAGAACTGATTTTCAAAACCAGGCAGTTGTTGATGTAATGCAAAGTCCGCAACAGGTTTTGTTTTACAACTTAAAACAGAAATCCTATGCAAATAGTCTGCAAGTAGAGTTTAATTATGAATTAGTCAAACATCTTAATTTGAGGACAGCTTACAAATACTATGACATTCAAACGGATTATTTATCAGGGGGGTATCAAAGACCATTGCAGGCAAAACATCGTTTCTTTGGAAATTTAGGCTACGAAACTCATATTGCAAATAAAGGAAAACAATGGAAGTTTGATTATACGTTCAATTGGCTCGGAAAACAACAATTGCCCAATACAGCTACAAATCCTGCAAAAGATAGGCTAGCTGAATATTCACCTTCATTTTCTGTAATGAATATGCAAGTCACTAGGACTTTTTCTTCTACCTTTGAGATATACATTGGCGGAGAAAATATTGGTAATTATAAGCAAGACCATGTTATATTGGGTAATGAAAATCCATTTGGACCTACTTTTGATGCGTCAATAGTTTATGGCCCAGTTTTTGGGCAAATGTATTATGCAGGTTTGCGCTTTAAAATTAAATAATCTTTAAATAAATTAAATAATGAAAAATATAGTAGTAGTATTGTTTCTGGTTTTTGTTGGGTATACAGGTCATAGTCAAGAAGTTAAAAATAAAAATGCTAAGGTTGAATTTTATGTGAATGGTAATTGTGAAATGTGTAAAAAGAGAATTGAGAAAGCGGCATTGAGTGTCTCAGGTGTGAAATCTGCCGATTGGCATATGGATTGTGGGACTTTATATTTGATTGTAAATGAACAGAAAACCAATGTTGCTGCAGTTCAGAAAATTATTGCAAAAGCAGGTCACGATACGGATGGAGCCAAGGCCTTGAAAACGGATTATGAAAACCTACATGGTTGTTGTCAATATGAGCGAAAGTTATAGTGTAAGGAAACCAAAGTGAAAGCTTTGGTTTTTTTAGTAATAGACTTTCCTGGGGTTTTGAAAATAAAGTTATATTGATAGCTTAAAAATACTGTTTTGTATAGCACTAAAATTATGATTGTCGTAAACGAAAATTGATTGTATATGCTAGCGTGTTTATTGTGCTGATTTAATTAGTTAATAAAACTGTAAAATAACATCATAAATTGTGGTTAAGGCATTTTTTCCGTACTTTCACGCACGAATAATTTTAGCATAAAAAAACCAAAGAATGAACGATTTTGATTGGAAGAATTTAATTGACCCACTTTTTTATATTCATTTTGATATTAATGGAATTAAACTGGGTGTTTATATAGTTTTGTTTATTGTATTTGCAGAAACGGGTTTGTTTGCCGGTTTCTTTTTGCCAGGAGATAGTTTGTTGTTTTTAGCGGGAATTTACAGCCGGGAATTAATAGAGAATATCTTAATTATTGATAATGATTTTGTAAATGTTATTCTTCTAGCAACGCTTGTGGCTTTGTCAGGAATCTTAGGAAACATTGTTGGTTATTGGTTTGGTTCAAAAAGCGGATACTATTTGTACAACAAAGAAGATAGTTTTTGGTTCAAAAAAAAATACCTAGTTCAATCAAAAGATTTCTTTGAAAAATACGGTGGAAAAGCAATTATTTTTGCTCGATTCTTGCCAATATTTAGAACTTTTGCCCCAATAGTTGCGGGAATCGTTTCTATGGAAAGGAAGAAGTTTATGTTTTATAATATTTTAAGTTCATTTATTTGGTCTTATACATTAATATTTGCTGGACATTACTTGTATGGTTTTTTACTTGACAACTATCAAATTGATTTAAAACAACATATCGAGCTAATAGTATTAATTTTAGTTGGAATCACTATCTTGCCTGTGATTTACAAGTTCGGTAAAAAAACTAAAGAGGAAGTTTAGATAAATTACAGAACGCATAAAAAAACCGTCTCCATTAGTAGAGACGGTTTTTTTATGCGTTTTTTTGAAAGAATATATTTGATGAATTATTGTGAATTCTTCACTGCAACAATATTATAAAAAGCCTCCCAAATGGTTTTGGGAGGCTTGTAATTAGTATTACATCATTCCCGGCATACCTCCACCCATTGGGTTTCCGCCGCCGTTATCTTCTTTGATGTCAATTAACGCACATTCTGTAGTCAAGATCATTCCTGCAACCGAAGCAGCGTTTTCTAATGCTACACGAGTTACTTTTTTAGGATCAATAATTCCTGCTTTAAGCATATCTACGTATTCATCAGTTTTAGCATTGTATCCAAAATCGCCAGTTCCTTCAGCTACTTTAGCAACCACAACTGAACCTTCAAGACCTGCATTTTCAACGATAGTTCGCAATGGAGACTCTACAGCACGAGATACGATTTGGATTCCTGTAGCTTCATCAGCATTGTCAGGAGTAATAGTAGAAAGTGCATTTTTAGCTCTTAAAAGCGCAACACCACCACCAGCAACAATTCCTTCTTCAACTGCAGCACGAGTTGCGTGAAGTGCATCATCAACTCTATCTTTTTTCTCTTTCATTTCTACTTCAGAAGCAGCACCTACATAAAGTACAGCAACTCCACCAGCTAATTTAGCCAAACGTTCTTGCAGTTTTTCTTTGTCATAGTCAGAAGTGGTAGCTTCCATTTGACCTTTAATTTGGTTCACACGATTTTTGATCATGTCAGCTTCACCAGCACCACTTACAATTGTAGTATTGTCTTTATCGATAGTTACTTTCTTAGCAGTTCCTAACATTTCTAAAGTGGTGTTTTCAAGAGTGTAACCTCTTTCTTCAGAAATTACAGTTCCACCAGTTAAAATAGCAATATCTTCCAGCATCGCTTTTCTTCTGTCTCCAAAACCAGGTGCTTTTACAGCGGCAATTTTCAAGGCACCGCGTAATTTATTTACCACTAATGTAGAAAGCGCTTCGCCATCAACATCTTCAGCAATAATTAATAATGGCTTTCCAGATTGTGCAACTGGTTCCAAAACTGGTAATAATTCTTTTAAAGAAGATACTTTTTTGTCATACAAAAGGATGTAAGGACTTTCCAATTCTACTTCCATCTTTTCTGAATTGGTAACGAAATAAGGAGAAAGATATCCTCTGTCAAATTGCATTCCTTCCACAACATCAACATACGTGTCAGTTCCTTTGGCTTCCTCAACAGTAATTACACCTTCTTTTCCAACTTTTGCGAAAGCAGTAGCGATTAACTCACCAATTACTTCATCATTATTTGCAGAAATAGAAGCGATTTGCTTGATTTTTTCAGAATCACTTCCTACTACTTTTGCTTGTTTTGCTAAGTCAGCAACAATAGCTTCAACCGCTTTATCAATACCACGTTTCAAGTCCATAGGATTTGCTCCAGCCGCCACGTTTTTCAAACCTTCTTTTACTATTGCTTGAGCTAATACTGTAGCAGTTGTAGTTCCGTCACCCGCTAAATCATTAGTTTTAGAGGCAACTTCTTTTACCATTTGAGCACCCATATTTTCCAATGGATCTTTCAATTCAATTTCTTTTGCAACAGTAACACCATCTTTAGTAACATTTGGTCCGCCAAAAGATTTTCCAATAATTACATTACGACCTTTTGGTCCAAGAGTTACTTTTACTGCATTTGCTAATGCGTCAACACCGCGTTTTAATCCGTCACGCCCTTCAATATCAAATTTTATATCTTTTGCCATTTCTCGTTTTATTAAATTTTGGTTGTCTTAATCCTTCATTCTTTCGACTTAATACTAATTATATTATCGCAAGAATATCGTCCTCGCGCATAATCAAATAATCTTTTCCTTCTAGTTTTAATTCAGTACCAGCGTATTTTCCGTAAAGCACAGAATCGCCAATTTTCACAGTCATTGTGTGTTCTTTTGTACCATTCCCAACAGCAACAACAGTTCCTTTTTGTGGTTTTTCTTTTGCTGTATCTGGAATAAAAATCCCTGACGCAGTTTTTGTTTCAGCTGCAATGGGTTCGATAAGAACTCGGTCTGAAAGTGGTTTGATGTTTAAAGCCATGATTTTATGTTTTATTTTATAGTTTTAATGAATGCTTATTGGATTTCAGAAACTGTGCCAGCCTACTAAAACTGACACATTTGCTTAAAAAAAATGCCAGCTTTGACAAGCTGGCATTTTTAAA
>RRZU011660295.1_pt1 | contig 13482 bp, 12 predicted proteins | sample 2165561 | NCBI WGS metagenome assembly RRZU01 (sample SAMN10456909, study PRJNA506462) | wastewater metagenome | isolation source: wastewater sludge | place: USA: Moscow, Idaho
GATCATGCTCGCCGGCGGCCTCGGCAACATCTGCGAGGAGCACGTGCAGAAGGGCGAGATTTCGGTCGGCGGCAAGCTGATCGTGCTCGGCGGCCCGGCCATGCTGATCGGCCTGGGCGGCGGCGCCGCCTCGTCGATGGCCACCGGCAGCAGCTCGGCCGACCTCGACTTCGCCTCGGTGCAGCGCGAGAACCCGGAAATGGAGCGCCGCTGCCAGGAGGTCATCGACCGCTGCTGGCAGATGGGCGACAACAACCCGATCAAGTTCATCCACGACGTCGGCGCCGGCGGCCTGTCCAACGCCTTGCCGGAGCTGATCAACGACGCCGGCCGCGGCGGCCGCTTCGAACTGCGCAAGGTGCCCAACGACGAGCCGGGCATGAGCCCGCTGGAAATCTGGTGCAACGAGTCGCAGGAGCGCTACGTGCTGTCGGTCGACGCCGCCGACCTCGACACCTTCCGCGAGATCTGCGAGCGCGAGCGCTGCCCGTTCGCGGTGGTCGGCGAGGCCACCGAGGAGCGCCAGCTGACCGTCCACGACGAGCACTTCGGCAACAACCCGGTGGACATGCCGCTGGAAGTGCTGCTCGGCAAGCCGCCGCGCATGCACCGCTCGGTGAGCCGCGAGGCCGAGCTGGGCGACGATTTCTCTACCGCCGGCCTCGAGCTGAATGATGCGGTCGAGCGCGTGCTGCGTCACCCGGCCGTCGCCTCCAAGAGCTTCCTGATCACCATCGGCGACCGCTCGATCACCGGCCTGGTGGCCCGCGATCAGTTCGTCGGCCCGTGGCAGGTGCCGGTGGCCGACTGCGCCGTCACCGCCACCGCCTTCGACGTCTACACCGGCGAGGCCATGGCGATGGGCGAGCGCACCCCGCTGGCGCTGCTCGACGCCCCGGCTTCCGGGCGCATGGCGGTCGGCGAGGCGATCACCAACCTGGCTAGCGCGCGCATCGGCAAGATTTCCGACATCAAGCTGTCCGCCAACTGGATGGCCGCCGCCGGCCACCCGGGCGAGGACGCCCGCCTGTACGACACCGTCAAGGCGGTGGGCATGGAACTGTGCCCGGCACTGGGCATCACCATCCCGGTGGGCAAGGACTCGATGTCGATGAAGACCCGCTGGCAGGACGAAGGCGAGGACAAGAGCGTCACCGCGCCGATGTCGCTGATCGTCTCCGGCTTCGCCCCGGTGCAGGACATCCGCCTGACCCTGACCCCGCAGCTGCGCCTCGACCAGGGCGACAGCGAGCTGCTACTGATCGACCTCGGCCGTGGCCAGAACCGCCTCGGCGGCTCGATCATCGCCCAGGTCTACAGCCGGATCGGCCGCAGCGCGCCGGACGTCGACAACGCCGCCGACCTCAAGGCGTTCTTCGACACCGTGCAGGTGCTGAATGCCGACGGCAAGCTGCTGGCCTACCACGACCGCTCCGACGGCGGCCTGCTGGCCACCGTCACCGAGATGGCCTTCGCCGGCCACTGCGGTCTCGACCTCGATCTCGATGCCGTCGCCGCCAGCCGCGAGGCGCTGGCTGCCGCGCTGTTCAGCGAGGAGCTGGGCGCGGTGGTCCAGGTGCGTGCCGCCGATTCCGCCGAAGTGCTGGCGCGCTTCGCCGCCGCCGGTCTGGCGGACTGCGTGCAGGTGATCGGCCAGCCGGTGGCCGGCGGCGAGATCCGTCTGAGCTTCGCCGGCGAAACCGTCTACCGCGCCGAGCGGCGCATCCTGCAGCGCATCTGGAGCGAGACCAGCTACCGCATCCAGCGTCTGCGTGACAACGCCGAGTGCGCCGAGCAGGAATACGACCTGCTGCTCGACGAGAGCAACCCGGGCCTGTCGGCCAAGCTCAGCTTCGACGTCAACGCCGACATCGCCGCGCCCTACATCAACACCGGCGTGCGCCCGCGCATGGCGATCCTGCGCGAGCAGGGCGTCAACGGCCAGACCGAGATGGCGGCCGCTTTCCACCGCGCCGGCTTCAGCGTGGTCGATGTGCACATGAGCGACATCATCGCCGGCCGCGTCAGCCTGGAGGACTTCAAGGGCCTGGTGGCCTGCGGCGGCTTCTCCTACGGCGACGTGCTCGGCGCCGGTGGCGGCTGGGCCAAGTCGGTGCTGTTCAACGCCCGCGCCCGCGACAACTTCAGCGCCTTCTTCGAACGCCAAGACAGCTTCGCCCTCGGCGTCTGCAACGGCTGCCAGATGCTCTCCAACCTCAGCGAGCTGATCCCCGGCAGCGAGGCCTGGCCGCGCTTCGTGCGCAACCGCTCGGAGCAGTTCGAGGCGCGCGTGGCTATGGTCGAGGTGCAGGAGTCGAAGTCGATCTTCCTCGCCGGCATGGCCGGTTCGCGTCTGCCGATCGCCATCGCCCACGGCGAGGGGCATGCCGAATTCGCCAACCAGGAAGCCCTGCTGGCTGCCGACCTGTCCGGCGCCGTGGCGCTGCGCTTCGTCGACAACCACGGCCAGGTCACCGAGCGCTACCCGGCCAACCCCAACGGCTCGCCGCGCGGCATCACCGGCCTGACCACTCGCGACGGTCGCGTCACCATCATGATGCCGCACCCGGAGCGGGTGTTCCGCGCCGTACAGAACTCCTGGCGCCCGGACGAGTGGCAGGAAGACGCCGGCTGGATGCGCATGTTCCGCAACGCACGGGTCTGGGTCGGCTGATCCACCCGTCACCGGCCGGGCAGCGCTGCTGCACCGGCCGTTTCCCGCCAAGGGCGCCCGCGTGGCGCCCTTGGCGTTTTCGGGGGTACGGTCTGATGGCACCTGGCCGTGCCCGGCCGGCCGGGCCGGTATCCCCCATCCGCAGAATCAGGAGAAATCGTCCATGTACAAACTGTGCTTCTTCGTGCCCGCCAGCCATCTGCAGCCGGTCAAGGAGGCGTTGTTCGCCGCCGGCGCCGGGCGCATCGGCGACTACGACCAGTGCTGCTGGCAGGTGGAAGGCATCGGCCAGTTCCGCCCGCTGCCGGGTAGCCAGCCGTTCATCGGCGCCCAGGGGCAGGTCGAGCAGGTGGCGGAATGGAAGGTGGAGATGGTGGTGGCCGACGCGCTGCTCCAGGCGGCGCTGGCGGCGCTCAAGGCCGCCCATCCCTACGAGACGCCGGCCTACGAGGTGTGGCGGCTGGAGGCGTGCTGAGCGATCTGCGCTCCGGGTGCCGGCCGGGTTTTCCGGCCGGCCGGTGAACTCAGGGGCGGATCTCGATCAGTGTGCCGTCGCGCACCAGTTGCCAGACCTCGCGCATGTCGTCGTTCTTCATGGCGATGCAGCCCTCGGTCCAGTCGAGGGTGTGGAAGAACCACTCGGGGTACTCCTCGTCGCGCGGTGTGCCGTGGATCATGATCATGTCGCCGGCCGGCCGGCCCTGCTGCGCGGCGTACTGGCGATCGCGCTCGTTGGGGTAGGAGATGTGCATCGACAGGTTGTATTTTTCGCTGATCTTGCGCCAGTTGATCCAGTAGAAGCCTTCCGGAGTGCGCTTGTCGCCCTCGAAGCGTTTCGGACCGTTGGGCTGCTTGCCCAGCGAGACCCGGTAGCTCCTGACGATTTCGCCGCGGCTGAGCAGATGCAGCTTGCGCTCGGACTTGAGCACCAGCACCTTGTCGACCGCCTCGGCATCGAGGCTCGGGGCCGCCATGGCGTGGCTGAGGGAGGCGAACAGCAAACAGCAAATAACGAACAGCCAGCGCATTGCGGTGGATTCCAGTCGAAGGTCGGTAGTGGCGTGCATGCAACGCTCGCAGCCCGGCAGGGCGATTGGCGCGTGTCGTACGGACGGTCTGAGCGGCATTCTAGGAGAGCCGCGGCGGCGCGGCAAAGGGCCGGCAGGCTTTGGCAGGGCCGGCGCTTTCATGCCATGATGCGGAGCGCCAAGCCGATCACGAGAACCTCCCATGCTGGACGAGCTGCGTCGCCGCGTACAGGCCCACAGTCCCCTTGCCCTGCCCAGCGACCGGCCTTTCCCCGAGGCGGCGGTGCTGATGCCGATCACCCGCAGCGACGAGCCGCAGCTGGTGCTGACCCTGCGTGCCAGCGGGCTGTCCACCCACGGCGGCGAGGTGGCCTTCCCCGGCGGGCGGCGCGACCCGGAGGACGCGTCCCTGGTGTTCACCGCGCTGCGCGAGGCTCACGAGGAAGTCGGCCTGTCGCCCGGCCTGGTCGAGGTGGTCGGCCCGCTCAGCACCCAGGTGTCGCGCCACGGCATCAAGGTCACGCCCTATGTCGGCTTCATTCCCGACTATGTCGAATTCAAGGCCAACGACGGCGAGATCGCCGCGGTGTTCTCGGTGCCGCTGGCGTTCTTCCGCGACGACCCGCGGGAAATCACCCACCGCATCGACTACCTCGGCTACAGCTGGTACGTGCCCAGCTACCGCTACGGCGGCTTCAAGATCTGGGGGCTGACCGCGATCATGATCGTCGAGCTGGTCAACCTGATCTACGACGCCGGCATCGAACTGCAGCGCCCGCCGCAGGCCTTCGACGCCTGCCGCTGACCTTCCCCGCTCCACGAGGACGACTCCGATGAAATACCGCCTGGGCGATGCCCGTGTAGAAACCCATCCCGACAGCTGGGTGGCCCCCGATGCCAGCCTGATCGGCAAGGTGCGCCTGGACGCCGGTGCCAGCGTGTGGTTCGGCGCCGTGCTGCGCGGCGACAACGAGCTGATCCACGTCGGCGAGGGCAGCAACGTGCAGGACGGCAGCGTGCTGCACACCGACATGGGCTGGCCGCTGAGCATTGGCAAGGGCGTGACCATCGGCCACAAGGTCACCCTGCACGGCTGCAGCATCGGCGATCACAGCCTGGTCGGCATCGGCGCCGTGGTGCTCAACGGCGCGAAGATCGGCCGCAACTGCCTGATCGGCGCCGGTGCGCTGATCCCCGAGGGCCGGGAAATTCCCGACGGCAGCCTGGTGATGGGGGTGCCCGGCAAGGTGGTGCGCCCGCTCAGCGAGGAGCAGATCGAGGGCCTCAAACGCAACGCCGCCCATTACGTGGACAACGCCCGCCGCTATGCCCGCGAACTGGCCGGGCAGGACGACTGATGGATGCCGGCCGGGACGCGCCGGTCGCCTCGCCCTGCGTGTACGTCTGCGCCCTGGACGATGACGATATCTGCCTCGGCTGCCAGCGCAGCGGCGAGGAAATCACCCGCTGGGGCCGCATGGACAACACCGAGCGGCGCGCCGTACTGGCGCGCTGCACCGCCCGGGCTCTGGCGGCCGGACAGTTTCTGGTAAAACCCACCCCCTCTGAAGGAAGCATTCCGTGACCATGATCGGAACCCCGCTGTCGCCGAGCGCGACCCGTGTTCTTCTCTGCGGCTCTGGCGAGCTGGGCAAGGAAGTGGCCATCGAGCTGCAGCGCCTGGGCTGCGAGGTGATCGCCGTCGACCGCTACGCCAACGCCCCGGCCATGCAGGTGGCGCACCGTAGCCACGTGATCAGCATGCTCGACGGCGCCGCGTTGCGCGCGGTGATCGAGCTGGAGCAGCCGCACTACATCGTCCCCGAGATCGAGGCGATCGCCACCGACACCCTGGTCGAGCTGGAAGCCGAGGGCTTCACCGTGGTGCCCACCGCCCGCGCCGCGCAGCTGACCATGAACCGCGAGGGCATCCGCCGTCTGGCCGCCGAGGAGCTGGGCCTGCCGACCTCGCCGTACCGCTTCGCCGACTCCTTCGAGGACTACGCCGCGGCGGTCGCCGCGCTGGGCTTCCCCTGCGTGGTCAAGCCGATCATGAGTTCCTCCGGCAAGGGCCAGAGCCTGCTGCGCGGCGAGGCCGACGTGCGCAAGGCCTGGGATTACGCCCAGGAAGGCGGCCGCGCCGGCAAGGGCCGGGTGATCGTCGAGGGCTTCGTCGATTTCGACTACGAGATCACCCTGCTCACCGTACGCCATACCGGCGGCACCACCTTCTGCGCGCCGGTCGGCCACCGTCAGGAGCGGGGCGACTATCAGGAGTCCTGGCAGCCCCAGGCGATGAGTGCGCTCGCGCTGGCCGAGTCCGAGCGTATCGCGCGGGCGGTCACCGAGGCCCTCGGCGGCCGCGGCCTGTTCGGCGTCGAACTGTTCATCAAGGGCGATCAGGTGTGGTTCAGCGAGGTGTCGCCGCGCCCCCACGACACCGGTCTGGTCACGCTGATCTCCCAGAACCTCTCCGAGTTCGCCCTGCACGCGCGGGCAATCCTCGGCCTGCCGATCCCGGCGATCCGCCAGGTCGGCCCGTCCGCCTCGGCGGTGATTCTGGTCGAGGGCGAGTCGCAGAGCGTACGTTTCGGCAATCTGCAGGCGGCGCTGGCCGAAGCCGACACCGCGCTGCGTCTGTTCGGTAAGCCCGAGGTCAGCGGCCAGCGGCGCATGGGCGTGGCGCTGGCCCGCGACGAGTCGGTCGAGGCGGCGCGCGCCAAGGCGCTGCGTGCGGCGCAGGCGGTTCGTGTCGAACTCTGAGATGCCAAGGCTGGGCGACAAGGCCGATCCATGGGATCGGCCTTGTCGTTTCAGGCAGTGCTGGCGTCGTCCTGCGCCTCGGCCGGCTTGCCGATCTGCCAGGCGCGCAGGCGGGTGACACGGTTGCCCTCCGCCTGGAGGATCTCCAGGCGGTAGGGGCCGATCTTCAGGCACACGCCGCTGTCGGGGATGCTCTCCAGCGCCTCGGTGACCAGGCCGTTGAGGGTCTTGGGGCCGTCGCAGGGCAGGTGCCAGCCGAGTTTGCGGTTGACGTCGCGGATGTTGGCGCTGGCATCGATCAGGTAGCGGCCGCCATCCTCGGCCTGCACTTCCTGGCCGTCGCCGGTGGGCTGGCTGGTGAACTCGCCGACGATCTCCTCGAGCAGGTCCTCCAGGGTCACCAGGCCGATTACCTCGCCGTACTCGTCGACGACGATGCCCATGCGGCGCTTTTCCTTCTGGAAGTTGATCAGCTGGGTCGACAGCGGAGTGCTTTCCGGGACGAAGTAGGGCTGCGTGCAGGTGGCCAGCAGGCTTTCCTTGGTCAGGGTGTTGTGGGTCAGCAGGCGGGCGATCTGGCGCATGTGGATCACCCCCTCGACCTGGTTGAAGTCGTGGCGGAACACCGGCAGGCGGGTGTAGGTGGTGGCGTACAGCTGGGCAACGATCTGCTCCAGGTCGTCGTCCAGGTCGATTCCGGTCACCTCGTTGCGCGGCACCATGATGTCGTTGACCGTGACCTTCTCCAGGTCGAGGATGCCCAGCAGCATGTCCTGGCGATTGCTCGGCAGGGACTGGCCCGACTCGCGCACCACGGTGCGCAGCTCCTCGGCGGACAGGCTGTCGGAATGGCGATGCTGCGGGTCGACGCCGAGCAGGCGCAGCAGCAGGTTGCTGATCGCGCCGGTGATCCACACCACCGGGTAGAGCAGGCGCATCAGCAGCAGCAGAATGTGGCTGGCCGGAAAGGCGATCTGCTCGGGGCGCAGGGCGGCCAGGGTCTTGGGCGTGATCTCGCCGAAGATCAGCACCACGATGGTCAGCAGCACGGTGGAGATGGCGATGCCGGCCTCGCCCCAGATGTCCACGGCGATCACCGTGGCGATCGACGCGGCGAGGATGTTGACGATGTTGTTGCCGACCAGGATGGTGCCGAGCAGGCGGTCCGGACGGCCGAGCAGCTCGCTGGCGCGGCGCGCGCCCTTGTGCCCCTCGCGGGCCATGTGCCGCAGACGGTAGCGGTTGAGGCTGAGCATGCCGGTCTCGGAGCTGGAGAAGAACGCCGAACAGACGATCAGGAAGACCAGCAGGCCGAACAGGAAGCTTGAATGGATGTCGCCCACGGCGTCGGATGCCTTAGATGTGCAGGATGAATTCGCGGACCAGCTTGCTGCCGAAATAGGCCAGCATCAGCAGGAGGAAGCCGGCCAGGGTCCAGCGGATCGCCTTGCCGCCGCGCCAGCCGAGCTGGTGACGGCCCCACAGCAGCACGCCGAACACCACCCAGGCCAGGCAGGCGAGCAGGGTCTTGTGTACCAGGTGCTGGGCGAACAGGTCGTCGAGGAACAGGGCGCCGGACAGCAGCGACAGCGAGAGCAGCGACCAGCCGCCCCACAGGAAGCCGAACAGCAGGCTTTCCATGGTCTGCAGTGGCGGGAAGGTGCGGATGATGCCGGAGGGATGCTTGTGCTTGAGCTGATGGTTCTGCAGCAGCAGCAGCAGCGCCTGGAGCACGGCGATGGTCAGCAGGCCGTAGGCGAGGATCGACAGCAGGATATGGGCGAGGATGCCGGGCTCCTCGCGGATCGGCAGGGTGGTACCGGCCGGAGCGAACAGCGCCAGCAGGGCGGTCAGCGCGCCGAGCGGAAACAGCAGCACCAGCAGGTTGTGTACCGGCACGCGCAGGCTGGTCAGCAGGGTCAGGGCGATCACCGCCGCGGCCAGCAGGCTGGCGGCATTGAAGAAGTCGAGCAGCAGGGCATCGCCGTCGAGCAGCAGTCCGTGCAGGGCGATCAGGTGCATCAGCAGGGCCAACGCGCCGAGGCCGCCAAGCAGGCGCTTGTCCGCGGTGGCGCGGCGGGAAAGCAGCAGTGCCTGGTAGAGGGCGGTGCCGGCGTACAGGCCGGCCGCAGCCAGGCTGGGCAGCAAAGGCGTCATAAGTCCTTGTGGAAGAGGCCTGAAGTCTGCCGAGTTTGGCACAGAACCGATGGTCTTCGAAAGTCTGAGGCCGGTGTCGGTAAGCGTCGCACTCGGCTATAATCCGCGACCTTGCCGCAAGCTCCATCCTCAAAGGACCGTGCATGTTCGAGAATCTGACTGACCGCCTGTCGCAGACGCTGCGCAATGTCACCGGTCGCGCCAAGCTGACCGAAGACAACATCAAGGACACCCTGCGCGAGGTGCGCATGGCCCTGCTTGAGGCCGACGTTGCCCTGCCGGTGGTCAAGGACTTCGTCAGCAAGGTCAAGGAGCGCGCGGTCGGCACCGAGGTGTCGAAGAGTCTGACCCCGGGCCAGGTGTTCGTGAAGATCGTCCGTGCCGAGCTGGAAGCGCTGATGGGCGCGGCCAACGAGGACCTGGCGCTGAATGCCGCGCCCCCGGCGGTGATCCTGATGGCCGGTCTGCAAGGCGCGGGCAAGACCACCACGGTCGGCAAGCTGGCGCGCTTCCTCAAGGAGCGCAAGAAGAAGTCGGTGCTGGTGGTGTCCGCCGACGTCTATCGCCCGGCGGCGATCAAGCAGCTGGAAACCCTCGCCGGCGAAGTCGGCGTGACCTTCTTCCCCTCCGATCTGAGCCAGAAGCCGGTGGATATCGCGCGTGCGGCGATTGCCGAGGCGAAGCTCAAGTTCATCGACGTGGTGATCGTCGATACCGCCGGTCGTCTGCACATCGATGCGGAGATGATGGCGGAGATCCAGCAGGTCCACGCGGCGATCAATCCGGTCGAGACTCTGTTCGTGGTCGATGCCATGACCGGTCAGGATGCCGCCAACACCGCCAAGGCCTTCAACGACGCCCTGCCGCTGACCGGCGTGGTGCTGACCAAGGTCGACGGCGATGCGCGTGGCGGTGCCGCGCTGTCGGTGCGCGCCATCACCGGCAAGCCGATCAAGTTCCTCGGCATGGGCGAGAAGAGCGAGGCGCTCGATCCGTTCCATCCCGATCGCGTGGCCTCGCGGATTCTCGGCATGGGCGATGTGCTCAGTCTGATCGAGCAGGCCGAGCAGACCATGGATCGCGAGAAGGCCGAGAAGCTCACCAAGAAGCTGAAGAAGGGCAAGGGCTTCGATCTCGAAGACTTCCGTGATCAATTGCAGCAGATGAAGAACATGGGCGGCCTGGGCAGCCTGATGGACAAGCTGCCGATGCTCGGCGGGATGAATCTCGGTCAGATGGGCAGCGCCCAGAGTGCGGCGGAGAAGCAGTTCCGGCAGATGGAGGCGATCATCAACTCGATGACCCCTGCCGAACGTCGCGATCCCGAGCTGATCAGTGGCTCGCGCAAGCGCCGCATCGCGCTGGGCTCCGGCACCCAGGTGCAGGATGTCGGCCGGCTGATCAAGCAGCACAAGCAGATGCAGAAGATGATGAAGAAGGTCACCGCCAAGGGCGGCATGGCGCGGATGATGCGCGGCATGAGCGGCCTTCTGCCGGGCGGCATGCCCAAGCTTTGACGAATGGATGGCGGTGACGGTTTGCTCCGTCGTCGCTGTTCGCCCGGTGCCGACACTCTTGGCGCCGGGCAGTAATGAGGAGGCTCCGGGGATTGCGATCCCGTGGCAGGCAGCAGGCGGGCGATCCGATCGCCGGGCCGGTTGCCGCGCAGGCGGAAAAAGATTGGCAAATAACCGGATAATCCTTAAGATATGCGGCCTTTCGGGCCGTGGGCCCTAGTGTGCATACAGCTTTTGCAAGCACCTACTACAGGAACGAAGTTCAATGGTAACCATCCGTCTTGCTCGTGGCGGCTCCAAGAAGCGCCCTTTCTACCACCTGACCGTGACCAACAGCCGCTCCGCTCGTGACGGCCGTTTTGTCGAGCGCATCGGTTTCTTCAACCCGGTCGCTACCGGTGGTGAAGTGCGTCTGTCCGTGAACGCCGAGCGTGCCCAGTACTGGCTGAGCCAGGGCGCCCAGCCGTCCGAGCGCGCTGCCCAGCTGCTCAAGGAAGCGGCGCAAGCCTGAGTCCTTGAGCATGCAGAATTCGCCGACACCCGCCGAGGATCTGGTCGTCCTTGGCAAGATAGTCTCGGTGTACGGCATCCGCGGTGAAGTCAAGATCTACTCTTATACCGATCCGCTGGACAACCTGCTGGACTACCGTCACTGGACGCTCAAGCGTGATGGCGAAATCCGTCAAGCCGAGCTGGTCAGTGGACGTCTGCACAACAAGGTGCTGACCGCCAAGATCAAGGGGCTCGACGATCGCGAAGAGGCCCGCGGCTATGCCGGATTCCTCATCTGTGTGCCACGCAGCCAGCTGCCGGCGCTGCAGGATGACGAGTACTACTGGTACCAGCTGCAAGGTCTGAGGGTCATCAACCAGGGCGGGCAATGGCTCGGCATGGTCGATCACCTGTTGGAAACCGGCGCCAACGACGTGCTGGTGGTGAAGCCCTGTGCGGGCAGTCTGGATGATCGCGAGCGCCTGTTGCCCTATACGGAGCAGTGCGTGCAGCGTGTCGACCTGGCTGCCGGCGAAATGCAGGTGGACTGGGATGCGGATTTCTAATCCATGCGGGTAGATGTTCTCAGCCTATTCCCCGAGATGTTCGCCGCCATCGGCGAGTACGGCATCACCAGTCGCGCAGTCAGGCAGGGGCTCCTGCAGCTGCACTGCTGGAGTCCGCGGGATTACACCGAAGATCGCCATCATACGGTGGATGATCGGCCTTTCGGTGGCGGCCCGGGGATGGTGATGAAGATCAAGCCGCTGGAGCTGGCCCTGGCATCGGCCAAGTCGGCTGCAGGCGGAGTGGCGAAGGTAATTTACCTGTCGCCGCAGGGGCGTCGTCTTGACCAGGCGGCGGTCCGTGAGCTGGCGAGCGAGGAGTGTCTGATCCTCATCGCTGGGCGTTATGAAGGCATCGACGAGCGTTTCATCGAGGCGCACGTGGATGAGGAATGGTCGATCGGCGATTACGTCCTGTCCGGCGGTGAGCTGCCGGCCATGGTGCTGATCGATGCGGTCACGCGGTTGCTGCCCGGAGCGTTGGGGCATGCAGATTCCGCCGAGGAGGACTCGTTCACCGATGGCCTGCTCGACTGCCCGCACTACACCCGACCCGAGGTGTACGAGGGTAGAAGTGTTCCGGCGGTGCTGCTCAGCGGCAACCACGAACACATCCGGCGCTGGCGTTTGCAGCAGTCCCTGGGGCGTACCTGGGAACGCCGAGCCGATCTTCTGGATAGTCGCTCGCTTTCTGGAGAAGAGAAGAAGCTGCTGGACGACTATATCCGTCAGCAGAACGATAGTTAACGTATCGATGACAAACTGCGGTTTGTCTTTGGAGCGCAACATGAGCAACAAGAACCTGATCATTCAGCAGATCGAAGCTGAGCAGATGAACAAAGAGATCCCGGCCTTCGCCCCTGGCGATACCGTGATCGTGCAAGTCAAGGTGAAGGAAGGCGACCGTCAGCGTCTGCAGGCCTTCGAAGGTGTGGTGATCGGCAAGCGTAGCCGCGGCCTGAACAGCGCCTTTACCGTGCGCAAGATCTCCAACGGCGTCGGTGTGGAGCGTACTTTCCAGACCTACAGCCCGCTGGTCGACAGTATCAGCGTCAAGCGTCGCGGCGATGTGCGCAAGGCCAAGCTGTACTACCTTCGCGCGCTGTCCGGCAAGGCTGCCCGTATCAAGGAGAAGCTGGTCTAAGGACTGCTTCGGCGCGTGCGTGGCGGGATGGGTGGCTGAGTCCTCATTTTGCTGCGTGTGTCAGAAAAATCCGATGCCTTGCGGCGTCGGATTTTTTTATGCGCGCTTTTTGTATGTTGGGCGAGGTTGCTGGTGTGCGGGTCTGGCGAGGTGCGCCAGCGTGAGTGGGGCAGTGGTGGTGGGGCTGGTCGGTGCTTCGCGTACTGTCCGGCGTGTGGTCGGGTTGCCGGATTTGGCTTTCTGGGGGCGAAAAAAAACCGGATCGTAAGATCCGGTTTTTTCTGAATTGGTGCCCAGGAGAAGACTCGAACTTCCACGGTGTTGCCACCACTGATACCTGAAACCAGCGCGTCTACCAATTCCGCCACCTGGGCATGACGATCGCATGCGATCATCTGTTACTGCAACAGCATCTTGCGTTTTTACTGCAGCTCAATCGCCTGCAAGGGGTGCGATCAAGCTTTGAATTGGTGCCCAGGAGAAGACTCGAACTTCCACGGTGTTGCCACCACTGATACCTGAAACCAGCGCGTCTACCAATTCCGCCACCTGGGCAAATAGTGCGATGATCGCTCATCTGCTCTATCGTCACAGCGTTCACTGCTGCTGTGGGCGCAAACTATACGGGGGGCTCGAAGGCTTGTAAACCCCTGATGTGAAAAAATTTTATTGTTCTGGCAAGGCTGCGCGAAGCGCCGCTTTCGCGCTTCAATATAGGCATGACCATGAGCAAGACAACCAAGGGTGAAAACCGACATATGGCCGATTGGCAAACCCTCGACCCCGAGGCCGCCCGCGAGGCGGAGAAGTACGACAACCCGATTCCTAGCCGCGAACTGATCCTCGCGCATTTGGCCGAGCGCGGTGCGCCGGCGTCCCGCGCCCAGCTGTTCGAAGAGCTGGGCCTGGCTGGCGAGGAGGCCGAAGAGGCGCTGCGCCGCCGGCTGCGCGCGATGGAGCGCGATGGCCAGCTGATTTACACCCGCCGGGGCGCCTATGCCCCGGTCGACAAGCTCGATCTGATCCGTGGCCGTGTCAGTGGGCACCGCGACGGTTTCGGCTTCCTGATTCCCGACGACGGCAGCGACGACCTGTTCCTCAGTCCGGCGCAGATGCGCCTGGTGTTCGATGGCGACCGCGC